>JAABUS010000781.1_pt1 | contig 76567 bp, 75 predicted proteins | sample 5560161 | NCBI WGS metagenome assembly JAABUS01 (sample SAMN10711885, study PRJNA513376) | rock metagenome | isolation source: Antarctica rocks | place: Antarctica: Victoria Land, Trio Nunatak nord | collected 2016-01-04
CCCCCAGTATCCTAAAAGCATTCATTTCTACCATCTTGATGAGCTTGATGATAGTTCTTCAGATGTGCGGTAGGTCGCATCCAAGAAAGGATTCGTCGATGCCTGAGCAGTGGTTGGCCGATGGCGGGGCAGTTCCACATTAACTAGAATGGTAGAATACTATCGCCGAGAATTGAGAGAGGTTGACGACAGTTTCATAACCCGAACAGAGGAAAGGTCATTCTTATAGTAGGCCCACAAGGGAGCCTCCCAAGGGATGATTCTAAAGTATGTAGCCTTCCGAGGTTTCGTGACTGATAGGCGGAGTTGCTCGGCACGTGACTGTGGATCACATTGGTGTTACAACAATAATTTCCTATCGCGACAAGCATTCCAAACTTCGGGATCTCATAGATTGGGCGAACAAAGCATACTTGGTACAGCGAGCTTCAAATACTACAGCTCATCCGCAACCGCCCACAAGATGTCAGAGGGTTCTATCCGTGCTGCCCAAGCATTGGGGATCACCGCCTCTGCTTGTTTATCCGGTGCGTCAGCTCTTGTGGATCTCTTGCCGCAAATTGACAGAAATTGTTCAGGTGGAATACTGGCTATATCATATGTCACAATTCCTTCGCTGCTACTCGCACCAGGTTCTCTCGGGGTTCGACAGTGGCAGAAGACGTTCAACCAAGGGAAAGCAGCTGCACCTCCCATCGCCATGTTGTCGTCGGCTGCATTCGCATATCTGGCTTACAAGCTGTCTAAAACCTTGAATCAGACTAAAGGCGAATTATACGGATTAGCGGCATTGTCCACACTCAGCATTATGCCATATACGCTCGTCGTCATGAGGGGTGTGAACGGGAAACTCTTGAACAAGGCCAACGATCTGAAAGCTATGAGTCTTGATGATATAGTCACCAATCTCAACGACAGCGAAGAGTCCGCGAAAGAATTAATTGATTGGTGGGGCACCCTCAATTTTGGTAGAGGTTTGTTACCACTAGTGGGGACAATTGTTGGTGCTTGGGCGACGTTTACTTGAGGTTCGTGTCTTAGAAGGAGATTGCATGATTACGGGAGTAGCCTTTCTTTATCACCAAATGTTCCACTCTGAATGTAAGCGGTGTTCTGGAGCCCTAGTTGTTCGTTCCGCTTTGTAAGTTCTACATCCACTTCGCTGTACAAAGTGGCTGGTGGTAAAGAACTGAGACGATTCAATTCAATTCTGAAATACTTCGGCAGATATTTTCCCCCCGAGTTGCATGAACATATATAACCCAAGCCGCGAAGGAGCATACTAAAGTTCCCATTTACCGTGGCCGACCTTCAGAAAGCCATTTCGCACAGCGAGGTGAGACAGGTTCCCAAAGACCCGAAAAAGCGCTTTGACATGAGATATCAGAATCCCCAATCATTCTTCAACTTTGAAATACGGGATGATGTAATTCAAAATGGCAGGCGCTGCTTCTTCATACCGGCACCATAATGTCCCACCAATGGTTCGGGACTATTAGATCTCGACCGCTCGGTGGATGTTATCACATACCTTCATTGAACCCAAATTTTCATACCTACTGTTTCACTTACCGTGACGCTGACAACTATGCTTTTGTTCTGAGAATGAATTCCAGGTTTGGTCGGCAGCTTGTATTCTCAACTTCGTCGGAGCGTGGTTTCCTGGATCGGATAGGCCTCACCTCGCTGTTGGCAAAAAATCCTCGATTATATTGTCGCAATCGTTTGCATTTTGTCAAGAAAAGCCAACTAATCACGTGCGGATTCACGCACAGACTGACTTCTACCAATGCAAGGAGCATATGAGACACTCATAGACTTTCCTTTGCTTCTAATGTTTTACGTCTTTTGCAAAACATGTCCTCATCTCCGTGAATATTTCGCATTGTATATCGAATATTGACAATACGAAATATCGAACTTAGTCCATCAATCCTGAAATGTCGGCTCCGTAGGTGCTTTCATCCTTTCACACGTCGGCGTGCCCTGTATCTGAAATTATATGTTGCGATCCATGTAAGAAGGCGCTGTAGTGATCTTGTCTCCTATGTTCACGATCTCCAAGTCTAAAGCATCTCTCTTCGGCATTTACATGTCTCAAACAGATCCTTAAGAATGATCCAACGTCACTACTTCCTGCGCTCTATCGTACCCAGTATTTCGAATATTGAAATCACGTGTTTGGGCAATCTTGGTGAATCAATTCTCAAAACATCTTTTATAGTGACTGTCAAGACTAGCACAAGCGATAATTCTCAACACATCGCTGGCCTCGACACCTTTACTTCTGCCGGGTATCAAAACCTTTCATTCCGACTGCCCTCGTCTTACTTCCACTATAGAAATAAATCACATCTTCAGCCTTCCAAGCAAGACCAGATTTACAACTTAACCTAATAATACCACGTCTACGCAAGCTGAACACCAGAACAACTGACAACGCGACTACGATGTCTTCCAGCGACAAGCCCGTGGACTACGTTAGGGCCGGAGCTCTACAAGCCGTCTGGCAGAGATGTGTTGGCGAATCCTCTCGTGTTCAAGCTCCCAATCCTCACGCAGAGCCCGATCACCTCCCGCCTCGTGCAAAACCCCACAATCTCCACAGCTCCGAAGACAACGTTACCGATCACAAGCCCACCGATCCCAACATGAAGATCACAAAGCCAGCAGCAAGAGTCTCCGAAGCCCGTAGATCCAGGCTCTCCGCCAGCTATATCCAATCCCTGAACGATCGCATTGCCCTCCTTGAAGCTACCGCTACAAACCAGCTTCGTCGTGAGGCGCCGCAATTCAATCCTCGTTCCTCCCAAACGTACCCCGACCCCGAGGAACTCCTGGCCAAACTCAAATCATTCCAGCCCGGCAGCCAGAGAAACCACCACACGTCTATGCCTCCACCATCTCGTCCCACTACGCCAACCCCACCCAAGATCCTACTCCAAAACGGCCTCAAAGAAGTCGTCGACGCCGCCATCGAACGCTCACACGAACTCGGCAACCCCGTCGTCGCTCTCGCACTCAAAACCCTCTATGGGGAGAGCTTGCACAACACCGACCGGGCTCAACTACTCAATGCCGTGCTTCTAGACGAGACGACCGTAGAGGAGGGGTTACTGTTCCGGCAGTGCATCAGCAAGGCGAAGAGCGAGCTGAAGCTTGCAAAGGGGCTTGTGAAGATGCCGGAGCGTGCCAAGGCACGGGAGCTTGTTAAGCAGGTGGCGGAGGCGGCCATGGATGCCAGTGAGATGCCGGTTTTTGTGAGGGAGGTGGAGGAGGGCGGTGGGATGGAGTTGGGAGCTGGGGGGGTTACGCTTAGCGAGACCAAGGTCTTGAAGGTTGGCAACGGTAGTGATGGCAGCGAGTGGACTATTGTCGAGGAGAAAGAGGGTAATGAGCCTTGGATGAGTGTTGAGATGTCTGCGAAGGAGGCCAAGGGGGCGATTGGGTTGGACGGTGGAAAATGAGGGTTGAGTCTGGGGAGGAGGTTGGGAGTATGCAAGAGGGAATGTGGGGGAGGAGATTGGAGTTGGTGCGTGTGGGCGTTGTTATGGTGTGGCAGGGGAGCTGGTGAATCGTGAATACGCGCAGGCAAGAAAAGTTTACATCTTTTCATTGAGTTATTAGATCAGGGCGTCATTACGACATCTTTGACACAATGTATGCTTTGAAGCTTCGATGACCATGCTTTCCACCCTCAATTGCACCACACAAACCCTAACAAAGCAAAATCTACGCCTCTCTCCCATCCTCGAATCTGCGCGCTTGCCGCTTAGCACCACGTCGGGGGTGCAAGAGTACTCTCAGTCTTGGTATTCAAATCGCCGCCTGAAAGGCCAGCTAATTAATTACAAATCTCTCCAACAGTTCTGTTTGATTTATTGACGTTAGACTCTCTAAACAACAGCCGTAGGAGGCCTCGTACTCCTGGCTTCGCTTGCAAGTTGCGGATAGGTTCGGCCTTGCTAGCTTGCAGTCCTACAGGTACGCATGTGGTAGATTTTGCAATGCGAACCCAATGGCCTGTCAGCTCTACAAGGGAGCCATTCTTTTAGCACACATAGGCTTCTCTAGGTTGGCATTCAGACGCTGCTATACCTCCTGGTAATTGTGCAAGAGTCTTATGGCTTGCAGCCTCGAACATGGTTTGCGTGTAGGCAACCAGTTTGGTGAACGGATTCGGTCTTGGTGTCTCGGGCGCCGAAAGATGTGTAATCCGTCGGAACAATGTTGGATCCAATGTTTCAGATAACCTTATCATTATCTGGTCAGAGGTGGTGCTCTGCCAGATTCGAAGCTCATGCTTGCCTGATAGGTCAAGGACAACCGTCCCCATGCAGCTGTTATGCTTGGCGGCGTAGTAGTGCGACATGCAAAGGAAGGATGGAACTTTCCGACGGCAAGGCGGTTGTAACCGGTATCCTAGATGTGGCAACCGGGGCCAATCTGTTTTCCCTTTACATCATACGTGCTGGTGCCGGCCGGAGTGCTTGAGTATGACCGAGACTCCGGTGGGAAAGCGATAAGTCCGTTGCAATTTATGCAAATGGCAGCGGAATACCTATGGAGTGTTCGCCAATGCAGCTCCGGTGCGTTAGGGATCCCTAGCCTTGATTTCCGCAACGTTTCACTCATCCCTTAGAGCAGCCCTTCATACTTGCCCGTCTTCTGCATGGCCATTAGTCGTAGCAACCTTTGCTCCTCCATTGTCACCCTCTTCTTCATCCAAGTCCTCCAATGGAAATGTTAATATAGCAGCAATTCCCCCAAGCCCATCGAGCCTCTTCCCACTCTCATGCTCACTACTCAGCACTCTAACTTCCCCACCTTCAACATCTCTCACCTTATCCACTAATCTTACCCACCTCCGCCTAACTCCTACATCTTGCGCTCTGAAAAGCGCATTTGAAATCAGCAGTACCCCACCTCCTCTTCCCAATGCTCCCTTCTCGGCTGCTTGCTCCACTTCGTTAGGGCCGTACCATGCCCTACCGTCATCCTTCCGGAGCAGGGTCATGAAGCCATCCACGAGGCGTGTTTCGCGGGCATATTTGGTATCTTTTAAGCGGGCGAGTACTTCTGAGGATTGAAGGACCTCGTTCAGGGAGTGCAGATGACCGGATGAGGAATGAACGACGATGAAGTTGTTCTTCTGCGCTAGCAACGCCTTGTCACCTGCCCTTGTGGCTGTGTCAAGAGTAAACTTAAGGAAAGCGGCGGCGGTAAATCCGGGGCTGGCAAGGAGTATAGGCTTCGATTCACTCAGATCGATCTGTCTTAAAAGTGTTTCCAGTGTGGTTTGGAAGAACTTCTCAAGTCCCTTTACGTTATTAGCATCTACTCCCATGGTACTCTTTTGCCTCAGAAATCCATGGAAGCTACCTTGTCGTGGTCGCCTGCTCTGCCTCCCCGTTTCCTTGGCACTCCTACCTCAACCCTCTGCCTCAAGACCGTTCTCGCCCCTGTCAGCACAGCTACATTGGCCAAGCCTTCCTGCATCACCACAGCCCACACGTCCGCTTCCTTACCGGCATCGCAAGCCTCTTTTACCAAGTTTCGTGCCACACTATCCCATCCATCGTTCTTCTCTAGCGTAAAATTTCGTTGTAACTCTAAGTCGAGCGTATGGTATTGCCCAACTTTCGTGAACTTGGTTTCTTCAGCGATACGTCCAGACACGTGCAACTGCGCTGACTGAGGGTCGAAGTCCAGAGATGTGACGCGAACCGTTAGGGACATGTGCATTCGAGTAGAGGAGGTAGAGCCCGTGCTAGATTCGGTTGTTATACGGCGGAGAGCTGAGGCTCGGAGGAGATCACTGGGACGAATGAGATTGTACGTGAACCACTGTGTAAAAGCGCATTAACATAAAATTTGGGGCTTGTGGTCGAGGGCCTACCATGTCCTCAGGGTCTTCAGGGAAGAGGGTAACTGTGCCTGAGCCATCACGCTCGATATTCTGTTTTATGAGGCGCATCGTAGAAGGATTTCTGTAGTTGGTGTCGTACGGGGTTAGTTAGAAGATGACGAAGGATTCATGGGGGAGATTCGAATCAATCAAGAAAAGGGACCCGGACTTTCTTTGTTGCTTGGTTTCTGTTATCGATAAGCCCTACAGTACACTGTACCGTGGATTGGTCCAAATCTAGACTACGATAGCAAGCATTGCATTACTGTGCAACCGTGGATATACATATAATACTCTCTTGATATTGAGATTCTACGTATGATAATGGCAACAGCTAGATTTAGTAATGTGACAGGATACCTATGTTCGACCCCCAGAGTCAGAGAATTTACGTCAGCAGCAATGGCAAACTTGACCATCAATTCGACGTATCGTATGCTTTCAGGGCATGAGATTCCGGCGCTGGGCTATGGAGTAAGTATGATTTTAAGTGTTTATAGTCAAGCTTTGTGCTACTGAATGGTTATCTCTCTGCGAAGGCGAAGAGTATTTCCATACACATTGACATAAAACATTCATGCTATTGAATGAGCCTTTTCAATCTTTAACTATTACTACATACTAGAGCTGACTGTTATGATTGTATGATTAGGTTTATCAGACGTGAGCTTGGCTTATGCAGAATTTTTGGGAATAATTAAGGACTGAACATTAACAGACCCGCGGATGTAGCTGAAGACGTAGTTTTGCACGCTTTCAAGACTAGGTATCGGCATGTTGGTGAGCAGGTTCTTGGTAAACCAGAGCTAACCAATTGACTTATGAGTAGATAGACTCCGCTAGAGTGTACCGGAATGAAGGCCCTTGTTCCGATGCCATCAGAAAATCAGGCATCCCTCGAAGTGAAATATTCTTTACCTCAAAAGTTCCTCCAAAGTCAATGGGATATGAGAAAACAAAGGCCTCCATAGAATCCAGTTTCAAACAAACAGGTTTGGAATACATTGATCTGTAGGCATCCTCCTAGCCTTGCTCGTAAAAACATCAGGGGCCACGACAATGATCTAACCAGTAACAGATACCTCATACACGCCCCATACGGTGGCAAAGAAGGTCGTACTGGCTCATGGCGAGCACTAGTAGAAGCACAGCAAGCCGGCAAGATTCGATTGTTAGGGGTCTCAAACTACGGCGTTCACCATCTCAACGAGCTAGAGTCCTACATTAAAGAGCTCGAAGCGGAGAACGGGAAGGGCAAAGCTGGAGCAATCAGCGTCGGCCAATGGGAGTTGCATCCTTGGCTCACCCGTCCGGACATTGTAGAGTGGTGTCAGAGACGTGGCGTCGTTCTTGAGGCCTATTGCCCTATTGTCAGGGGCCAGAGGTTCGATGAGCCAGTACTGCAGCCAATGGCAAAGAAATACAATAAGACACCGGCACAGATTTTGCTTCGGTGGAGCCTGCAAAAGGTATCTAGCGTTGGATTGTTATTGCCATTGAACGACAGCGCTGACTTCTGTTGATAGGGTTTTGTGCCATTGCCCAAATCTGTAACGCATTCGAGAATCGAAGAGAACGCCAATGTATACGATTTCGAACTCATGTCAGAAGAGATGAAGACGCTGGAAACTGGAGATTATTCCCCTTGTTCTTGGGATCCAACCACTAGTAACGACTAATGCACTTGTATGGGTTGACCCAAAGAAACTACCTTACCTTTGCAAACAACCATTCATTTCCACCTGTGTACACTCCAAGGAGCAAATTTCATCATCACCGAAAGAATAGAACATAGATCTCGATGGCTTTGATCGGATCTTCAACTTAAGAAAAAAGAATTGTATCCGCAACGCATAAGGGGGCCCATTTCTGATAAGAAGATGTAGTAGAGACGCATGGCTACCCCTTTCCCAGTACTGCTTCCTCTAACCTGACCTCTGCCATCTTTGAAGGTACGTCTGTTGGTACATCAAGACCGCGGTTGTTTAGATGGGCCTGACTATACAACGTAAGACTAAGTCGGATTTTTTGGGAAGGTGATTAGTAGATAAAAGAAACACTATCTCGTAATGTACACGGATGTTCTCGTGGTTGGAGGTCGATTACACAACCCATATTCATACAGGTTGTACAGCGCCATGAACCGATTTTGGGGGGAGGCGACTCTTCCTCCAGCGGGACTATCCTAATGCACGTCGAGCACTCCGCGTTTGCGATAGCGACAAGATTGGTGCAATCTGTTGGGGAAATCTTGCAATGATATGAACCGTTAACTGGATTGAGAGCTTGCATACAAAACCTTTGTGAGAAGAGAAAATTGGGTATAGATTCGTCTGTCCAGGTACTTTACGAAGAAGCAAGACTGGTCGATGACAGGATGTGACAAGATGAGCGTTGATACCTTAGACCATGGAATGGAACTAAGCCTTTCAAGGCTTGTAAGGCAGACGGAATATAGATTTCCCCATCCCGAGCATAGACGCTTTGAACCGCAGACATGAGGGGCAGCATCTCTCATCATTGTGCGCCTATCCATCAATGCCGCATCTACGATGCCTCCTCCCACCACAACAAGACGCCCTCCGCAAACGCTCCGGCAAGCTAAGAAAGCCTACCAAAAGACCGGACCACGCTTATCGGAAAGTGAGCTTCGGCGCATTGAGCGAACCGCGGAGCTTCAAGAGCGGGCAGCTCGCATGAGGGAAAGGGAAAACAAGAGGAAGGCTAATTTGAAGAAGAAGGTTGAAAGGGAGGAAAGAGAACGGGAGGCAAGGGCTAGGATGAATATGCCTAGTCCGGTGAAGGGGTTTTATGTTGGGCCGAGTCAAATAAGGCTATCCGGATTCTTGGGTACAGGTGTCAAGAGGAAGAGGGGAGAAGTGCAGCCGAGTACTGAGAATAAGGACAAAGAGACACTTGAGGTTGCGAAAAGCGAGGATCAGGCATTAGGAATAACGGAAAGGAAGGCACCCGAACCTGAAATGGCGACGACAGAAAAGCCCAATTCACAAAAGCCGGAGTGTACGAAACATTCTCTGCAACAAATGGCTCCACCGAATTCTCGAGCGCCTTTGCAGCCGCGATCAGCAAATCCAATCATCCCTCCTAAGCCTCTCTTCTTCGCAGAGCCTGCCAAACTATCAATTGCCATCGAGGACGACTGGGATTCATTCCTGGCAAGCAACACGCAAATTGAGCAAGAATTGGCAGGCCCGGATACTACAACAAAAGTCCCTACCGCCTCTCCTCCACCAGCCCGTCCTTTTCTTATACCCGTCAACGATACCACAGACATACTGGACATGATCTTAACGCAGGATCTAGACTATACGGACGATAACGTACCTGTCGAGCCCAGGGTTCCCAACCTGGAGTCTAAAGCTGAATACTACTCGAAGGCAGCATCGGTCTCCAGGGACGAAGTCAAGAAAGAACGTATCCATGGTCACGAAAACGAATGTCGCTATACAGTAGCACAAGTCAGGAAAGAACTAAGCTACGAAGGCTCGGGCAAGTCAGAATCTGATTATGGGGACGATGCTGGATACGAACTCGACCTTAAAGTCGAGAACATTGACGAAATTTGCTTGAGCAATAACCAACGCCTCGGAGTCGACCAGCCAGATAAGGAGCCTGGACTTGCAGATATGCTCCCAAACGACGACTACGGCAATGATAGCCCAACCCTTAGTCCCGATCCTCAAAACTCAGACTTCGACTTCGACGATGGGATCAAAGACTCCGAATTCCAGACTCTCATAGCTGACTACGAAACCAACCAACCTCACTCATCTCCCCCATCCGATACTCACACTCCACCCTGCCCAGCACCTCCGCACATATCAGGGCTGGAGAGGTCCGATTACGGAGATTTCGAGCTCTCAACGCAGGATATGCGGGAGCTGTTGACTTGACGATGCGGGCGAAGTGGTGTACTAATTATCTTGGGTATGGTGTGTGTGGGTGGGGGCTGTGAAGACGCTTGTACAGTATGCATATGTACTACAGTAGATATGCTACTCAGAATTACCGCCCGCCGAATCAAGGACCCTATCCCGGCAATGCTCCGAGTGCGCCAAAGCTCCTGATTAGGTGCACTGAAATCCAGAACATCATCGACCAAACCTGTCCAGCACACTCCATCTGCTTGAAAAGCGTAGTGTCCGCAAACTGCTCCCCACGGTGGACATCTTTAAGAAACATACTCTGGGAAAATACAAGTCAGTGCCTTTCCCCTCCACCTTGTTGGTCCATTCGTGAAGCTGACGTGTGCCAGGTATGGTATTGTTTTGGGAATGTTAGACATTGCTACTTTCAGTGCAGCTGACGGGGTGGGCTCAGATGGTTTTGCGGATACGAAGGCCAGCGTTATCGAACGAAGTTGGAAGGAGTAGGCGATGTTCAGTTCACAGACCATAAAGAGCAGGCCTCGTTCAATCATATCAAAGGACTAGCCAATATCTATCTACAAATATCTAAACCAACTCCCCCCTTCTACAAACCTAAACCGCCTACCTCTAAACGCCCCTCCCCTCTATCACCCCCCCATCCAGAACACCTGCCCGCCCCGACCCCCACCTAGAACGTTGGCGCCCTCCTCAACCCAACACAATACCTCACAAACAAGGTGTCCAAAAAGTGCTCATGCCTAATCCCGGGCGGTCTCTTCTCCTGAAACAGATCAATCGCCTGCTGCACACCGAACCCCTCTTTCTCGATCAGGTAAGCGCAGATGAAGAAGCCGGTGCGGTTAAAGCCGTAGTGGCAGTGGACGCCGATGAGCGGTGCCAGTGTTGATGTGGAGGGGGGAAGGGTTGAGGGGGTGGGTGGTGAAGAGGAAGGGGGCTTGGAGCGCAGACGGTCTACGAGCTTGATGAAGTCGCGGACTTCCTCGGCGGTTGGAGGGATTTTGGAGACGGTAGGGAATTTGTTATATTCGATGCCGCCCTGATCCAAAGCCTTAGGGTCATAGACGGGGCTTTCGTGGCTGATGTCAATGACGGCTTTGATCCTACCTCTCCAATTCTTGACAAAAATATCTGGGGAATGGGTATCGTCAATCTCCCGGAGGGTTTTCATGGCTCGAAAGATGCCAGCGATGGGCTCGGATACGGGCCGCACCGCTTGCCACTTTGCGAGGTTCTTGACATCCCATTTTCCTTCGGTTGATAGGTGCTGGAGCTGCCATCCGAGGGAGAGCCGGCTGTCAACGTGCTCGTAGAGGAAGGTTTGGATGAGGCCAGCTAGGGTGCGGTAAGTGGCTGGATCGTAGAGGAGGGCGTGAGAGGCCGGGCTTGGCAGGATACTCGTTTTCAGAACTTGCCGTCGTTTGGTAAAAGTGGGCTGTCCATCCGTAACCTGGCCGTTTGGCTCTTCGCTGCCTCGTATAATTGTAGTCTCCGTGTTTGACGTACTTTGCTTCTGATCGTTATCTCCACTAGCTGGCTCTAATTTCCCGTCTCCGGTATCGCCAGGTGCACTTGTGCTGATTGCTAGTGTCTCCGTGGTACTATTTAACATACCCACTGGCGACTTGTCAATTCTGCCGAGCGCTCTACCGATCTTGGCAATTTCTTCCGGCTTGGTAATGTTGTCTGCCTCACCACCAACAAGAAAAAGCGGCATGGCAAGTCCAGCCCATACTTCCAGCCCAGGCAACCCTCCATGTGCCACTGTACCTGCCCTATATATCGGCAAAGCCCCCCAAGCCATTCTGCGCCAAACTGCTGTGCGACTCTGGGTATTGAACCTCTCTTGCAGCTTTTTGGTTTCGATATCTGCACTTAATCCAACAAACCGAGCAACGCTGACACTTTCCGGACCTCCTCTCCGATCCCAGCTTCGCCAGATATCGAATATAGGAGTCGGTACACGTAGTAGTCGCTGATAAGTCGCAACTTGCTCCGCAGTTGGTGGCGCAGCCCGCGGGCATATGGCAATAAGGGCAAGGACGCCAATTCCCTTGGCTTGCACGCCGGAGGTTGAAGAAGCCAGAAGCGCCGAAAGCGAACAGCCCATGCTGTGTCCCACCAGTATCACCCCTTGCTTTGCTTCATTATCACAGTGTTCTTCTATCACTTTGGTAAGCAACTCCACTAAAGCTTCCGCTGTGTAACAATTCCATGCGCTTGGCGAAAACTCAGAGAGACCGCATCCGGGTAGGTCTATTCCAAGACATGGGGCGATGTTGACCAGACTGGTCAGGAGATGGTGGAACTGTGCCAGCGAACCTCCGATGCCATGTACGAATACGAGTAGAGGAAGGGGTGTTGGTTTGTTAGGGAGTTTATCGGCTTGAGGATGCGGCCTATAGAACGTTCGAATTGAGGGATAGATTGCCGTTGACGTAGTATAAGACTTGATGCTGGAGTGCTTCCTCAGGAGACCGGGGTCGGTGTTTTCTGCATCTAACCCAGGATCAATGACACACCGTTGAGCACCTGCGAACTTCACTACCGGCAATGTCGCAGACTCACCTGATTTTGAGCTTCTGTTAAGACTCTGTGATGATGCTCTTGTGCTGTCGAGACTCTTACGCGTATCACCTCCCAGCAACTTTGCTGCTCTGGAGTTTTCCTGCGGTGCTGTCCGCCTCTGCTTCCAGAGCCTGAATGCCCCAATCAAGGTGCATGCTGCTATTAGCTGCACCATGTCCCACGCCCCTAGCTGACCACTGATTGCCCGTACATATTGTTCACGTGTCAAGGCTGCGAGTATTTGAACAGAGGAGCGAAAGCGCTGTTGAAGGTCGTTGAGCGTAAAGCTCGAGATCTTTCCTAGATGCTGTAAATTGAGTGTCGGTGTAGCTCCTGTCAGTCTCACTGCGCCCAAGGATAGAAAGATGAATGCATGAATAGTATGACGGTTTGCGATCAAGCAGGGAGGCCATATCGCCATGTCCCACGGCTGTAATATCATAGATTGTGCTTGAAGCGACCAGGTGTATCGATAAATCGATACGTCGGAGAGCCAATGATGAGCGCAGAAGCGCAGCTGCAGCGGTTGCTGGCTACAGATGGATCGCCAACGCTTCAAGCATTTTCACCTGAAGGAGGTCTCCCTGCTTGCGCTGAAGCGGGATTGTGTTCAGATAAAGCTGGAGGAGCCAGCCGTTGACGGAAACAATTATGCTTACTACGACCAATCGCCACTCCGCATTTGAAAAGACTGCCATCATTACGGAGGTACGGATTATACTGTGTACCTTACCTTACAATAACAATATAATCATACATCCAGACGATACTCAAACGGTACAGTACTTAGTTCCCTTCGGACGTTCTAGATTATTCGATTGGCTGCAGCAGAAGGTTAATCGTTAATCGTCTAGGGGAAGAAGATCAGTGCGTCACAAGTCTTTTTACTCTGTATGACGATTATTCTGATCTTTCAACGCATCCCCAATCACTCCTGGATCTTGATGCTGCCAAGAGAACAAGAAACAATCCGTCTACCGGCAGAGAACACGAAACTAATGAGTTGTTTGCTGCCAAGGTAGATGGATGGCTACTCTAGCTTACTTACAACCGTTTGGTCCCGTGGAACATTTCCCTCTTGTCGGATTAGCCAAACGGAAGGACATCTACTTTAGCCATGATTGATTGCCCGATTCATGGGTTGATGGATAGTCTAATGCATAGAAGTTGTGTTTTTTTTGCCACGAGGGACTTCTTTAGTTCTCCACAAGGTAGCCTACCTTGTTTCGGAGATGCCACCTTCGGCCTCGACTACTGTGTTACACCGCCAATTTTAATCATATCACCATTTCTTCAAACCTCGTGATCTCTATAACCGCATCAATCATGCCGGGCTGACCTTTCGCCAAGCTCTCTTTGAACTTTGTATTCTAGAACCTATGTACCAAACTACATATACTCTCTTCTCTTCTGGGTAAATACGCCTTTGATGTTCTATGATTGAGTAGCCTTCCGAGAATATATCCCCCGTGGTGTCTCTTTTTCTTCTGGGAAGTTGAACCTTGTTTTCGTTGGAGAACAATACAATGGACCCCTCGAATTTAGAAAAGCAGGACCTGCCTGAGGAACCGAGGTTCCTCGATTTCCCTCATCTGCCAGACAATGCCACAGACATAGATGGCAAGCTGAGACTCAACAAGTACTCTTCAACCATTACCAAAGACCATGACTTCCCAGGTGCCCAGGTAGGCCCTTTCAGCTTTTCACACGGACTCCTGGTCAGGACCGAATGAAAACGATACTGACCGGACGTAGGCAATGTTATATGCTGCAGGCGTGCCAAATAAAGAGGCCATGAAGAACAGCCCTCATGTCGGGGTAGCTTCTGTGTGGTGGGAAGGGAATCCATGCAAGTAAGACGTCTCTTTAGTCCCGTGTATCTTTTACGTGCTGAACTCGGATACAGCATGCACCGTGAGTCTTAGATTGAAGATTGAAGTGAGCTTTGAGCCTGGAGCCTGACGTGATGGCCATCTCAGTACTGGATCTCGGCCGAACCGCCAAAGACGCCGTGCAGAAGCAGGGCATGCTAGCTTGGCAATACAACACCATCGGGGTCTCAGATGCCATCACCATGGGTGGTGAAGGTTTGTTTGATGGGCTAATAGATCTATAATTTCTGGACTAAGGCGTCCAGGTATGCGCTTCTCCCTTCAGACGCGAGAGATCATCGCCGACAGTATCGAGACCGTCACATGCGCCCAACATCATGACGCCTGTATCACCCTACCAGGCTGTGACAAGAACATGCCAGGATGCGTTATGGCAATGGCCCGTCATAACAGACCATCGTTGATGATCTATGGTGGCACAATCGCCGTGGGGTATAGTAAGCTCCTTCGAAAGCCAATCAACATCTCAACATGCTACGAAGCTTCCGGAGCATACATCTACAATAGTCTGGTCCAGCCCGAGGATGGTGGAGACACTAAGAAAACCAAGGACGAGATCATGGACGATATCGAGCAGCATGCTTGCCCAGGAGCCGGCGCCTGTGGAGGAATGTACACGGCTAACACCATGGCTACTGCCATTGAATCAATGGGCCTTACTTTACCTGGCTCTTCCTCAACCCCGGCCACTTCGCCTGCTAAAATGCGTGAATGTGTCAAAGCCGCCGATGCCATCAGGACCTGCATGGAAAAGAACATCAAACCGCGCGATCTCCTTACTAAAAAGTCATTTGAAAACGCAATGGTCATTACCATGGCTCTGGGCGGAAGCACCAACGGCGTTGTACATTTTCTCGCGATGGCAGCCACCGCGGGCGTCCCCCTGACTCTCGACGATATTCAGCGCGTCAGCAACAAAATCCCATTCATCGCCGACCTCGCCCCGTCCGGGAAGTATTACATGGCGGATCTGTACGACATCGGCGGAGTCCCTTCGGTCCAGAAGCTCCTAGTAGCGGCGGGTCTCCTTGACGGTTCCATTCCAACCGTAACAGGCAGAACTCTCGCCGAAAACATCGATTCTTTTCCCTCTCTGGCTCAAGACCAAGTCATCATTAGCCCGTTGTCCAATCCCATAAAATCCACTGGGCATCTCCAAATTCTGCGCGGCAATCTCGCTCCTGGTGGGGCCGTTGCGAAAATTACCGGAAAAGAGGGAACGAAATTCATAGGTAAGGCCCGCGTCTTCGATAAAGAAATTCAGCTCGATGCCGCCCTAAATTCAGGCTCAATAAAGCACGGCGAGAATCTCGTTCTTATCGTACGGTACGAGGGACCCAAAGGTGGCCCCGGCATGCCCGAGCAGCTCAAAGCGTCTGCAGCGCTTATGGGTGCGAAACTTACGAACGTGGCGTTGGTGACGGATGGTCGGTACAGTGGGGCAAGCCATGGGTTCATAGTGGGACATGTAGTGCCTGAAGCTGCGGTGGGTGGGCCGATTGCGGTTGTCCGGGACGGGGATATCATTACTATTAGCGCGGAGACGAACGAGATCAGTATGAATGTCAGTGACGAAGAAATCGCTGCACGAACGAGGGCGTGGAGGAAGCCGAGGAAGACAGTTACGAGGGGGGTGTTGGCTAAATATGCGCATTTGGTGAGCGATGCAAGTCATGGAGCTGTAACAGATTTTTTCTGAGGTATACGAGAGAGAGAGAGAGGTTTGCCGAGACTGGTGGTGGTGCAGGACAAAGCCTGTCCAAGAAGGCATCGATTTGTAAAGATTGTATGAGCAATAACATGAAGGCTTCTATCGTATGTGCCTTATATATCAGACGACGATTACACGATCGCGTGGCCTGCTAAGATGGCTGAAGCAAAGAGTGAAGAAGTAGGAATTTTGCTTCACAGTGCAGATGAGATGCGGTCTTCGCTGGATAGATGATGCTTTCGCAGAGAGATTCCGTCGAGATAACAACTGATAGCACAGGCTCGAAGTGGTTAGACTGATATTGGAGGGCTAAGCGAGCCTAAGCCCACATTTGGATTTCTCAAGCGCAACGCCGATATCTCATAACATCCCATGCACAATCGAGACTGCTAAGGTTCAAATAACACCGCAATCATGACTGGGGGTGTCAGTGTCCGCGATGTCGACGTAAGTGGAAACTCGGTCTACTATTCCAAGAGAAGGAAGACCGAAGAGGGGGCACCGAAGCAATATCGTACTGTTTATATGCTGGTTAATGAGAGTGGTGTCCGAAGGCTTTGACTACGGGGCAAAAAAGAAGTGCAGTGTGGTCATTTAGCTAACGAGACTTTGGGAAATTCCAGGCGCAGCAATTCATCAACGCATACTCGGCCTTTTTGAAGAGACAAGGAAAACTCCCAATCCCAGGTTTGTCTTCCCAACGCCATTAAGCTCTCTCTATGGCAATACATTGCGTCATGAGATATATTAAACGTGCTAACTTCTACTCTGTACGCCCCCAGGTTGGGTTGATACCGTCAAAACCTCCCCCTCAAAAGAACTTCCCCCCCAATCCATCGACTGGTACGCTCGTTTCCGTCCCTCCTCCGCTTTCTCACAATGGACCCCCCACCCATTTTTCGCTTCAACCCCAAAATGCACTCAACCAGCTAATCGGCCAAATATAGGTTCTACACCCGCGCCGCCTCCGTCGCTCGCCATGTTTACCTTCGCAAAACCGTCGGTGTAGGCCGTCTCCGAAAATACCACGGCAGCACCAAGAACCGCGGGTCAAGACCCTCGCACCATGTTGATGCGTCTGGCAGTGTGGATAGAAAGGTGATGCAGGCTTTAGAAAAGATTGGTGTGTTGGAGCAGGATGAGGAGAAGGGAGGGAGGAGGATCACGCAGAGTGGGCAGAGAGATTTGGACCGTGAGTAAAGAATTTTCATTGCCCTGGGGTTGGGGTGGTCGAGTTTCAGGTTTGGTGATACAGGTGAAGGAGAGAAGGTGTAGAGGATGGTTGGGTCATATTTTGATACAAGAATAAAGAGCTGACTTTGCATCTACGTGTTACAGGAATTGCGCAAACGACAATCGAGGAGAGCGAAGACGAGGACGAGGAGTAGGAGGCGGTAAGCTGAGGATTCAAGTTAAGGCGATCATGCGGATGCTCACATGTCAAGGTGGTTAGAGATGAATTCTTCAAACATCTACGCCGCCTCTGTGAAACCCCATCGATTTGCACATTGGGCGATGTCTTGCGAATTGCTTGCCGTAAACTCGAACGTGAAACTTGACGCTGACATTGCCTCTTATCGTCAGCCGCAACCTTCGACTAGCCTGCTCAATTGATCCTCCCGTAGTCTCTGCTCTTCCGGCTGTTGGCTCTCGGATATTTCAGACGATCTCTCAATCGCTGGCACAGGCCTGCGAAGCTGATGTATCGCTCCCGTTTCTCCATACCTGCACCCACTCTCACCCTGCATCATCTGGCAACACGGTTGCCCTCTTTGCGGTATCTCGTATCCTGAGAATCGTGGCTGGCGCATGACACTCGACGATAAAACTCCCCTTTGGACTTCAGCTGCGCCCTCCCCTCTCTTTCGGTTCTAGTGTTACCGGTATCTTCTTTTTGCTGTCTCGCCTTGAGATCATTGACGGCGTTTCAGCTGGTCATTACGAGTACCGTCGTCTGATGACATCTTTCACGATGTGGGACTTTGCATGTACGACCTACACCTTTTTATCTGCAGAGTTTCGACCCACCAATTACCACGGCCTCCAAGTCCCACAGCCTCTCGGACTCAAGACCCACCAATTCCAACCCTCAGTCTCTCAAACCCCAATCCATCAACCCATGCCATACTTTTCCAGCTTTCGTTTGGGTTTCTATCTTATGTCTCAACGATTCCCCTGTTTCAATACCTGGTGTGATCTGGTGCCGACCATGGGGTTCTGAAGCTGGAGAGGGGTGGTTTCGGATGTATTCGCCAAGCTGGAATTTTGCTTGTATTGGGTAGGCGGGGTGGAACTGGCTTTCTGTTGGATCGTTCTCCTGCTCTCCCCAATCGCCTTGCCCTCTTCTCCCATCTCGCTCCCTGCCCCCAACCCTCCCGCAAACTTCCCAACAACCGGATTGCCCTGCTCGTCCTCTTACCCTTGCCCTTCAACTACAACCGCCATTTTTCGTTATTGGCAGAGTGAGAGCACGAGAGTGTGAGATGCGCATACCCCATTTATCGATACCAAAACCCTCATTCCCCCAAAAACCCAGCATCTCTCCTCCCTTCCCTACACATACAAAGTTCAACTACCCACCTAACACGCCTCTCCCAAACCCCCCCCCTCAAACCCCAAAACCCATCCTGACTACCCCGACAAGCCCGTCATGAAAATTATCACGGAAGTTGTTCTTACCAGCAGCGTCCATTTCTGTTTTTCATGATGCTACTTTCCGTCCTCGGCAGAAGCAAAGGCGGGAAAAATGTCACATTGCCTTTTTGATTACCACAATGGATAGGTACTCTATTACCCCAACGTATCTGATCATTTCCCCCCCCCTCCAAAACATCTTTTGCAGAGACGGGCGAGATCGGCAATCCGCTGAAAATCAATGTGCAGAGGAGGCTGGAGGTGGGGGTTTGTGCATGGTGCGGTGGCGGTGGATACGGAGGTCTGGTTAGGAGGGAGGAGAAGGAGGAGGGTGGTGGATGGGATTTCTGGTAGGTGCAGTATGGTAGATTTTGATCGTGATCTTCGCAGCTTTTTATTTGTATGATGATTATTTTACATGTCACACCCCCCAAAAAAACGGGATCAGAATCTCTTCTTTCTGATCTATGAAAGGGGGGAGAGAGAGGAGGCGCGTTTTTTGGTTTTGGTTTTGGTTTTTTTTGTTTTTGTTTTTGTTTTTGTTTTTTTTATCTTCCTATATTCGATTATCAGAAGACGGCAGTGAAGCGCGGCGCGGAAAGAATCGGGGGTGTGTGAAGAAACGTGAAAAGATGGAAAACAAACCCTCCTGGAAGAAAAGAAAAAAAGGAGCTTTTCGGGCATGCGTGAAGGGTTTGAGAGGGGGAGATTTTTTTTCGAACAGCGTTTTTGCTGGTGGACTTTGTAGGATTTTTCTGGAGGGGGAAGATTTTTCTTTGGGTTTTAGTGGATGGTTTGGGCGGTGTGCGGTGAGAGGAAGTGGTGGTGGTGGTGATGGTGATGGTTGTTTTGAGAGATGCGGATGATTGAGGGGGGCTGGGTGGGGGAGGAAGAATTGGGAGAGAGATACGTAGGAGAGAGCAGGGAGGGGATTGGAAAGAGGAGGTGGGTTTTGAATGGCATTGGTCTGAGATAGGTACTGTAGCTGTGCCTCTATCCGGGCAAATGGCGAAATCGCTGCAACAATTCTAACAAGCCCGTCGGAAACACCATTACTGCTCATTGCGTCAGAATCGGTTCCGTCGCAAGCTCAGGTAATATGTATATGGAGTAACATACATATTTCCAAACCGGCCGGCCCCTTAAAACCTGAGCTCAATATCTATACTGTTCAAGTCAGCCAAGTCGCTCCCCAGCCAAGACCAAAGGGGGTCAACACTCACCCTGAACTCCCCATTCTCCCGATCCGTCAGATCCAAAAACTCCTGATTAACCTTATGCTCCACGCCCACCCCCCTCCGCTCCCTCCTCCGGTTCTCCATCTGGTAAATAATCCTCAGAACAATCGTCAAACAGATCGCCACCGCCGTGGTAACAACAATCGTAATCTTCGCCGGCAAGTACTCCGGCGCATCCCCCTTCCGAAACGTTTCAGGCCCGATGATATTCCCCAAGCAGAAACTCATCAGCAGCACCGCGTTCATGACCACTTTTTTCGTGTGACCCGCGTAGTTCGCCGCGACCCAGCTGTATAGCAGGGGGAGGCTGGCGCCGATGCAGTTGGTCATGTAGTTACCGATGAGTTTGCCGGCTTTTGCGTGGGCGGGGAGGTAGGCCATGAGGATGGCGCCGAGCATGCCGGGGAGGAGGAGCATGCTGGAAGTGGGGTTGGTGTTAGTGTTGATGTACTACGTTGGAAAAATTGAGTTTAATGATGGATTAAGAGCAAGAAAAGGGAAATAAAGCTGGATATTGATGCCGAATGCATCTTTCGAGACTCAAACGAGGGCGCACAAGAAAGGAACCTAAGCTTTGGAGAGACGTACCAGATGCAGAAGGCGCGTGCGTTGAAGCGGCCGGCGATGTAAGTGGCGGAGACGATGGAGACGATGGAGACAGCACCGGAGGGGACGGAGAGGAGGGCGGTTTGTTTGGAGGTGTAGCCGAAGCTGTTGGAGGGGGGTTAGCGGTGATGGGATTGACGTTGGGGGTGTAGAGCGAATGGCTTACCCCTTAATGATGGTAGCTTGGAAACTACTAATAGCCCCATTAGGCACACTCGAGCTGATTGTGATCAAACTCAGCATCCACGTATGCGGATCCTTCAAGCACTCCACCGCTTGCATCATCTTCCAATGCTTGTTCTCGATGCCCGTTTGGTTCTCTCTCAGTCGTTCGATGGCCCATACTTTCTCATCGCGTGTGAGGCGGGATTTCATCGGGTTGTCAGGGAGGAAAAGGATGACGCAGGCGCCGACAACGATGGTGATGAGGCCCATGAGGAGGAAGAGGATCTGCCACGACTTAAAGGCTTTGGCGGTGTAGTGCTGGAAGCCGTAGCTGGCAAGGGCGCCAATAATGGTTCCAGTGCCGGTGCCAATGTACCAGAAGCCGACGCGGAGGGGTTGTTCTGACAATTTAGAGCCTGTTCTTGAGAAGAGGAGGATGATATACCTTTCTTCTTGTACCACATGGAAGTAATCAATATTAGACTAGTAGCATGTCAGTACAAGACGCTTTAGAGGGACGGAGCATCCTACGCTGGGGCAACCGCTGATTCAAAGCATCCAAGAAGCACTCTGACTGTGATCAGTGATCCAAAGTTCTTGCAGACAGAGTTCATTGCCACACAGATGCCCCACAAGATTACTATCTCCCTATCAGCCTTCTCCTCTCTTTTTAAAATTGACAGGGAGAGCTACCATTCAACCCCAAGTACTTGGCAGTCGGCAGTCTTTGCATCAGATATCCTGTTGGTATTTCAAAGGCTAGGTATGTGACGTAAAAGACAAGTGCCAACAGAGCAAATTGGTCGGTGTTGATGTGTGTATCTTGGTAGAGGCCCATGACCGCAGCATAGTTGACTAGATAATGTCAGTCGCTATTTCAGACTTTCCCAGTCCGAGACTTGCTTACTCAATGTCTTGTCAAGGTATTGGAGGTTGTAGCAGCACCACATGAGCCTATATTTCATATTAATTCTGCGAGGTTGAAGTTGGCTATCGAGTATCTGACGGCACAATCATCCAGTCAATCTTCCGAACTAGCTTCTTCTCATCGATAGTACTCATAGCAGTCTTGTCTTCATGGTCAAGATATTCGAGGGCGGCATCTACATCCCCTCGGTCTACGAGGCTTTCTCTCTTGTCTTCGATGTCTGGTTGACCCATCTTGGCCTATGAAAGTAGTGAAAGGTTTGATAACGAACGGAGTGCTTAAAATATGTTCGAGACGACATAAAGAGAAAAAACCGGGAACCAGAGTTGTCAACATCTCTTCGCAGACGTGTATGGAATGCCAGTAAGGTCGCGCGGTAGCTAGCTTCATCAAGCTATCAGTGGATACGTGGTTATCTGCAGAGATGGAATTCTCTTATCCAGAGCTCTTATCAGGAAAAACATAAAGCGATCCGGAACATATTAATTGAGGCTATCAGGGATGCCCCCACCGACGTCGCCGATAGACGTTCTAGAAGCCGTATACTTGCCATACTGGGGTATACCAATCAGATGGGTTGTGGTTGGTGTAGAGAAAAGTCGATAGAGGTGTGGCGTTTCGTTGGCCGAAAGAGGCATCTCCGAAGCTCGGGCCACACCCTCTCGGCTATTGCTCGGTTTCATGCCCAGCACACCCACTGGAAAATAAGTACAGGTACGTGAGAAGATTTTCATGTTTGAAATATAATAATAATTGGGTCATAAGGACAGACATGGTGGGTTCAAAGCAAAGTACCCTTCAACACCGAGATGCGTCTTTGGACATAAGGAGACTCGTAAGTGTGCCAGAAACCTCGTTTCAAGCTTGCCGGACGTGCAAGTAATAGCACTTACAGGCATAAGAGACTCCAATCCGACCAAAGAACAATATTCAAGAATAATACCTCTTATCTCATTTCGCAATCCTTCTACTTCTTTTCCTGACTCGGGCTCCTCACTTCCTTATCTGCGGTAAGCAGGAAGGAAATTGGAAATGTTCCCTTGTCTGCACCAGGTGCCGAAACAGAGCTCCGGGGTGTATTGATGGGAGTAAACCCCTTTCTGTGGTCGGCCGCCACTGTAGCAGCAAGAACTCTAGGGATAGAAGCCGATTCAGAACTTTGAGGACTCGTACAAGGAGTTGGAGGAAGATTGCTTTGGACCACTCCTTGGGATTGGCGCCAAGCTTCTTCTAAAGTGGCCGGCGATAGGTTGCAGCCGTAGTTATGAGCAATCATTGACCAGAATGAAACCCGATGAGCATCGTAAACTCGGTTGAGCCTTGCCGTATCAATGACCTGCTTCTCTTTGAACTGCTTGATGTCTTTGGTAATTAGGCGAAGTGCCTTGGTCTGTTGAGCAGGCCTCTGGGAGGTTGGGTGAGGTTTAGGTAGAATTGGGATATGATTCTGAGGAGAGGTAGATTGGCTATTGCCGGTTGATCCGTAGGTCTCAGGTGTGCTAGGCACTGAAAATGTTGGGAGCTGCCGCTGTGGAGTCCCTTGCATACGATGATCTAGAGGAGATGCTGAAGACCACTTAATGGACCCAATAGTGGAGGTGGATGCTGCACGTCGGCGGTTTTTGTTGCCGTACGAGAGTTGGTGAAAGTGTAGTCGGCATGCTAGTTCTGTCTTCTTCAGATGAATAGCAATGTGCTTATATGGCATCTTCTGGTTACGTGTCTCGATGAGATAGGCTTCCTATAAGGCAATGTGAGCTAAGAGCATGTAAGACTGGCAGGCAAAGAATTGTTACCTCTAGGTCGGACCATGCTCGTCCACCCCCTGTTGACGCCAACTTCCTATTTCGCTGGGGTGGGTCTTTGGCGTTGGACGAGTCAAAAACCGGCGATGGCTTCAACATGGGCGTCGCATCTGCCATGGGCGACTGCGCGGGTGTATACGACATCTTGTACTTTAATTGAGCTTTGGATGTCCTGATATTACTTCGAGTCTTGCTAGATGAAGAAAACACGTCGATGTATCTGGGATGTTGTAGGTTACCGTCAACAGTAACTGGCGAAAGAATGGATGGATCCGACACGGAGCAATGCGGCAAGCTGAGTTATGTAGGACTCAATTATCAATATTAAAGAACGTAGGTAGCCCAGCCAGTGGGTACTAGAGAATTTAAGGGAGGCTGCTAAACATCAACAACCGAAAGTCCAGCGGTGATGTGGGAAGTGAATGTGAGGACGGTCGAGCGGCTATGTATACTCGGAGAGCAGCAGACCAGTGTCTCTTTACATGAGTTCGATAATCAACCTGATGTTCTTGACGTTTCCAACTCTACTTGGTCACACAATGGGCCGGCGGCTGGATCCTACTCAAGACTTGGAATATTGGTGGTTGCTATGGCTGCATCAGAATTAAAACGAACGAGAAGTAGGGTGCTAGCCAGGCGTGCGAAGAGTAAGCTGACGATCCGAGAGAAGGGTTTTGACACTATACGTTTGACGGTGTTTGTGGCGGTTGCATGAAGATGAGCTGAACTTTATGTGCATGAACGGAACTTTCGAGGGGCCGAATAGAGTCCCGCCGCAGCCCCCATTGGGAATGATTTACCAAGTCACCATACTATGGACGTATCAGGGAACATTGGAAACCGTACTCGGATATCACTCCTTGAACGAAGCACCATCTCAGCGCGGTCATTGTTGAATCAGGGGAAGGTTGTGTCTTGGTACGATACATGAGAGGTGAGATTCTCAGTTTGACGTGCCCGGAAGAAGTCAAATACCAACGAGCTAGTACTTGAGACAGAGGAGAGTATAGATTTAGGTAATAATGTGGAAGGGACCGACGATTGATAAGAGCAATCAAGCAATGGAATGGAGAAGCGGCAAGTAGCATACGAGACAAACAGCCTACCGGCGAGAACAGAGGTCAACTTTCGGGCAATATCAAGCGCTTTGCCGAGTTGAAACAATAGGTGGTTGATACGGTATGTGCATGTTGCAGGCCTGTTTCAAGTCCACACCTAGTATGAGGTGACCTTGATGAAGGCCCAAAGAGCCGACATGCTCATGCACCGTGCTGCAGACTCGCCTTGTAGAGTTGTCGGCCATGTGGAAACACGTATGCACACCCTACCCGGATCATTCATGCAATTGGCTTTTTGATCGTTGTTCGTAGCATCTGAATGCTTTCCGCCTTCCGCGACTCGGCTCTCGGGCGATTACGCACTCGTGGGGGAGAGAACGGACCACCTTTAAGCGAACAGAGTACATACTTAGTTCTAGTACATGTAACATACGGAATAATAAGAAACCGAAGAGCGAAGGGGGGCACTAGTGTATTGATCTAACCGTGAGTAGCTTAGCATGCCGTACGGGGGCCATCTAGGCCCTCAATCCCAATCGAATATCGCCTCGCAGCACGGTAAGGTACGTACCTACCCACCTACCTTACTCCGTACTCCGTACTCGTACCAGTAACTACGCTGTACCTCACAAGTACTCTCTCTGGCTTCCACCAACGTCTCGAAAATGCCTTCAATCGAAATGATATTCAAGATCAGAGATGCGCCTGTGATCAGCTACAGCTGATCGACCCCAACCAGCTGCCGATCCGTTGTATCGGACGAGAATCCTCAATCGCCTGCCAATCACTACCCACGTCCGTCCGCTCCGCTGATCAGTGACAGAAGCAAGACTACGGGATGACATCGTATGCCCCTACTAGGAAGCCCCCGTGCCCTACCTTACAGATGGATGAATAATAATACACAGTCCGACTGCTTTAATGCCCGCTGAGCGAACCCCGCATTTCAGACAGGAAACGGTAGTAGCACAACCAGAAGTACTTGGACCTCCAAACGCCTTGGAAGGTTATACGCCATCCGTGTATTGCGACTGCTCTACTTTCTATCTCTGGGTGACTGGCGGTCTGTCCTTGTACCTGTAGTCGGCACTGGCCCAGACATGTGTGAGGATCCCATTCCAATCCATCCTATTTTTACAGTAAATCATTTTCTGGATGCTGCATCCACTTGGTTGAGATCTCCATGTGGACTGTATGTCAATCAGTCGAGTGGAGTAAAAAGGTACTAGATAAATGACATCGATGGTCACTGATCGACCATGTTCAATCCAAACCATTCCCAACTTTATCTTCCAACCGTTTAATCCAAGGTTGCACTTATGACGCCAAATCTCACTCGCTTTCCAGACTATGCTTCCGATGCATAACGCCACTACCATGTCGTGAGTGCCGAGACCTTCTTTGCCCGCTCTGCCTTTGATTCCGTTCTCACCCCAAGACACTTATCCCTCGACTCATCTCAGTTGCACATCGCTATCGCACTATGGTGAACATTGTACTCATGAGTCTAGCTCCTCGTCCTCCTCGAGGCGCGTTCCGAATCCAACCTCCTCGGCAACCTCACCTCCAATCATGACACAACCGCCTATATTCCCCCAGATGCCGTTCAACCCACAACAGGAGGAGTTCCTGCTAGCGCCTCAACCGCAAGCAAGCTCCCCTCCTTCACGGAAACGGAAGGCGCCTGGCACGGCAGCCATGACGGGACCGTTGTCAAGTCCGATGGCGGAACTTGTGGGGCAGGCCGGTGGAGGGGAGCAAAGTGTACCCTTTGCGAGTACGGGTGCGCCAGCATCAGCACCTAAAAAGAGCAGGACGAACACACCTTGGAGTCCGGCAGAGGAACAGCGACTGAAACAAATGAGAGACGCAGGGAGTAGTTGGGGGGAGATTGCCAAGGTAGGGTGGGTGGAGCCTAGTCAGCTAGACAACGCTGATCTACGTGGGAACACCCAGACCTTTCCGAATCGAACCGAAGGAAGCGTGAAAAAACACTGGTACAAGGATATGCACTACGCCGACTTTGCTGAGGACGAGGTAAAATTCCACTTGACCGTTGAGCACGACTTTGGTTGACGTATCAACTTAGAGCGCGGCTTTACTTGCGGCTATCAAGGAATACGAAGCGAGTAAGTGGAAGGTCATTGGTCAAAAGGTGGGCAAGCCTGCAAAGGTCAGTTATCAAGTTTTATGCTTTTCTCCTCACTTGACTAACGTCACAAGGCATGCGAGCAATATGCCAAGGAGCACTTTAGCGGCAGGCTTTGATTGATCGATGATATCCCATCCAATTCCTCTTCTTGATCAAATCCGGCGTAACACTTCAGCATTGCTGGAGAATCAGAACAGAACCTCGGTGTCGTTAGTTGGCGTTTCCACATTTTGAAGCGACATATTCGTGTAAGATTCGATGCAAAGATTTACGGCTCTCTTTCCGCTTGTAAGAACTTCGTTAGAGATTTGCGGCTCATACCACGGATCTGGGATTCGTGTAGACAACAGCTCCTCAAGACCTCCTGATCTATCAAATCCTATAATCCTTTGTAACTGACTAGTATTGCAGCCAGTGTGATCGTACGTGATATTCTAACATGAGCAAATGTGGGTCTTAATCTCACCTGTCATCATGAAATTTCCATCTGGAGCTATCGAAAAGTTCCGAAGATGATGCCCACCTTGTCTACCGCTTCTTCGCTGTGAATGAAGATTTGAAAACCCGATTAACGGTTACATCATCCTCGTCGGAGTGAATCCTCGTTGAATGGATTGCAGACCAACACAGCTTTTCATCCAAGCTCAGCTCATGCTACACGATCTTCCAAAGACTCACAACTTCAGTGTGCAATTGCGGGTCCCGCTCATATTGCCCGAAGCTTTGAAAGCCTTCAAAACTACTACACAACGGATATTTGATCTGTTTTAATTCGAACTTTAGCTTATACCACACAATTCTTTAAAACGATTTTAGAGAATCTCATTGTGCAAGTTCGAGCTCAGCTCATACTTCATGACTCTTTGAACGACCTCAGCCCGCGAAGGACCTCATAACCTCAGTGTGCAGTTCAAGCTCGATTCATACTACACAATCCTTTAAGGGACCTCACAATTTCATTGTGCATATTCGAGCACAGCATATCATGCGGCCCTGCAGAAGACCTTACAGTACCCAGTGTGTAATCCGAGTTCAGCTCATGCTATACGTCCCTTTCAAAGGCCTCAAAACCTTAGTGCATTTTCATTTTCAAAGCCTGCGCAGTCTAGTCATTAGGCACAGATAGAAGTAAGCTTCACTTGCATACGGGCTCTCACGATTTGGTTAATGGTGGTTCCTTGTAAGAGCATTAGCAATGGCGACATCTCAAAAGGTCGACTATGCGACGAAGGAGCTCAAAGAGGCTATGGCACAGTATGTTGTTCTACGCATTTCCCTACCGTAAGATGCTAATCAGAGGTCTTCAGCCTCTACGAGACTAAAGAGGATGCAGATCCAGATATCGTTTGTCGAGAAACCACCTTCAAGGTCCATAGTCTGCTCTTCTGGCCTCGATGTAAATTCTTTGCAGCTGCTTGCAAAGGTGGCTTCAAGGTGGCGTAGTTCGTACTCAGACAAGTCGAAAACGAACTTACGTTGTGTACAGGAAGCAGCATCCAAACGTGTCGATCTGCCGGAAGATAAGCGATACATGATGCGGAGGATGATAATATATTTCTGTCCAGGGGACTATCCGGAATGCATGGGGGTTACCCTCACTATTGGTCCTGAGGCTTACGTTTCCTCTATTAATGTGCATGCAGAAATGTAGGCCTTGGCTGAGAAGTACGACATTAAAAGGCCTGAAGAAGATTTCGGTATAGAAATTTTAGGCCGCCATCAGTCTCAATATAGGAACTAACCCTCAGTAACCTTTGTTACGCCATTCCGGTAGTATACAGTACAACTCCAGATACGGACCGCACGTTACGCGATATCGTTTTCGACGGTGCTCGAAACAATTGGGAATGGTTAACAGGAACACCAGATTTCAAGGAGGTCATGGTTCGCAATCCCGGCTTTGTCATCGATGTGGTGGACAAATGTGTGAGCCACCACATGTGGGTCGCTGCAAGAGATGCCAATCTGCCGGCATTTGGAAGGCCGGCCATGTCCGTTGTGCTTGTGGATGGGGTGAGACTGTCGGGGCACCTTAGACACTTTCATCGAGGCATTCGATCGTCTTCACGCTTTGCGCTTGAAGGGAAGAAGCAAGATGGATCTATGGAACATTTGCCGGATCTTACCTGGGGCGTTCTTGGAATTTCCTGCTTACCAGATACTTAGCCGATGTCCATCACAGGTTTTGCTTCTTGATAGCCACATGCTTTTGAATGTGAGACACCTTACCGGTGAACTTGCAAGACGCTATACACGTGGTAAGCCTCAATGTAGGAAGTATACTGTTACTCCATGACGGTATTCTTACTGACTTAAACTTTGTTGATCATGGAGATGTATAATTCAACGCATAACGATGATCAGAGTAAGCTCTCCTACGGAATCCTGAAGCAAGGCGGCCTGAGATGCAGCCACTTCGGGCCAGCCAGATGAGTTACTTGCAACCGCAACACATTGGAGTTTGACTAAAGTCTGCAGGATCGATATATTCTCAAACTGCACAGATCCCACTTAACATAATTCTGGCTCTGAATCAATTTTGACCCCAGCCTAAGATAACATTGACCATTGCCCCCACACTGCTTATGCAAAGAGCTATGACTTCTCCAAGCCCTCGCTCTGACAATCCATCGTCGTGGTACTTGGAAAAGCGCGATTACCGGACCCTTCGTCTACGCTTGTTCTTGATATAGGAGGGCATAGGTATTGCTTACTGTGCCTTTCTTCGCAGTGCTGAGGTGGAGATTTGTTGAATCTACCAGGACGCGGCTTGTGGCAGCATCAGGTGTCATGGCATGTCTTTATAGCCGCTTTTGCATTCATTGGGTGGATCTCTAGTTCCTGTGACTAATAAACGTGTATTCGAGCCATGAACGCATTCCTCCGCACTCTGCTCACTTCCTCTCCGAGACCCTAAGACTGCACCAAAGAATAGACAAGAGGCCAATCTGTTTGCATTTGGCTTGTTGATAAACTTCAATTCGCCAACCCCAAGCAGGGGTTCCTAACATAGGTAATGTTTCATATTCTTGATCTCTTCGGGAGCAAGTTAGCAAGCCCAAAGTTGATTGCTAATTCCCATAGTAATGTTACCACCGCCCTCCGATAGGTATACGCCTTTACTTGTGCTGACATGAAGAGATACGATACTCAATGTAGCTTGACTTTCAGACGGTACGAGGACGTAACAAAGAATACCTTACAGAGAGATGCCGCCCGTTTGTTTGAATCGTATATTTTGGACAGGGTATATACAGTATGCCTTCTGTGAGCAGCTTATACGAGCAGATCCTGGGATCAAGATCGATCAGTATCTCACGGATTTGCAACGTCTTTAGGTAACAGCTGATATTCTCATCCATGAAGTTGTCTAATCAATCTATTCTGAAATGGTCAATTCACAAGCTCTTAACGTTCAGTCACGGATCTAGTTATTCTGGTTATCAGTTGTTGCCACTGGGATTTTTTTCACACAATCACAATATATATTTCACATCTATGAAGCATTATCGGATATAGTGAAACTGCGCCGAGTTCAGCTGCCTCAGCTTCAAAATGGGTCTCACTCGAATACCACATGAATGGATCCGAATTTACGTGTATTCATTTTCATATAGGAGAGAGAGATATATATACAATATTTCATCAATTTCCTATCTAATTTTCCTTCAACTTCGTCAGAGCAAAGACTTATTGATTAAAGCATTTCCTTCTCCTTTTCTGTAAGGCTATTTAGTACAGTCGATACATCTACACTGATATTATTACGCTTCGAGCGAGCTAAAGCTCTCCAACTATAGCAGCCCAAAAGAAGCTCCCGAATCTAGTACAGTGGGATACACCATTGATATCGAAATTAGAGCCAGACTATGCTCGCTTGGAGCTTGTGGAAGCGTTCAGTGAGTACGTATTGATCAAGCTGATGAAGTTAGACGGAAGACTCCTAACTATTTCCCAGGCTTTTCAAAACCGGAGATCGCGCCGATATGATCATCGTATGTGGTTCTCATCGGTGGAAGTTCCATCAGTGCATCGTACGTCCGCGATCCAAATTCTTCGCTGCATTTTGCAAAGATGTATTCAAGGCATGAGCCTTGAGTACAACTTGGATTCAGCAGCACAAAATTTAATGCAAGAACAGGAAGCAGAACTTGGTCAAATAGACCTCTCTGATGACGATCCAGAGATTGTCCGGAAAATGTTGGAATACTTCTACACCCTCAACTACACTACGAATTATCTAGACGCTTATGTTAGAATCGACATACATGCCCAAATGTATGCAATAGCAGACAAATACGAAATTAAAGCGCTCAAAACAATTGCCGCCATGAATTTCCAGAGCGAATTTCCTCACGCGGTGGAACAGGCTGCGTGGCGCTCGGAGCTTCCCCAGGAAATCGTATCAATCGCCGATATTGTGTACACAACAACTCCTGACTCTGATACAACCCTGCGCTGTACTGTTGCGACTTGTGTTTGGGAGAAAGTGTGCTTCTTATCGCTTTCATCGAACTTCAAGAAGATGCTGGCGCAGATCTCGGATTTGGCGTTTGATTTGGTCATGGAGGCATCTCGCCTGCAGGAACCTCAGAAATGTGAAAATATGGAGAAATGGTGAATAATGAGGTGGCAGGTGGAATGATGAAAAGCTGTTGGAGCTTCATAGCGGGACGTTTCATGACTGCAGCATAGTGGAATTAGGGGATGCAGTCTTGGGGTAGACTATACGATATCCATATAGATAGCAAAAGATTTGGAGATTGTAAGGGTAGTCGTCCATGCCATTCTCGAAAAATTTGCTGCTTGATGATTCGAACCATGGATGGTCCAGATGAAGCTAGCGGTCCTATTCGTAAGCATGTTCCTGATACGCATGACTGCGTCAGGGTGACAGCACCATCTCAAGTTCAACAAACACAGATAAGGCTTCAATTCGGAAAGCAAGCAGACTCTAATCCGTGAGCTGTCCGACAACATGGCTAGGGGCGATCAGCCGCTGCTGTCGCGGAACAGCAGAGCATCTTCAGACAACTCAGACGATCGTGTCGAGGAGGAGGATGCCCTTCTCATAGGTCACCAAAAACAACAAGAGAGCAAATATGGCTGGAAGTTCTGGCGAGAGGTCGGGGTGTTCGCTTGGGCTCTTATCGCCACCGCCCTAGTGATTGTGTTTGCTGTCATGTACCAGCACTCGCAAACGTCTCATTCGACGAGTAAGAGCGGTGGATGGAAGAATGGAAAGCCGAGTGGGAAGAGGAATATGATCTTTATGGTCTCGGATGGGATGGGACCGACTAGTCTATCGATGACGAGAAGCTTTAGACAAGCTGAGAGTGGACTACCGTTTGAGGATATCTTGGTACTGGATAAGCATCTTATTGGGTCTTCAAGAACAAGAAGCACGTCAAGTTTGATCACGGACTCTGCAGCCGGGGCTACGGCTTTCTCGTGCGGAATTAAGAGCTATAATGGTGCCATCTCCGTCCTTCCTGATCACTCGCCATGTGGGACAGTCCTCGAGGCAGCGAAGAAGGCGGGCTACATGACTGGTTTGGTTGTCACAACACGAATTACGGATGCTACACCTGCATGCTTTGCAGCGCATGTGAATGTGAGAGGCGAGGAAGATAGGATTGCTGAACAGGAGATTGGAGATTATCCCTTAGGACGAGTGGTGGACCTTATGCTTGGTGGTGGAAGATGCCACTTCCTGCCTAATAACACGGACGGCTCATGTCGAAACGATGACAAGGACGTTGTGGCTATGGCAAAACAGAACGGATTCAGCTACGTTGACGACCGTAAAAGCTTTGACGGGCTCAACTTTGGAAGTGCAGTGAAGCTTCCTCTTTTAGGCCTATTCGCGCGTACCGATATCCCCTATGAGGTTGATCGAAGGCTAGTGAATGATGTCTACCCATCCCTCGACGAAATGGCACGCACCGCGCTAAAGGCGCTGAGTGAGGCGACAAGAGACAGTGATAAAGGGTTCTTCCTGATGATTGAAGGAAGCAGGATCGACCATGCAGGCCATGGCAACGACCCCGTCGCTCAAGTCCACGAAGTCCTAGCATATGACAAAGCCTTCACAAGCGTGCTGAATTTCCTAGACAAAGATACTACGGACGGCATCGTCGTAAGTACCAGCGACCACGAAACCGGAGGCCTAGCCGCGGCTCGCCAGCTTCACACCACCTACCCCGTTTACCGTTGGTTCCCGGAAATGCTCATCAACGCCACGCACTCGGCCGAAAACCTCGCCTACCAGCTCCGCGACCACCTCTCCGGTCAGCCCAAACCAGTGAACAGAGACGACCTCACCACCTGGATCCGCGAGCACCTCCTCCAAGACGGCCTCGGCGTCCACGACGCCACCAACGAAGAAATTAACCACCTAATCGATGACTCAGACCCCTGGCCAGCGTCCTACACCTTCGCGGACATAATAAGCCGCCGCGCCCAAGTCGGCTGGAGCACCCATGGCCACTCAGGTTCGTTATCTCCCATCTTTCTCCCTCCCGATGAACACCACCCTCTACGTAAACTAACACATCCCTCCCCAACAGCCGTCGACGTAAACATCTACGCCTCCCACCCCACTCACGCCAAACCCCTCATCGGCAACCACGAAAACACCGAAATCGGCACCTTCATCCGTGACTATCTAGACGTCGACCTCGACGCCGTGACTAGAGAGTTGAAGGAGCAAGGCGCGCTGCTGAAGATGGGCGCGCCGGTGGGGGATGAGAGGGCGATGGCGGAGATGGATCATTATCATGGAGATTTTAAGAGGGGGTTGGAGGAGGGGCATTTGCATTAGATATTTAGGAGCAAGGGGGGACAGGGGAATAGAGGCGTAGGTGTTTTTGTAATGTTTTTTTTATTGTGGGGAATCTCATACAGTAGCTCGCGGCGCACTAGCGGTCTGCTTCGATACCCATATGTTTTTTGTTATCTCCCTCAGCAACCAATCAGATCTATTCTTCCACTTCCCCCAATTCCCAAACCGCCAACGCGCCTTCACATATTCCTCCTCCTCCCCCCATTTCCATTTCCACACTCGTTCTTCCCTTCCCTTCCCTTCACTCTTTTACTGTAGACCCTCACCGTTATTCCAACTTCTGATTTTCCTCAATAGACAAGCAACAGCAACTGCAACGCCAAAGCAACACCACACCACACAGATCCCCACCTCCAGAGCACGCAGCTGTTTTCCTCAGTTTCAGTCCCATCTATTCTCTCTCACAAAAAACATCTCGCAGCTGTTTCTAGTATCAGATCCCTATTCTCCTATCACCCTTATTCTATTCATCCCATCCCATCCCACCCATCCCATCCCACCCAACCCAACCGAAGCTTCCCTTCTCTCAAATAGTAACATACACGCCCCTCCCTGCCTTCTGCTGTTTTCATCTATCAGGGGGGATTCGTATTCCTTTGCGCCCCCTTTTGATTTTTTATAATCCGGGACTACGATTTGTTGCACTTTCATTACCTCTCGGTCTCTTTGAATTTTGAACCATTTCTTTGATTTTTTATATATATATATATATATATATATAGTATCCCCGAACTGGGGCCAGCTGCTGACTCAGGCGTCGCTGCTCTGCTCGCGCGCTAACGCCCGTTTCGTCAGTGTGCTCCCTCGTTGCTCCCCCATGCTCCGTCACTGCTCTCCCCTGCTCCCTCATTGCTCCCTCATTGCTCTCCCATGCTCTCTCGCTGCTCCCCCATGCTCTCCCTCAGTCACTTTCTTCTCTTCCGCTGTAATTGCGTTCTTTGTAAGTTTTAAACGAGAGCATTCAGTCCGCCTGTTTTTGAATGCTGATTAGAGAGAAGTTCGATTATGACTCCATCAATCATTTCATCATGTTGTCTCCTGCTCTTACTCTCTTACTCTTTCACCTCTGCTCTTTCTCTTCACTTCCGATTGTGATCTGCAGCAACTTACTCATCTGTGTATCAAACGTTGGCATTTCGGGAAGACGGCCAGGCTATCTATTGAAGAATTCTTTTCAAAAGTCCAAGTTTGTGGTTGAAAAAGCTACGTCGTTATTAGTAATGGTTTCATTGTGTAGTTGCCTTGTTACATACACATAGGTAACTTTAATGTTCTTAAGCCTTCTCTTGACGCTGGCCCCCATGCAGGTTCATCCGAAACTGTGTTGGAAGAGATCTTGGGGGCCGCACAAACCCAGCGCACATTGCATGTACAGTAACGGACATTCTCTAAAAGGGTGATCTAACTAGCTTTTGATGTAGTATACCACCAACTATTGACGCCAAAACATTTCTATCCAGCTTCACTGCAGTGGAAAGATTCTAGTTAAGGTTCCCACATATATATTACCATGTGAATAACTAGATACTAAGATGTAGAAGAAGGAGATGACAAAGTAAATAGGTGAACAAATAACGCTGGAATGTGTCCGGGGAACCCTGGGTCTAATTAGGCTGACACCGGCAGGCGGTATGGGGGAAAAAGTGGGAATGGGAAAATCTAATGTCTCTATTGCAAGATTTCTGCGTATATTGTCTTAAACTTGTCTAGCGTAAGTAATGAACTCGTCTTTATTTCCATCGCGAAATCGCAAGTCTAACACGATAGCGTTGTTATTGTGACGACGTTTGTTACTGTTTTCAACGACGATACGTTAGTCACTGAACGTTTAAATATATATATGAAGTCACATACCGCAGGTACCCTTGCCACTAGCAGAATAGGTGTTCGTGCTGGTACCTTGTGTAACGACGTCGCTTGGATTGGGCAGCAGATTGGTCTGCACAGAGGTACCCGTGCCGCTGGCAGTGAAGGTGTCTGTGCTTGTCACCTGTGCAAGGATGCTGCTTAGACTGGGCAGAAGATTGGTTTGTACGGGGATCGTCATTGATAGATTGGAATTCCCGGGTGTTGATATACTAGAATTCCCGGGTGTTGATGTACTGGAATTTCCTGGTGTCGATGAATTGTAGTTCCCCGTAGTGGATGCATTACTATTCCGTGAAACCCGGAAGATGGGAAAGACACCAAATACACGAACCATCTGAAGGGGAGTGAATTGCGTGGTGCTGAAATGGACATTAGCTTATGCAATTGAACGGGTCAATTTCGAAGGGCACATATAGGACATGTCGTACCAATTATCCGCTGAGTAATCCATGAAGTTATGAAAGGGATCCTCGGGAGTTGGCGCAAACAGTATATTTGGACATGAAACGCGATGTTCAGGACAGCCTCGGGTCGAGTTCGTTTGCGGCCGGGTGTCTGCTATCAAGTCGCCGGGTCCATCACAGTTATCGCCTTGGAATGTGTGGAAAAGACCGAGCCAGTGACCGATTTCATGGATGGCAGTAAGTCCTTCCATTGCCTCTCCACTGTATTCTTGCCCCGGTAATGTAAAGCCTCCAATAGTGCAGCCATCTTTGGGGAGAAATTTGGAGGCATCGTCTGGGACTTCGTCGCCCCCGACGTCGGACGCTATACCGGGAATTTTGTCCGAGTTGCGAGGGAAGGTGCATATACCCAACGTCGGTTCACCGAGTGAAGTAACGATATAGACATTGAGGGCCAAATAATCCCCTTTTCGTAAAGCTAACCCTCGGCCAAGAGTATCGTTAATTGTTGTTCCCCATTCTTCATTGACGGTGTGATCGACTCCTTTGTAGTGGAACATGATGTTGTACTTGCTGTACGTGTCCACAATTGTGTTGACCTATGCAGCGACTTAGCAAGTCTGTACCCCCGGGGATTGCTTTCCACTGTCAAGGAGCTATCATACTTGTTTTTGTATCGCGTCGTCTTTAATGTCGCCTTTCTTCTGTTCAGATTCGACCACATGTATATGAAGGTCGATGTCGAGCCGTGGCGGGTTGTCTCTCGGCATCAGCGCCCTAGAAGGATCTTCTTGAGCTTTGAGCATATTATGCGCAGCGACGAGCTTCGCTGGTGGTTCTGGTGTGAGACATAGATTGTTCGCTGTACATTGCACGGTAGCAACTACGGAGATAAACGTTACGAACGAGGCAAAATGCATGTTGATTGAATAGAGCGCGAGTTTAATACTGGAAGAAGGTTTTGATGGACTCTTCAAGCACCAAGCAAAAAGAAGGGTAATTCAAGTATCGCTGAGAGTCCAGAGGGGTTTGTTGCTTCTCCTGTGATCATCTGAATCTATATAAGATCTTTGGGACTCACAGGCGTTCAACGTCATTTTAATCGGCCCTTAAGGCTCACATCGCAAGAGGCTGTAGATTTGTCTTGAAACAGACTGTCCAGGGGCACAGTGATAGCTCATTGGTCTGAGCTGATACTAAGGCCTCCCAATGAAAAGACGCCCCGGAGCTGAGGAAAGCACGGGGCCTGATAATGGAAGAAGTGGCCATAATTCTGCGCAAACAGCAGAAGCTGAACAAATCGAAACCTACATTACAGGTCCTTCCTGCAGCGGGCTGAACATTGCATTAGCTCACCTGGCTAGCAAGGTACTACGCCTACTGAATTTAACCAATAATTCAACGAAATTTGATGCCTTAATCAGCGTCTAAATCGGGTAATTACTGACATTCGATTAGATGAGCTCGCTTAGTGAAGCACTCAGGCCAATACTCAGGCCACCCAGGCCCCCCATATTGTATCACTTCTCATCGCCACCAACCTCACTACCCTACTCACTACCCTACTGGTTTAGTAGCTGGGCTCGCCGATAACCTTCTTATTAGGCCCCTGCTCACAATGCTATCAAATCACGAGCTGCTATTGCTACTGAAGGAATTACATTACTCGATTGGCCCGGAAACAGCCCTGACCTCAATGTCATCGAGGGTGTTTGGGGCCTACTTAAGCTGCGAATCAATAAACTGCGCCCCCGACAATAATATATATATATATATATACAGGTGTTTTGATTACCTTTTTGTGAATCTAATCATAATCTCGTCCATCTCTTCGTATCTTCACTTTTATTATCTTTGGGGGAGGATATATGTATATTAATACAAATTTCCCACAACCCGTTCAATACATCCCTCTATCCCAATCTCATATTCTCATGAGCGCCCACATCCTCTAAATCAATCACGTATCCTGATTAGTTCAGCCCTGGTATCGTGTAGGAAGATAGAAAAAAAAAAAAATCCATCAGAGAAATGTTTTTATCATTCTTGGTCTCTCCCCCTCCCTACCTCATCTCTCCCCAGATCTCATCTAACAAACCAATCCCCCACCAACCCCTCCACCCCCCCAGAATAATCCTCCCCCCTCTCCCTCGCCTGTGCGACGAACCACCCAAACATCTCGTCCCATTGCCGCCGCCGCTCCCAGCGCGCCCAGTCGAAGTCTTGCATCGGCTTTTCCGAGGCGGTGCTGTTGATGATTATGGGGCCGCGGTGGCGGGGGTGGGAGGGTCGGGGTGGAGATTGAGGGATTTGACTTTGTTGGGGGTGGACCTGGGGGATTTGTTGCGGTTGGGGAGGTGGAGAGGGCATGGTGAAGGAAGCGGCGGTGGGGTTGAGGGGGGTGGGGGCGGTGGGACAGGGTGGCAGTTGGTGGCTATTCCAGCCTTCTATCGCCAAAGAGTCACGGGTTGGGATGGGGGCGGTGGTCCACGCTGGCGGTTGATTTCCGGGCCACACTCCCATCGTTGAGGCGTTGGAGTTGGGAAATGTTGGTGGTGTATCGGCCCAGACGGCTCGGTCTCCATTCCACGCTTCCATACTCTCCATGGCATATACCTGCGGCCACTGTCCCTCCAGTGGCGCTCTCGAAATTCCGTGGTTGAAGAAGTCCATCCCACCATCTCCATTTCCCTGCCCTCTCCACGCTTCCACTCTCCCCATAGCAAACATCCGCCGCTCCTCTTCCTCTTGCCTCATTCTCTCGCCCTCGGCCTCAGAGAGGCCTTCTGCGAGCCAAGGTACGCCTCCCGTCCAGAAAACGTCGGTTTGCGGAGTGGGGAGTTCGATTGGGTAGCTTGCAGGGGCGCTGTTGAAGGATGCAAACATGCCCGGAAGTATCGCCGGCGAAGGGACGTTGGTTGGTTGGGCCGTTGACTGCAGAGAGAGAGGTGGCGAGAGGGTGCGGGCTGGGAGTGTAGGAGCTGCACGGTGTGGAAGTGCAAAGTCGGTAGCTGCGAAATTTGCGGCTGGGAAGTTGGAAGCTGGCGTATCGCTAGCTGGAAGCTCGCAGGCATGCAAGCCTCGAGGGGCTCCTGAAGCGTGACCCAGTGGAGCGTGAGCCAGCGGAGTCTGATATAGGAGTGTCGAATCGTTAACCTGAGTAGGAGAACGATGCTCTTCGTTTTCCAGCCATCCGACACGACGAGAAACGTTTCCTCTCGTTCTGGCGGGTCCCAACGCCCTCTCTGTGCCTCCTTGCTCGTCAGCACCGCCCCAGGGATGCGACATCCTTGACCGCCCTCTTCCTCGCCGCCCCCGGCCTTGTCCTCTCCCTCGTTCTCGCTGGGATTCTGCATGGGCATCAAGGTTCCCTTGGATCTCCCATGAGGGGATTCGCCAACCTCTTATCTCTGGTGGCTCTTCACCTTCCCTAAGATCCCAGTCGATAGGGCATGCTTCTGGCATCCTCAAAGCTTCCGGGTTCTGTTCTGCCGTGCCAAGTATTTTTAATGGCTTGCGACAACGTTGCGAGTGGTAGTATTCGAGTGATCTGTCGACGTAGTTGCAGTGGGAGATGCTTGTGAGATAGGGGTTGCGGACTAGGAGGTTGGGGTTGTGGTAGAAGAAATGATGGATGCACATCTTGGCTACTTATATAGGGAAGGAGGAGGGAGGATGAAGTGATTGAGGGTGTGTTGTTGGGCAAGTGTTTGGAAGAGTGTTCGGTGGGTTGTGACGGATGATGTGATGGATAGTGATAGCCAGAGGAGGTGGTGAGAACAAATCTGGTATTGGTAAATCTGAGTATCTGGATCTCGTGTTCGTATGCGGATGGGAACTTCGTTGATCTGAGTTGGCTTAATGGGCTGATCCGCTGTAGAGTTGTCCGTTGTCCTGAAGAACCAAAATTTTGATGATCACTGTTGTCGGAGTATTCTTCGTTCTCAAGCCTTTCCAGCGCGTGGGTTGCAAATCCGTCCACTTCCCTCAACACTGCCTTTTATATACCCCATAACCCCCCCTCCATTGCTGCCCAAGCTTGTGATTCTTTCTTTGCAAGACTCATCACACGGATACCTGCTTGCTGTTGCCTCTTCATTTCCCTCAAATCTAGATCTAATGACCTAGCTTAGATCTGGCAACGTAGCAAATAATTGGGTACCATCGCCGAAATGGGCTGAGCTGTGAATGTGTTGGGTATGTTTGCTCCGGGAGATCTGAGACAGGCATCTCAATCCGGGCATCATTAGATTAGCCTGCACGTAGGGCGGGAATAAGACGTGGTGGCGAGGGCGTGGGTGAATAGGGACGGTGGGAACGTGTCATGAGTTGGAGGCGGTAGGAGTCATAGCTCGTCATCGTGGGAGTTGTGCGTAGTAGATAATTGCGGCCCCGTGACTGGTCTAAGCTATGAATGCGATTTCCAAGGAAGCGATACATTCGATCGGCCCGGTAGTACTGGGTTGAGACTTGAATCTGCTGTGTGGAGTCATGATAGGCCTTTGGTTACTGGCAAGACACTTTGATCTGGCTCCATGGTCAGTGATAGTACTCGGGGAGCTTAGAAGGTGAATCAACCTGAGCGTGTTCGCTTATCCAGAAAGTACGGTTATCTTTGGTGGGGATTTGGAGCTGGCTTTCTTGCTGATCTGGGAATTGGAATTGCCATCCATTCAACGCGTAGCCCTGATGCTAAAAGTAATTGCGTCGGGATTGATTTTGTGATCTATAAGAAACTTGGTATAGGGAGTTGGCAGTTGTATATAGCGTTTCAGCTTCATGAATGAATAAAGCATAAGATCAGTCATGGCCAGAAAGGAACCTTTCTGTCCCGAAGTCCACTCATTTAGATGTAAAATATAAATAAAATGTCTCAAGCTCCAAAGGCGAGAAAAGTATAGATCTCATGGTTACTTAAAGGGGCGTTTGCCTAGCGGCGTGGCGGGTCGAGAACTAAATTCGCGGATGTAAAATTTGGTAGCAAACTTGTTTGCGTGTTATGATGTGATCTAGCATGGTGGTAATCGAAAATCTTAAGGGAATAATTATGCTGTAAGGGTAATTTATTGTCCTCATGGTCTGCGGTAAAAGACCAGACGGAATGTTAGACCGGACAGCCGTCATGGCGTTTTAAGGTTTCCGTTGAACAGATATACTGTTTGTGAGTATATATAACTGGATCTTGCCTATGATAGGTCAGGTGCTCGTGCAATGTGGAGGCCGTTATTGAGTGGAGACAGAGGGTAGAATAGCAGGCTAGGAACTCAAGGTTGGGATTACTAACCTCTAAGGATGATCAAGCGCACACATCAGAGATGAAGCTTAGAAGAAAAAGAAGGATAGGGAAGGAAGACAACGATAGTAAGTAAAGAGTAGAGCTAGAAAATATGATTGTTGATATAAGACATCGTTATGTAAGGCGACAAAGATCCGGGTAGGAAGCTATTCTCCTGATTACCACTTTCGTAGCACAACAAACGGACAGGACCAGCGCATAGAAGAGCTCCAATCAAAATCCAGTACTCCGGTCACAACTCGCAGGCTCGCTGTCGCATGCTACGTTTAAGAAAGTCCAAACAAAGATAAGCAAACAAGAGATGCACCCGATTTCAGATATGGGCGAAGTGAGCTTGGACCTAATCCATTACGACGCAGTAGTGGACGAGGAAGTCTCATCTTTTAATCGTCGTACTTTCCAACCATTTGTAAGCTTCAAAAAATTGGTTATCGCATGCTCAACTAAGAAATCAATATGCAAGAGTGTATTGTATGCATACAGGAAAGAGAAATATCCAGAGATCCCCCCAAACCTCGAAACGCATCCACACCCAACAAGATATTTTAGTTATTCTGTCTCTGCTTCTGCGTCCATTATGTTGAATGTCCGTCTTATTGAAAGTTTTGATGTTAGGGTTCCTCGTCCTTGATTAGGTCCGCTTCTTTAGCAAGCCTCTCACACAGATGGTCGTCATAGACCGTCTCGAAATTGCTCCCAGGCGCGGATGGAAGGCATCTAGCTCCAGAAACTTTGGCTGTCTCACATAGACGATTGAATTTGGGCCCCTGGCACCCATGATGACAACCCAATGCGCATTTCTTCAACCGATAGAAACACATACTGGACACGGGGAGGAGGTGAACTTGTGACCAAAGCGTGTGAAGGAGGCGAAGCGATTATGATACCGGTGGCCTGAGCACTCGATTCAATGGTTGTGTAAAGCTGGAATCGACTTCCGATATCTCAGGATTGTGTTAAAGACGCTTTGTATTTAATAGCAGAATGTTCTTTCTTTTGATGATGATCAGTTCAGGTCCTTACTTGCGGGAAAGCCTTGATACTTAAATACAGCCGTTCGTTATGAGACGTGTAGTGTCTGACAGAGAAGCAAAGACTTCAAAAGATTTTAGAAGAAGGTTCGAAGTCAATGTACCTTTGTTATCAAATGTCTCGACAGCGTTTACACGGATGATGACGGCCACCACTGTCGGAACCGGCAAGAGATGTGTCACTGGATCAGTAATGCCATGATAGACTAAGCCGTGGCCGATTGTGTTCCAAATAAGTTAGAAATGTTAACATGATGATGATGATGGTTGATGGAGGGACAGGCAAAAGACTTACGGGCGGAAAAGACAGCGTGCTTTGTGGCTTGGCTGGTGGACTATTGATGAGACCCAAGCATATGTAAATTAACTAGCGTTTTGTCGATTACCGGTAAGCCCTTACAATCTCTTCACACCATTGCTATGAGAGCCTGAGGTTAGGATAAAGCCACTCTATAGATAATTAAGAGAATTGGGAAAATAGACAAAGGAGTGCAGCTGACATTCTGATACTTAAAGACAGGTACTTGATAACGCGCAGAGTGTAAGCTTAAATTGATGGGCCTTACTCCAGATTTGGCTTGCTCTATTGATGGCATTGGTGGAAGAAGGAAGAGGAAGAAATGCAGGAAGAAAGGAGCAAGCGTAGAGCAATACCGAACCAGATATAGATAGTATAGTTCAGGTACTAGAAAACTCTTTTCCTACTCCTGATCTCGTGCAAAATGACTCTAAGAGCTCAAAGGCTAAGAGATTCAATTGGTTTTGCTTGCCAAGTCGTTTTGCCCCATTTGCTTCCTTCGAGAGCAGAGAAGTCAGAAGACTTTGTGTTCAGGAAGATGAAAGCTATTAACAACTGAGAGAGATGTTCCTTTCTCGCATGTTCTCAACAAAATCACAGGAACCACACGACCACGAAGCCCGCCAATAAGATTGCCCCTGATTTACACCATTTTTGACTCACTGTTCCGAACATTTGCAGTGTTCCGCAATGAAACTCGCCGTCAAAGTATATGATATTGCTCATCGTCATCAAGGCGGTAACCATAGTAGCAGTGCCGTTCGTGATAATCGTTGGGCGAGAAATATGGGGAAATATTAGTACCACGTTTAGCGCGTCCAAACGCCTAATCAATGCTCTGCTTTGCGTCAGCGTCCTGGCGCAGCCGCCCCAAGTAGAAGAAGAGGAAATATCGAGCTACATGAGCTGCTCGGGAGGGTGATGGATGTGGACTAACATGTGCCTTCATTACTCAGTTCGGTCCATCAGCTGGATTCAGTTTCCTCATGTCCAGTGCGAGCGTCTTGTTCCCCTAAATTGCCATCCAGGAACTTGACATCCGCTACACGCCTTCTCGTGTTGAATAATGTTGACGTTCTTGTCTAGCTGTGGCCTACAGCGTTCTGACAAATCGAAACAAAGTCCTCTTTCTCTGGGATCGTAAATTCGTACAAACTGTTGCCAGGTATTCGTGCAGTTGTACTTGTCTAGCACGCCGCTGTTGTGCCCGCAAGCGAAGAGAACAACATCAAAAGCGCACATGCTAGCAACGAGATCGGGACGATTGTGTGACTGGTGAGGGCGCTAGGTAGGTAGTTGAGAAAGGTCAATAGCTAGGCTGAGATCCGAATGAGGATACAGGTCTCTATATGAACAGATGGGAAGACAGCTAGCAAGGGTTGAAGATGGAAAGATCAGGTGACTGCGAAGGAGGCTTCCAAATGGAAAGTACAAGATACAAAGGGTCATAATATAAATAAAGCTCTGCCAACAAATCCATGGCTGGCAGCAATCCGGTAGACCCACACAAGGATCAAGAAGTGAAAAATACATTGAAGTTACACAATTGGTGACTGATGCTGCTGGAATCGTGGCTTCTACTAGAATACCTAGACAGCTCCATTCTCAGGCATATATCTGCCGGCGGACATAGCCACTGTAGCTATCTTGAGGTGATACGAACACCTAGATTGCCACGGAACAACACAAGGTCACGAACACTAAGTCAGGTGAGTTCCAGTCACGAACTTGCTGTGTCTCTCTGGATGAAGCAAGCTCAGTCAACGCAAACAAGAGATCCAAAGCCAGTCACCATCGGCAGTCGATGAAAAAGAGATACTGTGACGCTGATCGGCCGGCAATCAAGTTTTGTAGGCTTTGGGCAAACCTAATAGGTTCTTCCTGATTCGTTTGGCGCGGGTCTCCGGAAACATCGTCAATGGCAACTTCATGTGGCAGTGCCGAAGTTGCAACGGACAACGGAAAAGGAACGGAATTGACAGGTAAATTCCTGGAGCCCAAAACCGGGTGGTGAAGATCGCGAAGTTTCCCGAAGGGGAAGAGATGTATGAGGCTCGCATGCTTGCCGTCCCGCTCCTACCTTACTTTGATCAGGGTACCCACAGGCATGACACTCGCCAACGCACGAATCCGCTTTGCTGGTGGCCTGTGCATGACTCAATCGAGACCTCGTTGATACTATACAGGCACAACGTGTTCCTAGAGACGTCTTCAATTGAAGTGCCCTGAGGCTGAGCGAGAAAATTCCGATTCCGATTCCGATTCCACCATGTTATACTAGACCAGTCACCACACCAAGCGCTCAACATGTACATTGTGATGGTTTGATTGACGCTAAATGCAGATAAAAGTATACAATCCAAAAGGACATTACTCCCCCATGATCCTTATCCGATCGAATAATTAAGGCAGTTTCAGATATTCCAAATATCGCAAACCCTAGATGTCACAATATCAGCATACCCACTAATGCCACCAAAGCGGCAAACATTGATCCTTGGAACACTCTTTCAGTTCTCGGCCCTGGACTGTCGCTCTTCTTGGTCTGGTCACCTTGCACAAAGCCTCCGACACCTGCCGTTGCCGTTGACCCAGCGGCAGTCGAAGCGCCACTTGCAGAAGACCCAGAGCCTGATCCTGATCCGGAGCTTCCACTACCTCCATTGGTACCACTACCGCCACCATGGTTGTTGATGGCTGGTCCGGCACCAGTCAGGCCTGGTACCAGGGCGACGTCGCTCGATGCTGATGGAGAAGCAGAAGCAGTGCTTGTGCCAGAAGACGGGCTTGCACTTGGGAAGTCCTTATTGGGGTCTGTGCCTGATCCGAGAAGCGACTTCAAGACGGTATTCTGATCAGTCGTGGCAACAGAGGAATTGTCCCCCGACGGTGAAGTATAAATATATGAAGTCTTTCCGGTCACATTAGCGCCTGATGGCGCAGGGTAGCACTGGACATTGACGTCCTTGAACATAGCGTAGTAGTAGCCATTCTTCTGAACATCCTGGCTCTTCCAGTTGACCAAGCCGCCGGACCAGGCTATTGTACCTTGTCCATTCTTGCTTGACCCTGCGGGCCAGAGAGAAAGCTGCACACGTGCCGGTGTTTGTGGGTAGTGGTATTGGTTCGTTGTGGAGTTCCATGTGTCGCTCTTCTTCAACGTACGGTGAGGACTGTTGTCGACTGACCATGTGATCTGATCTGGGGTCCAGTCCAACTCGTACAGATGGTAATTATCAAAAGTGCTGTTGTCAACCTTGACGTCAATCTCGTTGTGATCTGTGGTATTTAGCATGAGATCCGTGATCATAACTGATAAAGAACTTACAGTCTGTGATCCCCTGGAAGTAGTAGTTAGATTGTGCGGTATCCAAATTTGTACCTACGAATTCAAAGTCGATTTCATCCTTTACATCTGATAGTAGGATGAATGCAGTGACAACACCCTGGCCTCGACTCGTCTTCAGCTGTGCAGACACTTTCCCGTACCAGACGTATGAGGTACTAGCCAGTAGAGTTCCAGACCCGCTCTGTCCAGTTTCTGACAAGGTGAGGAGGACTTGATCCTGGTAAATCTTGGGAGTTCCACTCGTTACCCAATTTGCTTTCGACGCATCGCCTAGATAGTCTGTATTTGCTTGCATGCCATCCAGCGAAGTCATTTGGTAATCCTGGCTCTTGCAGACTGGTGCCGGCATGCAGGATTCGAGCGAATGGGAGTGTATGGGATCGCAGCCTCCAAGACAATATGCTCCCGCCCCGCACTGTCCGTATTCTAGATGGGACCAGCGGTCAGTCTCCGTTTGTTCCGTCAAAACTTGATATACATACGGGAACAACAAGGTGAGTCTGATGGACAATTATTTCCTGGGCCACACTGAATTCCTCCGCTATTCGTTGAACCACCGCTAGCTTGACCAAGGACAGCGGAGGCCGAGAAAGCAGCCAAGGCTGCCGAAGCCAGGATGTGGACCATTGTGAGATGTTCTGATGAGGACCACGGATTAAATATATATGTATTGGAGGGTCACTTATACGGCGACTCGTCGATTGAAAACGAGGATTAAGACTGTGAAATGCGTTCAGATAGGATGAAGAGCCCGGTCCTTTGTCTTTGGGCTGAATAAATGATAGTGGATTCCTGGCGCACGAACCGAATAGCCCAAGAATCGAAGAAAAGCTAGGTCTAACAATGCTGAGCGAAAGTAAAGGTCGGGTTGGCCGCCACCGTGATAAATTGAAGAAGCAATGAATCTACAGAGTACTTCTTCATGATACGAGGCCCGCCTCCCCCTAGCAGTTTGGCTAAGCTTTTTATAGACTCAACTAGTGGCACATCGGAGTTGTCGGCGTTTTGCCCTATCAGCCAGGCCAGTACATAAAAGACTGGCAAAAACTACCTAAGTACTACTGATGAAAGTACAACAGCGACACTTATGCAGTCCTGTCACTGAACTAATGGTGTACATTCTCGAAAACGCTTCTACCGCAACTTTTGAAGCGGTAGACAGGGCTGGCAGACCCAAAATCCAGAGTGCTGATAAGGAATTGGGAACCATCACTCTTTTACTACTCTTTTCCCCTATACTATGCAACTACCGTTGAGAGACCATATACCTTGCTCTCAATTTGCACATTGACAAACCCTTGAAGAACTTGCTGAATTCTTCTGGGATACCTGATCTATCAGCTATTCCATGGCGTGTGGATTTTATACCTCCATCTTGTTGCCCCTCGACACTCCTCTTGGCCAACAATGCTTCGAGCGGCCTAGAAGTTCATGTGCCTCCGCCATAGCGTTTCCAACATCATTCCAGCTTCTGGATTTACTCGACACTTGGTCGAAGACATATGCCTCTTGCCGTTCCAAGCTTTCTCTTGATGTTTAACTGGCGAACTCGCCATTTTGTACACACTAAAATGTTCACCTAGGCTCCTTCCATCCTATTGGAATTAACGCAGCAGCGACCTCACCAACACCCCGTTCTGTGGCAAGCAGATTAAATTGCGCGGCCGCATTTCTAGTATCTTGTATGTCAACTCGGATCCCTAGCGAATTGATGTAATTTCTCGTTTCTGGGGAAATGGGATGCACGTGAGGGCCTAATCCTAGAATGAGAAGATCTGTAATCGTGATATTAGCACTTCTATTTCCAAAATTTGAAGCCCTCGCCAGCAGGATTAGTGGAGCGAGGCAAATCATCCTACCAGGCTTTGGCCACACAAGATCAAGTGTTCCCCAAGCTTCATTCTCAATATCCCACTGCCCTTTTTTGTTGATCATTCGCCCCTTTCTTGACCCTCTTGGTCCACCTCCCGCGTCCCAGGGTCTCCAACTGAACGCCTCCCCTCCCACTAATAGGCATCCGCTACCCCCACCAATCTTCAGTCCACTGTCGAAATGAAATCCATCACTTAGGCATGCATCAATAGCTGTAGTCGGTGCGGGGGTATTGCCGAGGACGTTCATAGAGCCGAAGTCGGTCTGAGTGTCCTCCTTGGACGGAGGACCGCGATCTGAAGTTTTGGGAGTTTGGGAGGATCGGTGTATCGTTGCTGAAGAAAAGGATCGTAAAGGACGCGTTTTATGGAGAGTAAACTTGGAGGGGCTGCCAGCTGCTGCTGGAGAACATTTGGGAGGTGAGCAAGTTGCTCGCGGCGCTGAACATGCTGGAGCTGGACAGAATTCCGTAACCCTGAAAGCTCGAAGAAATTGGAGGCTTGGAGGTCGCATGGCTGGTCTAAATGCAGGCTGTTGACCATGAGTACCAAAATGAATTGTCCTTCAATCGTTCACGTCACTTTGAAAACTCGCGGTTAGTAAGCGTTCTCAGCCTTACCAGTTACCACCATACCTTTGCTCGCGGCGAAGCTGCTACTCATGCAGCACTGCAATTCTGATAATGGGGGCCGGAGTTTCATAAAGAAGCCTGATTAATGCAACACATATTGATGTTGACAACAAACGTAGCGTGGCGACAAGGAGTCAACACTACAGAATCACGCTATGGCCCCCACTTCAGTACAGCCCGTCCTGTGTCCGGAAAGGAGGTGGTCCAACCCTCGACCCCAATACTGTGGGTCTGGAGCCTTACCCGTATCCTATGAAAACACTGGGAAGGCGCGAAACACTTGATAGATCTAGGTTTAATCTCCTTCAAGAACACCTCGATATGATATATACTACTTGAGGTCTCTTTCCTTCTCTAATCCTTTTTCTATGTTGCCTCCCAGCCTAAGTGCGGTTTGTTCGGTTTGACTTGCTTATGCTGCAGTATCTTTTCAAAACTGTAAGCCTTTATTCTTGGATAGGTATCATTGTAAAATTTCTCGTCAAATCGCTTGAGATACAACGCACTTCCAGTCGCAGAGAAAAGCAAGGTTTGAAACAAGTGCTAAACACCTACATCGGAGTCCTGAAAGCAAGCAATGGATCCTCTTTCGGCGATTGGCGTCGCTGCTTCTATCGCTCAGTTTGTGAACCTTGGCTTCCAGGTCGCAGCACGCTTAAAGGAATACAATGCAGCTACAACTGATGTCCCCAAAGCACTGCAGCATATCTCAGCACAGCTGCCGCTCTTACTTAGGTCTCTCGAGCGGGTGAAGACCGGGATCGAAGTCGAAAAGGTTGACCTTGATACAAGATGCATTCTCAAAGGCGTAGTTGCTGGGTGTATGCAACAGGTGGAGAAAATTGACAGAATCATTGAGAAGGTGCTTCTCGTCCCGGGAGACTCTCTGGTGGCTAAAGTTCAGAAAGTGTTCGTGGGACTAAAGAACGACGAGAAGATACTGGCGATCCAGAAGAATCTGCAGACTTATATCTCGGTTCTGATCTTGCACCGTGTGATTCAAGGTTCAGACGCTTCTCTAGGTGTGAACGAGGATTCTTCGTATTTTGAAGTACGTGTAAAGAAGGTATCGCCTTTTCTTGAACGTGTTGAGACCATGCAGAACCTTGAAGCACAATTGTTTCCTGTGGCAACTGCACAAGTTCAAACACCAATTGTGGTTGCACTTGTCGGGCCAGAAAGAGCGGGCAAGACTCAGCTCGCTGTGGAGTATTGTCATCAGGCAAAAGACATTGGACAATTCCAAACCATATTTTGGGTAAATGCTGCCACGCCCGAAAATCTGTGTCGCAGTCTCGAAAATATCTCAGATATTGTTCGTCATACGAAAGAGGGTTTGAAGGACCGGAATGAGAAGATTGATTTTGTAAAGTCTTTTCTTGGTAACCGATGGCACCCATGGTTATTGGTCCTTGATAACTATGATCCTCCTGCTTTCAAGAACGTCATGGAGTTCTTTCCTTCTACGGGATCAGGCGCATTACTGTTTACCTCTCGTTACGACTTGTTGCCCGATGCAAGTCACGTTTTAAGAGTAACTAAATTCCGGGATCCAGATGAGATCGAACGACTACGAAGTTCACTCACGTTTGCTGTTCGTAATGATAATTTCGAGAAAGCCGAATCTTTGCTTGCCAACGGCGCCGATCCAGATTCTCGTGAGCTCTCTGGATGGCCTTGTCTACATCGCGCCGTAGACGATAAGAAGGAAGCTCTCGTAGAGCTCTTACTAGCAAACGGCGCGAACTCCAGGATTCAAGGCCCTCCGTATTGTGGAGCTGATGGTTATGTGACGGCCTTGTACTGGGCAGCATCAAGCGGCAGCGTCTCAATTACTAGGCTACTGCTGGATCATGAAGACGCCGTTGGTCTCACTCCTCAAGCGCCTGGTAATAACGCCATACTTAGATATGCCGCTGAGAGGGGCCGCGAAGAAACCGTTCGCATGATGATCGAGCATGGCAGCGTGCATGTAGCGGGCAGGGGTGAGAAAAAGGAAACTGCTTTGGGGCTGGCGGCCAAGGAGGGTCATTCCGCTGTTGTCAAACTTCTGCTTGATTATGAAGCAGATCCAGAAGCCGAAAGCAATGGCGTAAGTCCTCTTCTTTTGGCTGCAACTGAAAATCACCTGGATACTGTGCAAGTATTGTGCTCGCAGGGGAAAGTTGACGTAAATACTGGCGATTACTATGGCCAATCGGCACTGGGATGTGCTTCTCAAAAGGCTGGTGGCACCGGAGATGAAATGGTAAAGTATCTGCTGGGGCAAGGGGCGGACCCTAACCGATGCGACAAGACTGCCACATCCCCATTATACGAGGCCGCGGGTCGTAGATCCGATAACATAGTGTCAATGCTTCTAGCGCACGGCGCCGACCCATTTCCCTCAAAACACTCAGGTTATTCGCCGGTCGAGGAGGCGGCACGGCTTGGGTACGACACCGTGGTAAACCTACTGCTGAAGTCAGAAGCTAAGGACTCGGCTGTCCGGAATAATCAGCTCGAACAAGCACTGATTCTCGCCTCTATTAGAGGCCACAGAGACGTCATTCTAGCCCTCCTAGAAGCCGGCGTCAACATCAACTGCATTGGTAACAGAGGGAAAACCGCCCTCGTCTTCGCTATCCAAAACGCTCAGATCCCCTCCACTCGCCTTCTCATTCGCCGTGGAGCCCGGCAAGACCTCCCTGATGATGACGGCGGGCTCCCTCTCTTCCTCGCCGCCGAAAGTGGTTTTGATCCTGTAGTCAGCGAATTGATTGGCCGTCATGGCGTCAAGAAGCCGGATGTACGGAATGCGAAGGGGGATACACCGTTTTGCCTAGCGGCGGCCAAGGGGCATGAAAAGGTGTGCCGGGTTTTGTTGGAGGAAGGTGCCAAGCTCGAGTTCACGAACAAGTACGGGGACACGCCACTGGATTTGGCGATGGAGGGGGGCCATAAGGAGATCATTACGATGATCGAGGATATGGGTCATCTTTGAAGCGCGAGCGGAGCCTGTTCTAGTATTCTCTTACGCGTTGAACATTTTTTTTAAAATCTAAACGTTCACAACATCCAAGCGTCCTCGACACTCTCATATGTAGATCGATAGGCCTTACGCAGTACTGCTTTCCTAGATCGACGAATTTTTTTGGTTGTGCATGTTAACTCGTCGAGTTTATCTCGCCATCGCTATCCTTGGGGGGAAGCATTAGGATATCACAAGATTCGATAATGTTGGGGGTTCGAGGAGTGGTCATTGAACAGCGCAGGTAGTGGTTATAGGTTTCCAGCTAGGGTTGTATCAGTAAACATGTGTATCAATGGGCCGACTCGTGGGGCCATGAAATACGATCTGCCTTTCATGGTTTTCGGGCTCTCTAACAGCAGGATATATTTTAACAGAGTTGGGCCCTTTTTGGTGGAAAGGCTAAAAGGTGTCATGATCATCTTGACGCAGTATGATGTGAATCTGAGTATCTTTGGAAACGCGTTCAATAAGCACTTCCGATTAGTGCAAATACTTTGAGCATCCAAAGAAGTCAAAATGTTTGATTGTCCAGGGATGTAGTGTTTTGGTAGTTCTGGTAAAAGCTTAGCAGCCGATGTCGGTGCGTCATTGCCCACTGAATGGCTCATCCGTTTTCGTCGGATTCTCTCTTCTCAAGACACCGAATTTGCTTCATCCTTTCAACGTCGACTATATAGCTAAAGGATCGATATCGTGGGACGAGGTCTGCTAAGATAGGTACCTTACATATCTTCTTCATCTGTATCGACATGCAGGTCATTTTCTAGTGTCATGTAACCTCACCAAGCTTCGACGGTCAAATATTGCTAAGCTTTGTTTTGTCACCAAATGTGTATCAATGATGATGAAGGCTGGCGTTCAAACTAACAACAATGGTACAGGAGCTGCGAGAACATGACAGAGCCCAAAGTCCAAGTACATCGCTCGACTCCATTTAGATAAGATGATGTCGACTAGCAACGAATTGATCAGTGATCAAGGTAACTGTATGATTAAACGCATGAAACCGGTGTTCGACATCTTTGTCATACTGCTGCATCCAACCCTCTTTTCTTGTCTATTCTCATCGACGTTTAAGACGGGAGATGCTGCAGATCTGATGAGCCGTCGTTCTGAGATCATACGGTCGAACTTGATCTGGATAATTCCAGCGAAAGAATCATGCTATCTTTCTCTGTCATCAGATTTACTGATTGAAGCAGGGCGGAATGTCGACTACTTCGTTCGATGTGGAGAGGGGGCTGCCTGTGGTGGGGAAGGAGGACGATGTGGGCGACCAGGCGCATAGAGCACCAGAAACTTCCGCTTCGTCATTACCACCACCGTCAAACTTCACTGAGAAGGTCAGTCGTTATACCAGAGATGTCGAGCAGCGCTTGGTCGAGTACAATCTTGAAGCGCGGGGAATCCAACGCGTAGAGCCTCATGAAACCCATGACCTATCTTGGAAGCGGTACCTGCAAGTATTTGTGCTCTGGTTTTCCATAAACCTTGCAGCAGTTAATATTACCCTTGGTATGCTAGCTCCTACGATTTACGCATTGAGTTTCAAGGATGCAGCATTATGTGCAGTATTCGGATCCCTCATTGGCAGTTTAGCCGTGGCATACATTGCTACATGGGGCCCTGTATCTGGGAACCGTGCTATGGTCAGTTACCATAAGCAGAACGAGAGTATAAATCAATCTAACTTGATCCCTTAGATATTCGCACGATATACATTCGGATGGTGGCCGGCCAAGCTCATCGTACTCCTAAACATCATCGTCTTACTAGGGTACGCCCTTATTGGCTGCGTAGTCGCAGGACAGATCCTTTCCGCTGTCTCGTCCAATGGAAGCATGTCAGTAGTCGTCGGTATCATCGTCGTTGCCATAATTAGCTGGGTTGTCACGACCTTTGGCATCCAAATCTTTCACTCCTACGAACGCTACGCCTTCATCCCCCAACTCATCGTTCTCAGCATTCTGTACGGCGTTTCAGCCAAACATTTCGATCTTACTACTCCCTCTCAAGGTGACTCCCGCACCATTATAGGGAACAGAATCTCCTTCTTCTCCCTCTGCCTCTCAGCCGCTATAACCTATGCCGGCGGCGCCGCCGACTTCTTCGTCTACTACCCCCCCTCCACCTCGCGCGTCGCCCTCTTTGTCCTCTCCACTCTCGGGCTCGTCACATCCTTCACCTTTGCCCTTCTCGTCGGCATCGGTTTAGCCTCCGCTATCCCCTCCACCCCGTCCTTCAGCACCGCCTACGACACAAGCCAAGGCGCCCTTCTCGTCACTGGCTTTGCCTCCCTCAACGGCTTCGGCAAATTCTGCGGCGTCGTCATTGCCCTCGGTCTCGTTGCCAACATCGTCCCGCCAACCTATGTCTCCGGCATCAACTTTCAGATCCTCGGCCGTATCCCGGAGCGAATTCCTCGATTCATTTGGAACTCAATTGGGGTCATCATCTTTACTGTTTGCGCGTTGGCGGGCCGTGACCATCTAGCGGCGATATTCACGAATTTTTTGGCATTGATGGGGTATTGGGTGGCTATTTGGATCGCGATTACCCTGGAAGAACACCTGATCTTCCGGCGATCAAGGGGGTATGACTGGACTCAGTGGAATCATCAAAACAAGCTGCCTCTGGGTTTGTCAGCCCTTGTAGCATTCCTCGTCGGCTGGGCTGGAGCTATCCTGTGCATGGCGCAGAAGTGGTATATTGGACCTATCGCCAAATTGGTTGGGGAGTTCGGAGCCGATGTGTGTTGTCCTTTTTTTTTAATTGTCACCAGGTTCCTTTCGCCCTTATCATCACCAGCTTCTCTCCACCCCCGCCCGTCACCTATTCCCAAGCACTTCGCTATCTCTCTCAATCTACGGGCCTAGACCCTCCTCGAACCCCTGGCCGCCACTTCCCCTTTTTCGCCCCTACCGTTTCCACACTCGTCAAAACTCCCTCGCCTCTAAACTGACAATCCCACAGATGGGCAGTTACGTCGGTTTCGCCTGGGCCGCCCTCGTCTACCCGCCGCTTCGATGGTTTGAGCTGCGAAAATTCGGGCGGTGAAAACCTCTCGCTACTCACAACCGGTAATCGAAAAGTTCGTCGCTATGTAGTACATATGTCCCTCTTTAAGACAGAATTTCGCGCGTCTGCATGCCGAGCACTTTTTCCATATCACAGGGTTCGCTCTTCTACCCATTCATTAAGAACACGTCTGCGTAAATTTTCCCCTCCGTCCGTTGTTTGGGGCTATATCATTTCGTAAACAACCCTTGTGATTATGGCGGTGGGGGATACACAGAACCACCCTAAAGGCTTGAATATTAATCACATCTTCAGCAACACACCACATACTTTTACCAAAAACAACAACAAATCTGCCACCCTCACCTCATCCCCTCTCCTCATCCTCTACCTTCTCCACCTTCCCCACACCCACTGCGGTCTCCCCTCTCTTGAACTCCAAAGCGCCCCTCCCCCTCATTTCCCCTCATCTCCACCCCTCCACCCCTCCCCCCAATTCGCCAACCACAACCCCCATTCCGTTACAGAATCGGCCTCATAGCTTTTATCTGCGGAACTTGTAGGAAGAAAGAAAGAAAGAGAGGGAGGAACAAAAAGCAAGAAGAAAATGTGAAGACGACAAAGAAGAGATAAGAAACAATCTGAGAGGGTGAGAGATCGCAGGGATAATAATACTAATTTTCTAACTTCGTCTTTCGGGGACGGCGAGACGCTCCACCAATCTCCCAAAAATATCCTCCCCGATTATGCTCAAGGCATCGGGCCTCTCCCCCCTCCCATCTGGAGCCCCGCACTCACGCCCACCTCGCACAAGAGCCGATCAGTAAGCCGGATCACGGCATTAAACAATCGGGAGGTTCCGAACCGCGAGGTGGAGAGAGAGTACATAGATGGTGGATTGGTGACGGGGAGGGAGATTGTTGGATATGTGGGGAGAGGGAAGAGAGAATTAGAAGGGAGGAGATGCAGCAACAAAGGACACTGGCGAAAGGAGAAACGGAGAGAAAAAACAAAACAAAATCCCACAGCACGCATGCATCCTCGTCTTGACCGAAAATAAAAATTTAAGATCTTCTTGAATCTCTCCTCGTAAAACTACCGTCTGCTTCTAACCCGATCGGTGTGAAAGTTACATTAATCATACACTGCGTTCAAAACATAAAGCCCCAATCCTAAAGAATGCAGAACACGCCAAGCCTGGCTGGGGTATTCGAAGAATGTCAAAAAGCCGGCCCAAAAGTTGAAGAATAGGGAAGCGGTCTTGGGGGGGTGGAGGTGGGGGTGGTGGTGAAGATGATGGGGTGGCTTTTGTCGAGTGATACTCGGTTGAATTGAAAAAAAGAAAGAGGATAGAGAAGGAGAAAACGAGAATTCTTTAAACCAGGAGGTTTGTCTTGCGCCTGTCAAGATCTTTCGAAATCCCCCGGCCTAAGTGGCTCCGCAAACGTGAAGTTGCTGTTCCAACCATCCCCATCCTCCTCATTATCCCGGTCAACGGGGCCCTCTAATGTTTCATTATTTTTAGCAATTTGCTTCGGTGGCTGCTGACCCAGAATCCTATGCGACGGCCGATGCATAGGCGGCGATGGAGGAGGCAGATCATCATCCACAAGCAGGGCGCCAGGGCCATGCTTGATAGCTACGCCGACAGCAAGGACGATGGCGAGGGAGAATTGCCACCAGAGACGGAGAGTACGATGAGAGGACGGCTCGATGCATCTGTCGCAGGGGAAGACTTGGGACTCTTCTCTCGGTCTATGGTATGCGGTGGCGGATGATTGTCGCATGGTTCCAGGCTGTGGCGTTGCTTGTGGTAGTAGCTCGTAATTACTACCGTGGCTGCGCAAACAATGCTCAGCAGTCCTCCTCCGACTCGCTCTCGCCGAGTAGTGGTGCCAGTCGAAGTTGTTCTTCGGCGGTCCGTCAGCTATTACCCCGTCAGCCGCGCGTTTGCGTTTTCTCCAACAAGAACCGAAAAGCAGACCCATGAGCCACCATCCCATTCTGCCCAATCGTGTAGAGCCAAGTGTCCATGCATTATGGAGTATTCGTTGCGCTAGTGTGGAGGGGTCCTGCTTCGTCTGGCGGATAAGATTGGTAAGTCGTGAGAACATTGCGAACGCATTCCTTCTTGCGAAAGACGACGACTGGAAAACTTTGGATGACGGAAATGTAGCAGAGACGGGCCTAGGGTCTGGTCTGGGGGTTGTATCCGGTAGAGCGGGTGTATGTCGCTGGCGTAAACTTTGGTCGTGCGGAGTATGTGGTTGGAAAGAATCTAGTCCAATTGGGATCGTATCGAGCTCGGCGCCTTTATCCAAGTCTGCTGGTATAAGTCCATCCTCAAAGGAATACCCGGTAATTAAACCGGCCTGTTTGAGCTCTTCTTCGAGACTCCGTGGTCGGGCATGTCGTGGTCTCCGCGAATCCAATGGACTCTCGTAAACCGGTTTACGCTGCTCCTCGGGACTTGACAACGGCGAATCGGCAGATTCAGGCTGCCTACCTTTCCCTTCCAATGACCGCAAAGTCTGCTCTTGTGCCCCTGAAGCAGACTGCTGCCGGATTGGCTGCGTAGGAGTCGAGATTGGTGAACTGAAATCATGCCTCGATAAGAAAGCTGTGGTCGGATCTAAAGAAATGTCCGTAATGTTGCAGCTTGGCGTAGGAGAAGACGAGTATACAGGTGCCGAAGCTGGCAGAGACGGAATGGTGGCTGCGGTTGGTAGAATTAATGGCTTCAAAGAACATGACCCAGAAGGAAAACGGCGCATTCTCCGTTGACGGTTCATCGACTTAGCTTGGCTTTCAGTGTTGGACGGCAACGGTAGCCCCCAAGAGGCAGTACCAAGCGAAGAAGCCGACTGAATGGACGTAGGCCTAGATGAAGAAGTTGGTCCAGAGCGAAAAAATGCAGACCCACCGGAGTCGAGGTCTACAGAACTGAAATGCCCGGAGTCATGGTTTGATCCCGGAGACAAAATTTCCTCCTCGTGCGTAGTCGTCGGATCCACTCCTTCAGGAGACTCTGAGATGCTCGAAGTCGATCCAAGGCTCCTGGAATGCCAGAACGCCGATTCCGATACAGTAGACAAGGACAACCGTACACCTCCAGGCGAGCAAGGAACTCTGGGAAGCATGGACCGTGGCCTTGGTGTTCTTCTGTGCGGGCTAGCCTTGCTTGGAGAAGAAGTCGCAGACGAGAGCTCAAGTTTTGTCGGTGACCGAACAAGGAGATTTGTCAAGACATCTATCCTTCTTTCCAAGTCTACGTTGACCGCTTCCAACCCCTCGACTTCTTTGGCTTTGGCTTGGATACTCTGGAGCTCGCATTCAAGCTCCCTTATCTTTGCGTCCTTAACTTCTGAATCATCCTCCAATTCTTGTAACCGTGTATTTAAGCCTGTCTCCACGTCCAACCGCTGCCCCATCTCTTCCTTTAGTCTTTGACCAAAATGGCATTCCCAGTCGGACACTTCTTGACGGAGTGAGCGTGACTCCGCTGTGAGGGCCCTAAGCTTTGCCGAGCGTGCTTTGCTTGTGCTTGGAGACGTGACGGCGTCTAACTTGGCGTTAACGGCACAAAGCTGGGCCTCAAGGTGTTCAATATATCTGGATGCCTCTGAGCTTGTAGATCGAGAACCAGGATGATTCTCATTGCGGCCCTTTACTTGTTTCGCCAAAGGCGAGCTTGGAATTTGAGATGTCTTTCCATTCAGAGATACTTCACACAACTTTGTCGCATTGACCGGCGTCATGTTCATCCCCATTGGGGAGCCACTATTACTTGCTTCGTTATACCAAGAACGTCCACCTCTCTCAATTGGTTCCGTCGCTGTATTATCTTCAAAGATTTGCCCAAATCCTGTTCGGGGCGAAACTCGTCTTCGCCGGTTCGAGTTATGGATCTCTTGCAGTATACTCACAGGGCTCGGTGGCAGGTCTTCGCCGTATAACACTCGCTTCTCGGAGCTTATAGGAGAGTTCTCACTGTTTGCTGGACGACTGAAAGGTTCAGACGCATGCTGGGAGGCGCCAAGGATTGGACTCATCCGTCGAGCTGGAAGGACTGGGCCTTTGAATCCTACATTGCGCAGCTGTAGCCGCCGGCTTTGTTGATTAAGGCGTGGAGGAGTCGCTGTAAAATTTATTGGAGACGTCGCCACGGACGCGGTCGTTGGAGGCAGCGAGCGCAGACCAGGTGAAATATATGGTCCATCCGACAACGGATGGGAATGCTCCATTGGTTCAGATGTGTTTCTATTTGAGGACTCTCCATTCCTTACTCTCAATGGAGAGCTAAGGCCAATGGAGCAGTCAAGCCGGGGAGTTTAATTGCGTGTGTTCTTTAACCGAGGTGTTGGTTCTGTTCGTGGGTAGCCTAGATATCAGCTATGTTATCATGTTTCGAGTACCGTGTGTACCGTGTATGCTGTTCTAAGCAATGGCAATAAGTGTTATTATGGGAAGGATCTCGAAGGATTCGTGTTTGTTTGTTTGGTTGTCCGGCGCAGCAGTTTGTTTAAGGGGTAGTGGGGCTCAAATTCCGGGTAGGACCCCACTAACAGAATTTATTCAACGTCCAGTAATTTCCCATGAGGTGATGAGCTTTGTTTCACGCGAACATGACCATCCTGAAATACAGATATGTGAGCCAGTCGAGGTAAAGGAAATATCCACAGGAACTGCTCTGATTGCCAGACTGGATGCCAACATAACGCCATCCGCCGTATACCACCATGTGCGCTTCTCCATGTAGCTGAATCTCACTCTCAGTACAAGCAACTGGATATACTATATCATATGTCTTCTCGGGGGTACCAGCTCAGCTCTAAAGACGGAGACTACAACTGCACGAAAGTCAATCAACTCTGACAACCGTATCGGACAGGACTCCGCACGTTTCTACGGAGTAATCATAGCGAGGACCATGCGAGGAAGGCTACCGCAAGTAATGGCTTGTATCATCTTGCCAGCAGCAACTTCTAACATTTCAGTTTGTCTTACTGTGCCTAAACTATATACGCCACAAAGATTGTTAACTGATACTGGGAGATACCTATGCTGGGCTCTGCGGACGAACCTAAAATTGGTATCGATGCAAACGGGATCATCAACAAATCATTCAATTCTAAGCAGGGACCATGTCCAAGCAAACTCACGAGAACGAATTGACCGTCAAGATTTGTTCCCCTGTCGCTGAACTTTCGAGAGAACCCAAAGGAACCTTTCAGATGCTGGGATCATTCCCCAGGTAACAAGATCGTGAAGAGCTGTGGTATCTAATGCCACGTAGAAACTAGTATGAGCTGGTGCATATGTACGGCAGTTTGCTTTGCGACGCTACCTATGTTTTACAAGTACAGCTTACCGCATATCCTTCTCAGCACTCAAAACATTGAGTATGCTCCTTCTTTCTACCAATCTGTGTTACCGGCCTTTTCCACCGTAAAATACATCGCCTTCGTCGCAAGTGCTTAGGTACGACATCTCGAAGGCGTGGAAAGCAACTAGAGGTTTTTTTTTTTTTTTTTTTTTTTTTAATTCTTACTCGATTCAACACCCATTATAAGCCTATGCGAGATTCTATATACTGTAGCGGGCGCTGCGCTAGCGCAGCGCCCTTTCCGCATCAAAAACCGCTTCTTTCTGCGCTTTATACTATAACTGTTCTCAATGCGAGAACTCTATGAGCCTGTTCCTCCTCTATTCCCTCTCTCTTTCATCTGGCTCTTCGATGACGTCACAGCTTGAAATTGATTCAGTATGCTCGTTGAGAGTATCATTCGAATGATCGTCGTCGCTGCGCTCACGGTTTCTAAGAGCTTTCTCAAGTTCGTGATTTTCTCTCCTCGTTGCATTGCTTTCCGTTCTACTTTTCATCTGAGACATGTTAATAGAACGTGCTTGATCGACATTCGATCTCTGTCGCACTCGCACGTCGTCGTAGTGACATCGAGTACTCGTCTCTCATGTAGAAATTGATTGAAGTCAATTTTCTTCATGTGTAGCTGCGTCAGTAATGCGCTGTGAGGCTTCGCATGATTCTTGTGCAGTCGCAGATGTCGATGTGTCATCTCTGATGTCAGATATCGAAAATGAGCTGCGTTGAATCTCTCTTTTCAGACTATTCTTCATGTTTGTCTGATCTGTTTCTGTATGAGCGTCAATCTCGTCGTCACTTCAGTGCGCTGACGCTCAGTCAGCGATAGAGACAAATCATGTGCATCGTCGATCATCTTGTTCATCGCTTCATTTTTGAGTACTTCTGCATGTTTCGTCACTCAATGTAGCTTCAGCGTGATTTCTCAAGATCAAATGCTCTCATGTGTGATCTGAACTCGTTGCAGACGTGTCTGATCTTTTGTTGATATCATAGCTTTCACTGTTTTCAGAGAAGTCTGATTATCACTGTATACTTTGTATATCTTTTCATGACACTTTCGATTCTCTGTCGCTACGTCTGCGAGATGTTTTGTCTTCGCGATCAATTCTTTCAGTTCTTCATGATGAGTGATGACTAAAGTCGATTTTCTCAGCCTCTTATTTAGCTTTCAGTTAATTCTCATCGCAGTCGTCGTAACATTCTTTCTACTGTCGCTATCGTTTGAGTAAACTCTTTGCTTCGACGTGAATGTGTCGAGACGATGTTGACTTATTGACATTTTCTTGTTTGTGACTATAACTACTCTCGATGACTCTGATCAGAGAATCATCATGTAGAGATGACTTCGCTTCATCTTCGTCTGTTCGAGTGTTTCTTTCATTCACTTTCGCTTCAGCTGCAGAGACATCTTGCGCAGCTTTGATTTTCGATCCCTTTTGAGTATCAAGTCGTTGCGAATTCGACGCATTGTCGTCTCAATAACTTCACCTGATTTTCGAAAGTTCATGTTCGTTAGTTCATGTTCGTTATCGACTTTTGTATCAGCTTTCGTAGATGAATATCTATCGACGCTGTGTTTGTTTCTACCTGTAGAGTCTCTGTTGATGTTGTCAACTAGAGGTTTGTCAATAGATGAAGAAGCTATTGACGATGTTCTCGCTGCCGCTTGTTTCTCTGCATTTGTATCCGTTGAAATGCAACACGGACAACTCATCAAAACATCTTCACGGGGCGTAAACGACAACAAAACAAGCTATTTCAGTCAATGGCTTATCATATCATTGCTACGATTGGCTGGCATCAGAATAACCACATCTGAGGGTCCCTCGATCTGCCTCCGTATGCCCGCTGGGTTGTATTGTTATACAGCTTCTGCGAATAAGGTAAATTAGGGTTTTGCAGTTTTCCATTTAGTGAGCAGATAAAGTGTCACGGATTGAAAGCGAAAAGACGGCAGTGTCTTAGATTCTTAGTCAGTCATGCTTCTGTGCTTTTCTTCTACGTCAATGACTTGCCCCCTACCGTGTCTTGCACGCATTTCATGATTTGGTCCCCTAATTAAGGAAAGGGAGCTTTCAAGGGTAGTATTTACTATCACACTAAGTATTCACCTACCAGGCACGTCTTCTCACGGGCAACATTCCAAGACAGGCGAATTTCGGTTGACCAGATGAGTGTAGTATCTGCCTTCTGCAGGTACAATACCCAAAACGTTCACTGAGATGTCCCTTTCGGCTGCTCTCCAGATGACATCTGTGGTAACGTACCACGGATAGGATACTTCTGGTGCTTTTGCTGTCGTCAAGACGACCAAGTCACGAAAACTTGAGCGGTAAGATACCAATGGTCGAATAATATTGCTGATTTCTTGTCATTTGAGGCGCCATAGCTGTTGGGCCTCAAAGTGATATTCACTTACTAGGCTGTGGCTTCGCCCTTTATTTGCAAACATATTTTGTCGGAACGAATTATTAACCTGGACCACCAGAGAATGTAGAGCCGCTGTCAGTACGTGCAGCGAAAGATATAGCCGAAACAACATCCCTATTGTGCTCTGTCAGCGGCAAGCTTAGAAAACTCGACATCAGCATTTAAAGGTCACGCGCTCAGAGTTCCGTTCAAGCGGCTATTGGGACTTCTAGCAGTCTCAAAAGCTCTCAGTATGCTCCCTGGTGTGAAAATGATTGGAGGTGTCGGAGCAGGGAGGCTGGTGAACAGTGACCAGATATGATTTCGCCACTGAATATCGAAAGGCATCTCACATCGGCCCAAGTTTTTCCAAGCCGTGATACAAAGCACCCGACTATGAGGGGCATGCTTAGACTCTAGGCAGGATATCATGACTTCTGTTGAGCAGTACTGGCACTGTACCAAACCGGCACATTCAATGTATGAATGGCCTTGTTCATGTCCCATGGCGCAGCGAATCTTACACGACAGGTCATTGTGATTCATGACGCAAGGCCAATGAGGGTAATCGTCAGGTCCTCGACTCCGAACTGCAATAAAGCCTTCATCATGACGAAGTGGAATGCGGTATTCAATTTTGACCAGAAGGTTGCCACTTGCAATACGTATGAAAGTATGAGTCAGTCAGAAATGCAAGTTTGCTCGAGGAGCTGCGCAGCAAGGGCACGAGCGCCGTCCAGCTAATCCCTTTCAAATGCTGGGGCCATGTCCCCAACAGTCTGCTCTGGGACGCTATGTTTCGCGAGTACAGCTCACCACATCCCTCTCCCTTCTCCGCACTCACAATATGGAGTATGCTCAATTCTGGTTCGAGGATTCCTACCAGTCTGTCCTGCTGGCCTTTGTCAACTGGTAGAATATGTCCACTTCCCCCCAATTGCGTAGGTGCGACATCTGGAAGTTATAGAAAGCAGTTTGAGGTATGTCTATGGACCAAGAAGCTATTGGCAAAGAGAAAAGATAACCTCAACACCATTGTACCAGCGCTGTTAGGAATCGAACCTAATATAAACTAAATCACTCAACGACTATTGGCGCATTAGTATCCGCTAAAGTGCAACACGGACCACGCAACGTCACATCTCCATGGAGGGTAAATGACATCACTAAAAGCAATGCAAGAGAATTCGGTCACATGACTTATCACATCATTGTCTCGATCACATGATCTGACATCGGAATAAGCACACCTCAAGTGCAGTATGCCTGCTGGGTTTGTACTGGCGAATAGAATAAGGTAGCTTCGCCTGCCGAGGCTGTCCATGCGGCGAACATGGAAACATGGAAGACAAGAACTTGAACAAAGGCACAACATTCAGCCAAGGTACGGATATCAACTACAACTGCTTTCAGATCTGGGCAAGAACTAAGATTGAGTTACGTTTGAAGCCAGCCACTGATGGAAGTGGCTACTATAGTACTGGATCTACAGCTGTGAACCGCAACGGCTTCCCTGGGGGAAGGAAGGACGGGGTCACGAGCCATGGCGGAGTTTTTCGTTTAGTGAGGAGGTCAGGAGTGTTACCGGACTGGAAAGAAAAGATCTTGGTGTCTTAGTGTCTTGCTTCTGTGCTTTCGCTCTAAGGTACAACCAACGACGTGTCCCTGCCGTGCCTTGTATGCCATACTTTACATTTAGCGGCACACAGAACATCAGCTGATATGTATGGTACATTCTGTACTCCCCGCAAGTATGACCGCCGCCAAGTGACATGGTCTTGTGTCAACCTCAGGCTGTGATGCTATGATTGGTGGTTGTGCAGCCAGTCAGATGGCGATGATGAAGGTTGAGCCAAACGGGTAGACCCGGAGGGTGAGCTTCCACTCGGCGTTCTGGAAGGAGCCGGCTCACCGTGTGTTTGTAAAACTGCGGTGAGCGTTGGTTTTGAATGCTTACGCTGCATTTGTATACGGTTTCATCTGCCCGATGGATCTGGTACAAAGACCATGGCGGCGGTACCCACAAGTAAGGTACTCATAGGCGTTCAAGGGCAGGATTAGGAGGTGTTTGCGGTTGAACCTGGAATTTGCGGCTAAGCGCTCGTTCGAGTACTACCGCCAGTGCAGGGACGTTGTACATAGGTAGGTAGTCTGTCTCAGCGGAGCAGGAAGCGTAGGTAGTAGCGAGTAGTTCAAGATGGATGGTGCGATTGGTCAAAAGGCAGGTCATTCTACATAAGGTACATACCTAAGGTAGGTACATGATAGAAAGTAGATCGATACTAATCAAAAGCTTGGCATACGCCTACCCCGCAAAACAGCAAAATGGCGGCTTCTGGCGGCAGATCCAAGCATCCAAGCATCTAAGCATCTGAACGTCGCAAACCTCTCCCAGACCTCCACTAATCAAATCCACTCCTTTTGGGAAAGCCTGACTCACGACCACATGCCATTCTCAAACTGACATGGCACCCCGTAAGCCCCGGATCTTGCCCAACCAGAAGCACGATCTAATCCGCACGAGGGGGCAGGGGGAGAGTACGTGTAGGCACCATACCCAGAGGAGAAGGGTCTCAAGGCTCTAGCAGCAGGACAAAAGCTCTATTGGACCCCCTCGTAGTCCTCGGTCATGGACTCTCCGTCGTACAACGCTTGCAGCCATCGCAAATACCGTCATATGGTACATCGGCTTTTGGATTGACGTTGCATTCCACTCTAAAATTTGTTTACACCGGTCACAATGCTGTTTGCGGGGCCCATACGGACAACCGAGGCCATTCCCGGATGGAAATGAAGAATTGGTGAGCGGTCTGCGCGTGCTTAATATCGTGAGATTCCCCAGCTTCATTCACTTCAAGTTTCACCAGTATCCCGCCCTTGATGAACACAATTACGTGAATGGCCTGTATCATCATCTACTCCCCATCTGTCTTCACGCCCATCTTCCAAGTATCACGCCACAGTGTACGAGCTTCACAATAACCAAGATGTTCACCCACAGCTTCATCCATGCGGCTACTGTTGCCCTTACCCTGTTGACTGCTACTCAAGCCGCGCCTGCATCGTCAGTATATCCTCCCTGCTTCACTCGAGGTTAACCGCTGACGGTTCAACCGCAGTTCCCTGGAACGCCGAGACAATTTCGATTACAATTCTCAAAAAGTCAGAGGAGTGAACCTTGGAGGTTGGTTCGTCCTTGAGCCGTGGATTACTCCCTCACTCTTCGATGAATGGTCTCAAAGCCAGACGGTCAAAGACGAGTACACGTTCTGTCAAGTCCTTGGCAGAGGTGAAGCCCAAAACCGTCTGTCAAATCATTGGAACACCTGGATCACCCAAGGCGACTTTGATCGAATTGCCCAAGCTGGTCTGAACCATGTTCGTATACCGATCGGGTACTGGGCTGTTGCACCTCTCGACGGAGACCCATATGTTCAAGGACAGTTGCAAGTTCTTGATCAAGCCATCGGGTGGGCAAGGAGTGCAGGCTTGAAGGTTATGCTTGACTTGCACGGAGGTATGATATTCATGGCGCAATACTTATCGTATTTGCTAACTCCATGTCAGCCCCCGGGTCACAAAATGGCTTTGACAACAGTGGTCGTTACGGGCCAATAAACTGGCTGCAGGGAGATACTGTTCACCAGACCCTCAATGCGATCCAAGGTCTTGCACAACGATACGCCAGCGCTACAGATGTTGTAGCCGGCATAGAGCTTCTGAACGAGCCTGCCGGGTGGGCAGTGAATCTCGATGGCGTCAAGGACTTCTACAACAGGGGCTATGACACTGTCCGCAACAACATAGGATCCAGCACGCTTGTGACGATTCATGATGCCTTCCAGGATTTTGAAACCTACTGGAACGGTTTTATGAACGGCCAATCAGGCCGATCTAACGTCATGATCGACACGCATCAGTACCAGATCTTCAGCCCAGATCAAGTCGCACAATCCCCATCCCAGCACGTCACAAAAGCATGTGCTCTTGGCAACAAGCTCAGAGGTACCGACAAGTGGGCTGTGGTCGGCGAGTGGACTGGTGCTCAGACAGAGTAAATAACTACTCGCTTCTACATTTGATCATGCCTCATGACTGACATGGAATAGTTGCGCTAAATGGCTCAACGGCCTCGGTAAAGGCGCACGCTACGACGGTACCTTTCCTAGCAGCTACCAAGTAGGCAGCTGCAATGGAAAGTACAGCGGCACAGTCGCCAATCTGTCCAACGACGACAAGTACAACCTCCGCCACTTCATCGAGGCTCAACTTGACGCGTACGAGGCACACACCGGCTGGTTCTTCTGGACCTGGAAGACCGAAGCCGCGCCTGAGTGGGACATGCAAGCTCTTCTGCAGAACGGAATCTTCCCCCAGCCATTGACGAACCGTCAGTACCCAGGACAGTGCGGTGCCACAGGCGGCTAGATCTCTGGATCAGCCGAATTCTCAGGCGGCAACAACGTGCTAGTTCAAGGCCTATAAACTACCGTACTACCACGATCGTTTAGCAAGATATCCTATTCTATGGCCAGCACGGTTACGATTTGATGAGCATATGCGGAGGTCCTGGTGTTGGGGCTTTCGCTATATAGGACAACAAGGTTTGGCATCTAGCGGGCATATCTTCTTTTATCTTTGTCGGCCAAGAAGCAGATGTATACTTGCGATACCCCTTCAGTCGTTCCAGCGAATACCCAAGCGATCTATGTTCCATTTCTCTCTGATCTAAAGCAACTCTATATAGTATATATATATCGACGTCTAAAAAGCTCCGACACCATCGGTATCATCTCATCTAGGCCGTGTTTTGCGAAACCCGCCGCATGTGGGACAGCGTACTCTGGCGATGCGATTCAACTGCAAGACCAATCACCTGGTACAGACAGATATGTCGCATGAGTAAGGTATACGCGAGGTTTTTCGCTCCAGTATCATCGAATCAGGGTTCCGCAGGATGAGGATTCAATGGAACGACGAATACATAGCGGTCGAGGATACGAGGTTCAGGTATGACATGCCGGAAAGGAACATCTCGCGGTGAGCGATTTGACGACGCCCAATCTCTAATTACTCGAGGACCCCTATCTTGTAATTATCATGATGAGTTGATTTATTCAACATATACCACAGTAGTTGTTTCGACGAGAGAGAGACACGGCCCGAAGAGCATTAGGGTTAGGGCTCCCTATACGCGCCGCTTACCGAGCCTTCATTCGGGCCTAGCCCTACCTTAGTTTCTTGACGGCTCAGCTTCCGACGTTGCAGCAAGCCCCTGAATACTTTACTTGGAAATTGCTTCATTTGTTTCTGCCAATCAGAACATCGTGAGAACGCCCTCGATGCTTGTACCTAAGCCGGAGCTGGAAGAGGGGCGCAGAAATGTGAATGACTTCAACCGCTGCCCACCTTGACCATTCCTTCTCTTCCCCCACTTCCCACACGCTCCTTTCGGCCATCGCATCACTACTACTTACTACCTAATTGCTTTCTTACCTTTAACTCCAGTCGCTCTTTAGCAATTCCCATTACTATTATTCGATCAGACATATCATTCTCTTTTTAAATTCCAGTCACTTTGTCGATCGCTTTAAATCCAGTAGCATAATACAGATACTCCCCTTACCCCCACCGCTCAATCCATCAAACATGCGTTTCGCCGTCGCAAGTCTCGTCGCCTTTGTTGGCATTGCCTCCGCAGCCTCTGGATGCTCTCAAGCACCAGTCGGTGACACCCCAAGCGGGAACCCCATCGCCGCGCCCGGCCTCGGTCAAATCGTCCCAGCCGGTACCCCTTTCACAATCACCTGGAACGTGAGTGGTATTCCTTCCGATATTGTCGCCACTATGCTCCAATGTTATATACCTACTAATCCCCATCCGCGTAGCCCACTACCGCCGGCAGCGTCTCCGTCGTCCTTCTCCGCGGCCCGTCCACCAACGTCGTCCCCATCGGCTGCTTGGCCGACAATCTCCCCAATTCTGGGAAATTCGTCTGGACCCCGTCAACGAGCCTCACGCCTGATACTACCCACTACGGTCTGCAGATCATCGTCAGCGGTACCGGACAATACCAATACTCGACCCAATTCGGCATCTCCAACCCCGTCGGCTCAGTAACCTCGAAGGGCGCTACCGTCTCCCAGATTAGCGACGGCCAGATCCAAGCCCCTGGCAGCACCTCTGCTACAGGCTCAAGCTCCGCAGTATCGAAATCCGCCTCCGTAGTATCCACATCCGCCGCCGCAGTATCTACGTCCGCCGCCGCAGTAACAACATCTGCATCCGCCTCCAGCTCTGCCAACACGACTTCCGTTGTCTCTACTATTAAACTCCCGACAATCATCCCCTCGATTGCTCCCATCAACAGCGCCAACTCCACCAAAATCACCTCAATCCTCGTGTCAACAGTCACGCCCCAGTCGCAGCCTCCCGTCCCAGTCAGCACTGGAATCCTCCCCAACTCGAGCATCGTCCAACCGACCGGTTCCATGACCGTGCCCGCTACACTCTCTACGAGCGCGACCGCTGGGTCAACGTCGGCGAAAGCAAGCACACCGGCGGCGACAGCGGCGACAGGTGCGGGGACGAAGACTCTTGCAGGAGGTATGTTGGCCGGGCTGGGAATGGTTGCTGCGTTGGTGTTTTAGAGATCTTTCTTTGGGCTGGGGGATGTAATCTGGATTGGAGATGTAGGGGGGTTTCTTGTATAGTGGATTGGAGATTTAAGGGTTAATGCAATATGATTCTGAATGTGAGCGGTATCTGATACCTTGAATAGGCAGTTTAACAGCCATTTGGTCTCTCGCTTCATCATTGACAACAGAGTTCCAGAGTTCCACAGTTTGTACGCACATGATCCAGTGCGACTGCTCATATTCCACGGATCAAAACAATATATACCTTATTCTTGAACCATGCTAATCGTATGATCTCTTTTTTCGCTGGAAAAGCTCCCTGAAACGTGAGGTCTTCTGTTCTTTCATATTTTAATTATATTTGATTGATTTATCGTTGGTTTTGATGTTTCTAAATCATTTTCCGATAAAGAATGTGCGTAGAGCAGGAAGACGATCGAGTAGGATGTTCAGCTACTGTGTGTATGTAGCTGGCCGGTGATATGTATGTACTGTACGAGTACAGGTCCTTCCTGCAGCGGGCTGGACATTGCTTAAGCGTTGCCGGGCTTTTTCAGGTATATGTAGCTGGCTTACGCTCTCGTACAAATAATCCTTGTCAAGAGGCTTTTTGCTAATGCAATGTCCAGCCCGCTGCAGGGAGGACTGTAATGAGAAATTGCCGCATGGTTTGTATCATTATATGCCATTGGATCGATGAATGAGAACACCTCGGCAGATGGATGAAGGCCTGAGTTAGCACTTTGTTTGTGAGTGGGTTGGCCCGTCAATGGGGGCTTCTATCCATGGGTTTATCGTTCGTATTGTCGGATGAGGGGAATCTGGATGGATTTTGCATATTCTAGTAGCGGGCCGCTCCCCTACCCCTCCCACGGGCTTCCCTATTAAAACTGCTGACCTCAAGGATCTTGGTTCTCCAGAAGGGTTCATCCTCAAAGAGCTGAAGGCGAACTGCTGCTGAACACGCTGGTGACGCAAAAAGCATTCGCTTGTGGATGATTCTGTCATAGAATACAGGTTAAGGTAGGAGGAATACGATTCTCAAACTTGTTACTCACGTATTATTATAAATTCATTATTGGCTAATCGAACATTGGATCAGCGTCGCTTCTTTTCTAACTTGTTTTTATTTCCATCGCCTCTCGGCCTTTCATTGAGTCCATAAAGTATCTAAACTGAGTATTTTAGAAAGGTGTCCGTGATTTTGAGCTACCAAGCCTTCCAATATGTCAAACAACGAGACTGAAATGGCCTCTAATGGCGTCAATGGTTCCTCCAAGCATACCGTTCCTATCCAAGTCAACGGAAAAGAAGTCGAGACAGAGCACACCTTCGACGTCGTTAATCCAGCCACGGGCAAGGTAATCTGGGAAAGCTCATCTGCCTCTAAAAAGGATGCCATCAGCGCCATCGAAGCGGCCAAAGCTGCCTTTCCAGCATGGTCCAAAACCAAACCATCTAAGCGGAGAGACATTCTTCTGAAAGCCGCTGATATCGTCGACAGCCGTGCGAAAGAACTTGGAAGATACATGACTGATGAGACTGGCGCTGTCAAGGCTTATGCTACTGGCTTTAATGTGCCGAACAGCGCTGAACTGCTGCGGGATGTGGCTGGAAGAATCGTGACTGCAACCTCTTATATGCCTGCCGTCGCCGAGGAGGGTAAGAGTGCATTGGTTTTGAAGGAGCCTTATGGTGTCGTGCTTGGAATAGCACCATGGTATGACCAGTCTTAAAGCTAAGGGTTACGACTCCCTAATGGATATGGTTAGGAACGCACCATATATTCTTGGCTTTCGAGCCGTAGCCTACGCTCTTGCAGGCGGCAATACTACCGTTCTGAAAGGTCCCGAGCTCGCTCCCCGCTGCTTCTGGGCCATTGGCGACATTTTCAAACAGGCTGGCCTCCCAGACGGTTGTCTCAACGTACTTTCAGTCCGGGCTCAAGATGCTGCTGAAGTCGTCACCGCAATGATTGAACATCCAGCAGTGAGGAAAATCAATTACACAGGTAGCACAGCTGTCGGCAGCATTATCGCCGCAACGGCAGGCAAAAATCTAAAGCCGGTTTTGATGGAGCTCGGAGGGAAAGCAAGCGCGATTGTTCTCGAGGATGCTGATCTAGAAAGGGCAGCAACTGGGTGTGCTAGGGGTGCTTTTGTCCACGTAAGTACACATGTACCCGCCGTCTCCATAATTCTCACATGATTTTAAACCTCAACCCTATCCATTCAGAGCGGCCAAGTCTGCATGTCCACAGAACGCATAATCGTCCACTCCTCCATCGCTGCGCCCTTCTCCAAAGCTCTCAAATCCGCAATCGAAGAGCTCTACTACTCCCCCGCCCCAGCACCTATCCTGGTTACCTCCACCGGCGTGCACAAGAATAAGAAGCTCGTAAATCAAGCAATTTCGAAAGGCGCCAAGATCGTCGCTGGAGACGTCAATGCCACGGAAGACTCCGAAACGAGAATGCGTCCTATTGTCGTCCAAGGCATTACAAAAGACATGGACCTCTTCTACGAAGAATCCTTCGGCCCCACCGTCTCCTTGATGGTTGTCGAGAGCGAAGAAGAAGCCATCGAATTAGCCAACGACACGGAGTACGGCCTCAGTTCCGCCGTATTCACAAAAGATCTAGCATCCGGCTTGAGAGTCGCCAAGCAAATCGAATCAGGGTAATCATCCATCTCACTCAACCCCTCTTCATACCGCTGCAGAAACCACTTTGGGACTAATACCGTAACCCCAGAGCCGTCCACATCAACAACATGACCGTACACGACGAACCCGCGCTGCCGCATGGCGGGGTGGGGAAGAGCGGCTTCGGACGGTTCAATGGGAGTGCGGGGCTGGAGGAGTTTTTGAAGTTGAAAGTTGTTACTTGGATCGATTGAAAGGTTCTGATTGTCCTTGGGTAGGAAAAAAGTCTCGGTGGTCAGATTACCGGCTTTATGGTGTAGAAATTGAATATTCTTTCTAAAAGATTGGGAAAATTATAAATAAGTAGAGCTTCTGTGGAGATTCCCACCGTTCATCTATCGAACTTTGCCCTAAAAAAACTCTCTTGGATCAACAACGCCATCCCACTCAAAAACCACGTTTCCGTAGTTACTTTTGTTTTCCCCCCTATCTTCGTCTCTGAACCCCTCTTTTTAACCTCCATCGGCAATCTTATTAACAAGTAGAGCTTCCGTGGAAATTCACACCGTTCATCTATCGAACTTTGCCCTAAAAAAAACTCTCTTGAATCAACAACGCCATCCCACTCAAAACCCATGTTTCCGTAGTTACTTTTGTTTTCCCCCCAATCTTCGTCTCTGAACCCCTCTTTTCAATCTTCATCGGCAATCAGAATATTCCCTTGAAGGCGAAGTCTAAATTAAAAAAAAAAAAAGAAGCGGCTGTGAGATACGAGAAAGTGTTAAAAGATAATCGTGGTTTTTTGTATTTTGAGTTAGAACTAGATGGCAGAAATTTCTCTAGAAGCTGTCAGATTAAAATCTTTTGAAGGTTTTTTTAGGTCTTTTAAAAGCGATGTTAAATTGAAGTTTTGTAAGGGGGTTGGTGTGTGCTTGATACTTCAAAGTGGTATGGGAATGTAGATTTTGAGGGTTTGGTTGGTTGGTTGATTGATGGTGTCGTAGTAGTTGAATATATGGAAGATAGTTGAAATAATAGAAAGTAAGGATATATAAGTTTTTTTTGAAGTGGTATTGTTTGTGTTGTGCTCTTTTTTATATCTACTATTTTCATTTGTTATTGATAAGATTTGTCGGTTTAAGAGTGATTTGTTACGATTTACTTCGCCTAGATTTAGAGGCACAGATAAAGCTTGACCGCCAAACTGCCTTAAGCCTAATTTATATCCCGTATATCCAGGGAAGGCTCAAGTCTTAGCTTAGCAAGCTCCGAAAGCATGTCACATTTGAGTCGAGGCTGCCTGCGCTGCCGCACCCGCAGAGTCAAGGTACGAAAGCCTCCCTTCTTTACCGATCTAGTGCTCAACCGTGGTCAGTGTGACGAGGGTCGTCCTTGTTGCCGGCGGTGTATCCTGCGCGGTGAGCTCTGCGCCGGTTACCGTGATGAATCGTCGCTTGTCTTTCGAAATTCGAACGATAAAGCCGCACGTCCATCCGTTCGTCGTCGTGCCTCTAACCAGAGCTTATCGAGGCCCAAGGTCTCAAGCCAAGCCTCCAGTGTATCTCTGGCTCCACAGGGAATACTAGGCGCACAAAGTCCATTCAATCTTTCGGCCGCAGATGTCTTCGTATCCAATATCTCTTCGCCATACCCATGGGCCAAGAATGCTCCTCAAGCTCCGGCATCATCCTCCGCAGAGGATCAAGCTGTCTCCCAGTTTTTCGAGAAATACGTCATGTATCCATGCAACCACGGCTCGTCGCCTGGCTTCCTCGAACATCTTCCTCAATTGTTCAAGGACATTAACATCGAGGGTCGACTAGCTCTGCGCTGGGCTGTTCATGCGGCTGCATACGGCAACCTTTCCAACGATCATGGCAACGCAGCTTTCGCTAACAAGGCCTTGCAGTGCTATGGACGAGCATTATCTGCCCTTGGAGAGGCACTAGCAGATCCAAAAACTGCTCCTGATGACTACGTCCTGATGACAGTAGTTGTTCTGGACCTATTCGAGGTTAATCTGCATTTCTGGTTCTTATATCTACATTAACGAATTGACATCGCCTAGTCCATCTATCTCCCGGATCCAGTCTCAAGAGGGTCCCACGCCGAGGGCATGGCCCAGCTCCTCCGCCTTCGAGGGCCCGATCAGATCTACGGGGCACGCGGCTGGAGTTTATTCCGCCTTTCGCACCACCGCCTGGTATGCCCGAACAACACCGCTTCGAACGAACTCATCACACAGCTAATCATTCTTACGCTCATTCCAGCAAAAGCAACAACTAACATCCAGACAATCACCGCTTCCGGAATCAGAAGCCTGGCTCGACTCCCTAAACGAAACCCTCCCCTACATCCGCATCGAAAAAGACAATCACCAAATCACCAAAATCTGCGCCCGCGCCCGCGCCTTGCTCAAAAGCATCGACAACGACACCGACTACTCCGCCGCCCAAACCCTAGCCATGGTTCAAGAAATGCACGACCTCGACCACACCTCCTCGACCTGGCGCCAAGGCCCCGATTGGGCCTACAAAACCATGCACCGCTCCGAAATCACCACTCGGGATGCGTCGTCGCCGACCGAATCCAAGGCATTGCCCGAACACGTGCAGCTCCATCACGACGTCTGGATCGCCTACGAGTGGAACTACCACCGCACCGCGCGCATCATCCTGCACGAGCACCTCTTGGAGTGCCTCGATCGCCTCCACTCCCTCCACCCCTCTCCCCAGGACGACGACACCGATCTAAGTAACTTGCATACCATCAACCAAGCATCTCTAACCAAAATCCACGCGCTTGTCGACGACGTGTTAGCCACCGTCCCCCAATCGCTCGGCGACATCGACCACGAAGGCCGTCTTACAGAGGACAAGGACACGGGCACGCCCAAGTGGAAAGGCGTCGGGGGATATTTCCTTCTGTGGCCGATCAAAATGATCCTCTCGCTGCGGTCGCCGACGGCGGAGCAGAAGAGCGTTGCGCACGCGGTTTACGAAAGGATTAGGAAGTGCACGGGGATGAAATCGGCTTTGGGGGCCTTGAGTAGCGTCTAGAAATACCGCAAAGATTTATAATTCACACCTCGTCCCCCACCAAATTCCTCTTCCTCCCCCCCCCCAAACTCCCTCTTAACACCCACCGCCCACCCTCCCCCTTACACCTTCCCCCCCACCGTCTCCACCAACTCCCTCCCATCCCCAGTACCACCTCCTCCGCTCCCACCATCACAACCAACCATCCGACAAACCCCGTCCCCCACAATCAACCCACTCATGACTAACCCCGCCCTGCACCACGCACCCCCCCCTCCTTACCGTCCTCTCCTCGCCCCCCCATCCAGCCTTAGCACAAATCTCCCCCTTCCACCACAACGATATAGGCCAAGCTCTGCGTGCGGGATGTCGGTGCTGCAGAAGAGCATGGCAGGGGGCGGGCGGCGCGGGAGGGGTTTGCGGCAGCGAGGGGGTGGTGGCTGGGTCGGCTGCACAATTTCGTTGAAGGTGGAAGCTTAGGCAAGATTAGACGGGTTTAGCTGATTTTTAGCTGGTTAGCTGATTTTTAGCTGGGTTTTAGCTGGACCGAGCCGGGTCCTGCCATCGGCCAAAAAGTTAGCTGCCGTGGCTGCCAAACATTTCGCCGATGCATGATGATCTTTTTTATTCACACAAGAAATGCCAAATATCAAATATCAAGTCAATCATTTTACAAACACCTTTAAATGAGCGAAGATTGTTCGATTGCAATTGTGAGAAAAGTCTTTTCAGATCGAGAGAAATTTCAACTGAAGAATTGAGGCTCGAACGAACGTTGTGCCAGCTATCGATGAAAAGCTCAGTGTCATGATCTCATCATCACACAAGAGAACTGGAATGAACCGACTTAGACGCAGATGCGAAAGATTTTCCTATGATCTGTCAGCTTCAACTTCACTGCCTTTTTTGCTTGGGCAACGAGAGCTTCAGTGCTCTATCACTATCGGGTCTACGGGTACTGTGTGTCGAACCTCATCCGATGATGAATGAGGTTGGGAAGCACTTGAAGAGCTTTGCGCAAGAAGATTCAGTTGCGTGCATAGCCTTTATTTGCAGTGGCACTTGTTCGATATCTCGCTTCTATGTTCATTTCTATATTCTCTGTTCGCAGTGAAGATTCACGCCTTGATTTAATAACGTCAGCCAAAATCCAATTTCAAAGCATTACTTGTTCTTCTATTCCTACGGATTACTGCTCAGCGTCGGAAATTCAAGGTCAAAACTCGACTGGTCAGGAACAACTGGCCAGATCAATTGAGCGAGATTTTCTTCCGAGGGAAGATCCAACACATTGGTCTCATATGTGAAGCATAGGCCGTCTCTCTCACTTCAATAGTAGGGACTGGAGTGGGACTTATCTCAGCTTAAATGTCCACAATCTTCGATAAAGAAATGAATGAAACCTTTTCCTCTCCCGACCCTACCCTACTAATCTACGAACAGAAAAATTTATCTCTTACGCTCGCCCCAGAAGGATTCTCATAGAAAAGATCGCCCAGGAGTGTTCAAATCACCAGTGGCGAAGCACTAATGGACTTCCTGCCTCCGCCCCGATTCAATCCTCCCAGGCAACTTCACCCAGGAGAGTCTGGAGACCAGGTGGCGAGGTACTGAAGGCACTAACTGCGCCAATTCTCCTGGTACACTTCACCCAGGAAAAATCGGATGTTAGGTGTCAAAACCGGAGCAGGGGCGTCAAAATCGAGAGCAGGGTGTCAGACCTGGAGCAGGTACCAGAGCCAGGTATCAGTAATTACTCGTTACGAACAATAAATTGCTGGTATTCATATGATATCAGCACCTCTCGAACGGCAAAAGCGGACCTGGCGCCAACCTCCAGGATGTGGGAGAGAACGATGGCCGGGCTCCGGTACACCAGGTCTTTGGGGAGGGGACAGAACATTCCAGTGGCTTGCACTTCCACTATCACCTCGACGGTGAGCTAATCGCCTACCCTATATCCCGCGATACAAGAAAGACGTGGTTGTTAGCAAGGCAGGGTCAGCCCGAGCCACATCTGCTTCAATTTTGAATCCCTTCAATTCTGGATTTCACCGCTAGAATAGTTAAGTGTAGAATTTATACACCATTTGGCCTCTGAGTTTTATAAATCCTTGTTCATCTTCGTGATGTGTCTCGAAGGTGTCAAGGATCTCAGCCGCACGACACTAGGCGAAATGAAGTATGGACACGTGAGCATGCACAGCATGTGCAGACATCTACCTACCTACCCAACAGTTGTGCAACCAGGCTCA
>JAABUS010000782.1_pt1 | contig 76536 bp, 74 predicted proteins | sample 5560161 | NCBI WGS metagenome assembly JAABUS01 (sample SAMN10711885, study PRJNA513376) | rock metagenome | isolation source: Antarctica rocks | place: Antarctica: Victoria Land, Trio Nunatak nord | collected 2016-01-04
TCCTCTCTTCAACTTCCCTACCCCATCATAAACGCCATCCCCTTACCAAATGCCGGATGCCGAACAGCAACAAAAGCTTCGCAAGAGTCTCACGTAAGCCTTACCTCCTCGCCACACCCTTACCGCCACAATCCGGGATCTTGACGCCCGGCTTGAGTTTGCGGTCGATGGTCATCAGGCCCCATTTATCCTCCCAGTTCCTATCCGCCGTGTTGAACTGCACCTTCCACGGCTCGTCGAAAGCTTCGAACCTGTCGAACCCCCATCGTCAGCACCCTATTTCCCAGATGCTTGATAGCTGACTGCTGGTAAATCCAAGGGAGGGGGAGAAGGTGGATTGAACATACCAGAAGAACTCCGTCCCGTTCGTCAAGCTCTGACACACGAAATCGCCCATGAACCTGTTCATCTCGTCGATGCCTGCAATACTGCCCTGCGTCGCACTTGTGCAATTGACGGCTCCGCAGTCGTTCCCCCCTGCACTCGGCCATCCCGTCTCAGCGATAATGTTTTTCTTGTTCGTGCCCTTCGTCAGGATAGCATCTTTACTCTGCCAGAAATCCCACGTCCATCCCGCCGCCGCCTCGGCGGTCGTACCGGCGAAGAAGGGGTGCACGTTCGACATCACGATATCCACTTCGGCGGCTAGGCCCGCCGTCCAGCTGTCACCGAGGTCGGAGGTCGCGAGGGGAAGGTCGATCTTCATATCCGTGAGGTTCGTGCGCACGTCTGAAAGGACTTTGGAGAGCTCGGTTTCGGTCATGTCCGGTCGGTATAGCACTTCGTTGCCAACAATGACACCAGCGAAGGGGGCGGCGCCATACTTCTTCAGGAGGTCGTTCATCGCGGCCAGACCCCGGTCGTTGGTGGTTTGATTTTGGCCGAGCCAGACGCCGAGCCAGACTTTCATGTCTGTGAGAGCGAGGGCGCTGATGGCGTGGAGGACCATTTCGGTTTGGTTGCAGTCGGTGCCGTAGAGGCGAACGGCGTTGGTGAGTTGGGAGAGGACGGCCATGTCACGGGTCACGTTGTTCTGGCTGGGCATGTTGCTGAGGCATGCGGGATACTGGGCGTTGTACGGAGTATAGTCCATGCCCGGGAAGACTTTGTGAAGATCTTTGTTGTTCATCAGCGCCTGGATTTCGGGTGAGTCCTTGTTCAAGTCCCCATGACCATCGTCCTGCGCGGCTGTTTGTGCTGATGAGCCACTGGAGGAGGTGGAGCCGCGAGACTTCGCCGCTTTGACACCACCGATGACACCACCCACGATGGCCCCGATAATTATCAGAGCTATGATTGAACCAACAATCCAGCCCATCTTCTTCCTGCCTGTGGTCTGCTTGTTCAACCACTCGCTCTTCTCGGCTTGACCCCCATCCAGTCCTTGGGCTCCTACTGGGCCGTATTGTCCACTGGCGTCTCTTGGTTGATTGTTGCTTTTCCCGACTAAGCCACCCAGAGCGCCCATCATACCTCCGCTGGCTGCACCACCAGCTGCAGCACCTCCAGCACCAGAGCTCGAATTGGTTCTCATACCTAGGACACTTTTTCTCCGCGAGACAGGCTCCATCATGCCGTCATCACCATCATCTTCTATCTCATTAGGATCGATCTCTCCTCGATTAATACGGGGATCCCAAGCCGTAGACAAACGATTGTAAGGATTGTCTGAATAAGAGCTGAGACCTTGTCTAGCACCTTCGTCGGAACGATACCGTTGCAAGGGTATGCTCTGGTCTGACCTGCTGTTATTGGGCGTTAGCCGCCCGGGCGAAGGCGTCAGAGAACCTCTGCCATGACGGTCGTCAAAGGGATCCGTTGTCCGCATCGAGGGCGCAGGAGATGCAAATGGATCTTGTAGTCCTCCTCTGGAGGTCGGCGGTGGAGGGATGTACGGTGTGTCGGTTGTGTTGTAGACTCGCTCTTGTGGGACACCTCTCAATGCCTCCAGTCCACTCTGCCTTTCATTATGATTCGCAACGCCTAGAGCAACACCCGCAATGCCACCTCCTACAGCGGCCTCTCCCATGTTGTCAGCTCCTGGCGTAATAGTGGATGCCGTCCGATTGGAAACCGAGTGACCCAGCTCTTGATTTCGAACGCCTTGTGTCCTCAACCGAGGTGGCCTGTAGCTTGCGTAGTTCGGCGGTGCGACAGGCTCCTGCGAGTTGGAGGAATCGGTGGGCGGTGGAAGTGTAGGATGTTCTCGGAACGGAGATCGATGGGTTGGAGGTGTGGGAGGAGGGTTAACGTCGTACTCTCTTGGATGGCGGATATTTTGAGGTTCAGGAGAAGCGTCTCGGTAAGGTGCGTTTTGTGGCTGATAATACTGATCAGGTCGTCCTTGCCCGATTGCATTCATGTCAAGTGACGATCCATCGTCATTCTCGAACGAGAAAGTGCGCTCAGACGGCCTCGGCATTGTGAAGGGTGCTGTGTGGGGTATCAATGCGGCACGTGAACGGCTCATACAATGTTCGAGACTGTTCAGAGTCCGTCCTTAGGAGAAGGCAGGCCAGATATAGGACGAGTAAGGCGGAGGCAACTGCTGATCAGGCGGATTGATATTTGCCTGCCATTCAAAGAGGACTAGACAACGACTTTCAAGCTCTACTCTCGAGATTGGGAGGATAGAACGAGCGAGTGTCCTTGAGTTCTTCGCTAACTGCTCATAAGGTACTGTTCACTAGGTGGATTTTGCCGCACCAGATTTGTTGGACAGTGGGACTGCCCGTATAGATGGTCTATTCTTAGACACTGTTTAGGGTTTACGTCGAACGAGCAACCGTAAGGTAACCGGCAAAACGGTAAACCGTCTTGCCATGCTTTTCAACCCCAGTTTCCGAAACAGTTTCCGAAGCGTTGTTAGATTTATACACTTATCACTCTTCCTATATCTTCTTAATTTGTGTTCGTCAAGAACCATAGACAGCAGGAATGTGTCTCGTAGTTTGGATCCAACCCCTTGATGTGTGACAGTCTCAATCCGCCAACCGTACGCAATCAAATCACCAATACCACATATGGTCCGTGGAGCTGGATGTTCCCAGCCTTCGACATAGCTGACTGGATTCTATTGGCACCCTTCTACCAATTGAAAGAGTCGGAGACTGTGGAGATGTGAAGCATGAGGGGAATTGTGACCGCGTTGAAGACTGTCTCAATGTAGATAACAACTGTACTCCACCGAAATATGTTCTGGCCTGGCATGTAGTAGACTTCTATAGGTACCGGCTCTCATGGCTAACTTAGCCCTAAGTTTGCATCCTTTCATGAATCTTGCATTAGTTGTCTATGAGCGAGATGATCACAGCCGATCTATAAGTGCTATATCTATGCTAGGCTTCAGATATCCTCCAAGCACTCGGGGACTGTAATGCACATCGGAGGCCTCTGAAGAAACCGTGTGAATGAGTGGCAACAACAACGTAGATACTTTGCGAGGTGGCGTTCCGGCGGCCATCCTGCCGCCGCAGACCTGTTCGTAAGTAATAGATAAATCATAGCACGCATTATTAGGTCATAGCTGATCGAGGAGCTACGTGGATGATCTGCAGCCCAATTGTGTCGTACTTGACACTTCAAGCCACTACGTTTTGATTGCTTCGTGGAAAGACTCCATCAATGATGTGTGTTCACTAGTGCAACATTCAGATATTCTGAAGTTGCTGAGCCTATGTGCCGACATAGCCATTTGTATGCCGAAAACCAAAAAGCCCAGGACAAAGGCAGTCCGAAAATGTGGCCCTCCCCTATGAAGCCAGCAGCTGGGCTACATTGTATTGCAGGCGCTGGAAGAAGTATATCGACAGATCTACCCTCTCACGAACTCATTATCACACTGGTGATGATTCCGTTTTGGTTCTGCCTCGTCGACCTATCCACCTCCGTTTGCCCACTCTCGTTTCAAGATGTGGCGGTACGGTCAAAACGTCGTTGCCGCCTTCCTTAATAATGTCTGCCATCTTGTTTCTGTAGGCGTCCACTGAGAATCTGTTAGTGCTGCTCTCCATCGACAATGAAGTCTCAACGTACGGCCTCGCTGCAAAAACAATGTCCTTTTGTCGAAAGTCTTCGTTCGTGGTGTCTGACCCCAGGCCATCCGATATCCCAGATCGTTCAAAAGCTTCTCTTTCTCCTTCTTTGCTGTCGCGATCCTAGGCACAGGTACCTCACCGTCCGCTCCCTCCATCATTGATACTGGCACTAATGTCCTGCCTATTGTCACCTGACCATCGTCAATACTTCCGCCTTCCGGATCCTCGTCAGCATAAAACCGGCTGCCTCGTGCTGACCTGGGCTCCATTTGCATTCCAACAGGAGCGAAGGAGCGAGGGTAGACGCAATTCCGGTGACGGAAGTCATCGGGGGCTTCAATGATGTTGACGTTTTCCAACATGACATGGACACGAACGCGTTTATGCTCTTCAGGATCATCAAGGAGGACGAATTTGCGACGTTTTGATTCGGGCAGGTGATCGACAAAGGCACTGTTGCGCTCTTCTTCTTCAACTTTCGGAACGGATGCTGCCACGGCTGTATGGTTGGGACCGGCATGACCACCCAAGACACCCATGCCATCGTGCAGAGATGGAGCTATCGCTGCACCTACGGGGGTATTGTTTGGATAGTTGGGGTAGCCACGGAAAATTTGAGTTTGTCGGATATCGTTTGGGGGGCTGACGAGACTCGCTCTGGAGGCGGGTTGACGCTGAGGGTCAAAATCACCATTGACTGTAACGAAAATTTTACGAAATGTTAGCCTATGTGCTGGCTTATGTACAAGAAGAGAAGCCTTGAATCGACCAAAAGGATACATCAGTATTGCATTCTGCACATGTTCCTGCGACCCACAACGAACAAAGCGTATCCGCAAAGCGAAATGGGTTGTATGAAGCTGTTATAATTGGTGAAACATACCGCTGACTTCGTCCGAGTTCCCAGGTGCGCTTCCGTCCGCAGTGGCATGTTGATGATGTGCTATACCACTAGTACCAGGAGTAGGTCTTGGCGCCGGTGCCGCCATTGGATTTGCACTGGAATTCCCTGCCGAAGAGGCTCCTGAGCCACCTGGACCAGCCAAGTGATTCGCCGTAGGCGCTGAGGCTTGCTTTCGGTTGGTCATCTTGGCCATCCTTCTCACACGACGACTTCGTAACCGAGGGTCCTGGTTACTATTCCTCCAACTGTCCACCGCCCTCTGAATCAGACCTCTTTTCCCCCTCAAACAGGGATTGAGCTCTGCTAAGGCCCAACCGACAGTGTTGCATTCTGTCTCATAGGCGAGTCGATTCCCTCTGTATTGCTCTTTGTTACAACATGCGCGCGGATAGACACAATTGTCTGTCTTAAACTCTGTGGTTAGTTGACTATGATTGACAGATTCAACGTCACACCGAATCGTGTACTCCATCTTGACTCGGTCCCGTGAGTATTCGAAAGCAATCCACTGTACGCCATTGTTATCCTGACGGACGACTAGAGGCGTAGTCGCGGGTATAGGACCCGGCGCTGCGTTAGGACCTGCAGAGCCCGGTGGGCCAGAATGTGGCGTGTTTCCATTTGTAGGAGGTCCCGTTGGCGTGTTGTGAGTAGAACTTATAGGTACTGATGGAGGTCGTTGCAAAGTCGTTATGTCAGTTGGGCGCTCAATCTTGGGTCTAGGGCTATTGGTCATTGCGGATGTCGGTGTTGGAGGTTGATGCTGCAATGGCGGCTGGCTTTGGTGCGACATTAGCAAATGTTGAGAGGTCATATTGGGGTGCTGCTGCTGCTGCGCTGGATGCTGCGCATAGGCGGACGGATGGACACTGTGCATTGGCGAATATCCTTGATAACCGTACATTCCTTGAGGCATTGGCGGCGGTGGCTGGCCGTATAGGCGACCATGTTGATCATGACCTTGAGAAGAAGTCACCGAAGCGGGAGAATTTGACTGAGGAGTATGATACACAGATGGGTATGGACGCTGCATATGTGCGGCAGCCATCAGATCAGGCCCTTCAGCTGCGATCCGTGTCAGATATACGGCGCCTTAACGACGCGACAGGTTTACTAGCGCGCTCTCACACCCTGGACGTACCTGATGCAGAATAAGGTCCTGGAGCGGCCGCACCATAAGAGCCAGGATGTGGATAATAACCGACTTCAGGAGGTGGATGGCCGTTTGGATTTGGGCCTGGTTGCACGTATGGAGATTGATGTTGAAGTGGTAGGCCGTGGTTCGACGAGTGTGGAGAAGGGAATGCCCCTGAATGCTGGCTCGGCGCTTGATGGGGAGAATTTGGATGAGACGAACGCGAATGTTGAAAATGAGGTGGTAGCGGCGGACCCTGCTGCGCTGAAAGGGGATGATGCTATCGACCCACATTTTCTCTTGTCAGTAGACATCCTGAGTACCATCGATTCAGTGCAAGAATGCGATACAGAAAAGCAACAGAAGTGGCAAAGCAACAGTCGAGCCGTCGGAGTAACAGCTTGTCAACAACGTTTTGTGTAAAGACAGTATTTCAATAGTCTAACATAGAACAGCTCGACACGGGAAGACGAGGAAAAGGGTATACTACAAGGTACTAGGGTGCAATATTCAAGCTTCTCAAGATTCTGAACCATGTGACCACGGTCGAGAACGAGGTCATGGAGAGGAATCGAAAGCAGTGGGGCTGTACCACGGAACAGAGAAGTTGGGGCCAAGTACAGTAAGGTCGAGGGTTATCGAGGGAAGGATACATGGTTGTGTATAAACACCTGGAGCGGAGGGTGAAAGCATGAAGCGCAGTACAGGGGTATGCTGGGGGACTGGGGCTGATGCTCGCAGGGAAACGTGCGGTAGTGTCTCGGCAGATGGCGCATACCATGTACTATAAACTGGGCAACAAACGGCCGATGTTCATGTGCGCAGGGAAATGCGAGTGGCCACGAACCGGATGCGAACGCAGAGATGCAGCAACAAGGCAAGAACGCGGTGTAATGGGATTGCGAATACAGATCAGGACATCCACGTCCACAGTTCGAAGGTTTAAGAAATCATTTACGATAACTTACAGGATCGCCCGCTACAGGCGCCGGCTCTTCCTTATACCCTCCAGAGCCCCGACCCATGCTTCTGCGTCCGCGATGCTGGGATGATCTTGTCTGACAGTCGAAGTGAGAAGCTTTTGGGATGAACGATGCAGCGACTCGACACGCAGGTGCTTGGTGCTTTTACGGATGTCCGTGCGGAACACCCAGACCACGCTTGGGGCGTTGAAGCTTAAAGGACCCTCCGGTGATTCAAAACAACCTAACGAGGTGGGCGAATCAGATAATTCGCGACAAAAGCTTTATTCGGAGTGGATGCCGATGGGCCACTTTATCTCTGAAAATGATTAGTGACTCCAACGATCAAAGACGTGATGATTTATATCATTCAAGATTGCGATGGCGAGTCGTCAGAAACCACGCGCCAAGTAATGAATGCTCGAGAAGGATTACCTCTGTGTTAGATAGGTGACTATGTGGCCTGGAGTACAAAGAGGAGATGAGCCACAGGAGGTGACAAACGCTCCTTTCTCTTGGTGAATTGATACTTGCGCCCACGCTGTTGAGCGTGCCTTGTGGTTTTGGTGAGTGATAGCTATGTGGTTCCCTAGAATACCGATGAGGCTGTTTATGGTTTGCCGGAATATGGTTGTGATCGAGGAAGGCCTCGGCTGCACCGCCGGTGTCAAGGACTGTGATGCGCCAACAGCAGCGTAGTACTCGTACTCGTTGTAATTTGGGGTTGCGTGGCTCCTGCAATCATACAAAAATCACGATATCCGTAGCGTGTGTTTATCGCACCGGCGCCAGGTGTTGATTGTGTAAGCCACTCTGGATCTATGGATGCGAAAGCCATAGGTCAGCAACTACGGTCGAAGCAGGTCGCTTACTGTTGTGAAAACAAGAAAGCTGGTTTGACGATGTGCCGATATGGCAGGAAGGCCAAGATGTGGACTAACGCGGTTTCGAATTCCAAGCAGAAAACGCCACCAAATGTCGGTTGCGGAGTGTCCGGGTAACTTTGCGCGGGAGACAGTGATTGGACGTGGGCAGAAAGGCAAGCAGCTTTGAGTGCTTGGGGAGGACTCTTGCTGGGACCAATCATTTATCGTGACTCGCTGCACCACCACAATCGCGAATCACGCGCTTGGTCTGATCTTCGCAGGGCAGGAACGTGCCCAGAAACGTGCTTTGCATGTTCTCAAGGCGAAACATCGGCTATGCGCAGTCGCAATGGTCCTCGGACGAAGAACACATCATGTGCTTTGATGGAGAAGCATCAGCACCGATCATGCCCTGACACATAGGTGCCAGCATCAACATCATTGTGTTCAGAACCACCGCTGCAGTCTGCACCACCCTGATGACTCGACGAGGGAAAGTGCTTGGAGAGATCAGGGAGGTGTGAGTGTGACCGTTGGAGCGACTGGGATGATGCTTGCTTGATCACCCAGCCACCTCGGCTGGAATTTCATGAAGGGCATCCTAGTGAGCCATGCAGAGATAGCGTCTTTTCAGTGCCGAGACATACTTGCATTCCCACGCTGCACCACCGACAAGTGGGCAGTGTATCGGAAGAGACAGAGGTGGAATATCGCTGACTTGTTGGAGGGGAAACGGCTTCTGTGGAGACTACTGACCTCTGCTTCCGTCGATTCCGAGTCACTAAACAGGATTCCTAAAAAGTCAACTCGTCAGAGCGATCGTGACACTGCATCGATGCAGCGCGGAGTAACCCTGCTTAGCTGCCGTTGATGGAATACTCAAGCGCCGATGCATGGATCAGGGGCACTTACCACGCGTCTGACAGCTCTGATTGCTCTGCCGATTATGTATGTCACCTTCCCCTACCAATTGGTCGCGTTGGCTCTGCTAAGACCGCGGCTAAGCTACAATGGGTAAACGAGATGGAGGCAGAACCAGCGTAAGCAGGCCGGTCTGAGCTTGCTGGCAGCAAGCACCCGAGCGTGAGTGTTTCAGGTTCTGCAGTGGAGAGCAAGTGGCTGCTCGTGCGGGACGGCCAGATGCGCGATCGTGTCTGCAAGAAGGATGGATGTGTATGACAAGATGTAAAGTAGATTTCTGGCAGTGCAACGCCAGATGAGTCGCTTGGAAGTCAAACCTTCAAGCCTAGTCACTTGCAAAGCAACTTGCTCGATACTCTTATGGGTGAACAGGCATTAGCCGCCTCTCAGACACAATGAATGTCGTACGTTGCTTCGAAATCGTGCGAAGTGAGATTTGGCGGTAGACCGGTGTTCCTTGTGAAGAGGTGCTCCTGTGTTATTTCCTCATCAATTGTCATTCTCGATGAATGTGAACGGCGTTTATGAAAAGTCCGAATGGAGTGGAGAAGGCCGAATGGACAGGAGGTGGCTTTCGGAGGCCTTGGCAAGACCTCGGCTTAAGATACATCGTCACTGCCATTTGCAGCTCCGACAATGCCAGCGCTTTTGTTGCAAGTCCACATTGGTAGCCACGACACAGCAACAGGTTTGCAACTTAGAGAACTTCAACTGACGAACTCAATACTTGAACAACAGGGCTGACGGCTATGGCGGTTGTAAGGGTTTCGCTCCAGGCATGGGTAGGGGCCTGAAAAAGGGATGCCCGTTGAAGATGCGGGCACTTTCATGATCCTGGACCAACCCAAATACCACTTCATCCTCATCACAACGCCTTTCATACTAAGCCCACTCGGAATTTGAGCAACCAGAAAAGGGAAGCTGGCGCACAAGCTGGAAATCGGAAGCAACGCATTCGCCTCATGCTCAATCAGACCATATGACTGTCTACTGTACGAGGTATCAACTCGACCAAATGGGATGCCTCGTAGTACCAGAATCAAAGGAGGGAGTACGACATATGCTGTGCCAGAAAGAGAGCGCCACCCATGATGAACTGGGCCCTGATGGAGGTCGTGGATCCGACATATCAGACTATTCATCGCGACTTTCGACGGATCTTCTCTGGGCTCTTTCATCATGATGGCTCGGCTAGATGGGAGACAAAGTATGGTGCAGTTCTCCTTCCCCTCGTCGCGTCATTCGTCTACTTCCGCAACAGTTTCGAGACGCGGAAGAGTTGGAAAAGCATGATAAGGTGACCGTCTGCATGTAGATTGAGTAACGGTTCACAGCGCATAAGGTTCTAGGCCTAGAGGCTAGCATGGCGATGGCGTGTGCTGCACTCTGCAGCCTGATGAGCTGTTCTACCACGAATGGGGTGAAGAACTAGGAAGAAAAGCAAATAACAATTTGACGAGGCTCCTCGTCTTCTTCCCACAACGTGGACCGTGGTGGCGCCGTTGTCTGCCTTCCCACGTTTCAGACCGCTATCACCCAAGCTGACCTCCTGCCCCTCTTTTACAGGATCTCTAACACATGCGAGCCAGGCAAGACATCTTTATCGAAGATCGAACGGGGAAACCGGGACTGGCTTGGCTCTGCTCCGAGGCGTGAGGCGCTCCATAGAGAATTTACGCTTCAACGACTTTCCGGAGGTGTTTCCGCACCCATCCACCATCTTGTCACGTCTTGAGATCTGTTATACACACTCGAACTCAACCTTCATTCTATGGGCGAGTGTTTTGTGACCCATTGACCGTGCTTCTGCGGCTCAAGCGGCCCAGCGGTATTGAACCAACACTGCCAAGATCTGGTGGGCTGAGGCAAGCTTCTAATGTCGCTTTTGATTGATCAGTTGCCATGACTCAGCGATATCATTCCATTTAAGCCAATGACATTCACACCAAAATCACGAAACTTCCTGCCGAGACTCTGACTTGGCACGCCTAAGGTGCGGCTGAGAACACCAAGAGCTTTCGCAGCCCACGGATATGAAGATGGCGATGATTCTGCCTGATCAACGGCAACATCATTGCCGTGGACCTCCTTGTCGCCACCGTCTTGACTTTGGATGCTCCGGTTCTCGTAGAGAGAACCGCCGCTCTGAGGTTTGACGAGCGTCCAGGGAAAAAGTAGGAGCTCAAGTCCTTCATGAATTCGTCGAAAGATAAGGCGGACGAATACATCCAAAGCACCCAGCCAGAGGTTCACTACAATGGAGCCTCAGGCCTCGAAGTCGTCCCGCCTCAGGATCCTGAGGCCTATGCCTACGACAAACCGCAGGCGGAAGAGAAAGTACACTATACTCAAAGCAAGGTGCCTGACCGACGAAGAGTCTGCGGAGTCGCCCCCTTCATCTTCTGGATCCTAATCTTTATCCTCGTGGCTCTTCTTGCAGCCGGGCTTGGAGCGGGTCTAGGTGTTGGATTATCGAAGAAGAACATCAGCAATTCCACAGCAAAGTAAGATACCCCCAAGACCTCAAGCATTGTTCGGCAACTAAGATCCATGTCCTCAGCATTACCCCCAACGCAACCCTGCCATCTACCATTCCTCATCCCAAGACCGCCTCACGCACAACGGACCCAACTGTCCCCGCCGCCGCGGCGCACGCGACCTCCACCTCCTCCCCATCCACCTCCTTCGACGTCTCCTGCCCCGCAAACAACAGCCTCGTGTACACCCCGCCCGCCCACACCTCCTCCTCCACATCCTACAACATCAACGCCACGACCCTCACCTACACCATCCACTGCAACCAGACGTACTACGCCTCCGCCGACATCACCGACCTGCAGTACATCCCGGGCAGCAACCTCAGCAGCTGCATCCAGGCGTGCTCGGTGTACAACACCCGTGTCCCGGCGGGCGGCGGGGACAACGGCTTTTATGGGCTGTGTAGTGGGCTGACGGTTACGGGAGATGAGGTGTGTGAATTGAAGACCGGGGTGTTGAATGATGCGGCGGGGGCGAACAGGACGGGTGGGGTGGGGCAGAGTGCGAAGCTGTTATGGTATACAGATGTTTAGGGGTGGTATCCTTCACAGCTTCTTCGGGCACGATGGCATTGGACCACTTGGGGCGCTGTTCTACTGCGAAGGAAGGAGTTTTCCAAGTCTCTCTCGAAGACTGGAGCAGCTCCTTCACCCCTTTCGCGTCGGCAGTACATACTGTACTCTAAACTTCTAGGCCAATGAACATGCAATGACCATCGAATTCTGAAAAAAAGTAGTTGGCAACTATACCAATGCTTCTCCTGACCTCCCCTGCACGATCCATGACTCCCTACGCTAAATATTCTACCTGAACGTGGAAAAGGAATGATCTCTTGCGCTGGCCAGGAATCGTATACCGTCTCTTGGCCATCCTCCGGTAACCGTATTGGCGGAATGATGATGGATCCAATAACCCAGGGTGGCCCATGGCAGATAGGGGGGGGAAAGCATTGCTCGAATGATACACCACACACACAGACGCCATAGCTGTGAACGGGCTGATTCGGTATTCCAGCCTCTGAGAAGTGCCGCCGTGCCAGTGTGTGGGATAGAAGCTAAGCTGTCAAAGCGGTGGATGTCCGTTGATTGAAGCGGCGGAGAGTTGAGTAAGGGAAACAGGATATAGTTTTGTAGCCTGGAATCAGGTTGGAGACCAGCTGTCGACGGGACGAAACCACTGTCGCCAGTGTTTGGAGATGATGCGCGGGCATTTCATTCATAGCTGGCTAAGCTAAGCCGATCTACGTAATTATGAAGAAAGAAATAGTGGGCGATCTAAAGCCCTCCGTCTCAGCTCGCGGATACGAAGAGAAATCTATGGTACACAGCTCATGAAGTCCATTCTTCACGAAGACTCAAGCCATCAATTTCAATCAGTCCAGTAGGCTCAGTCTAGTCACTTGGCCTTTGTTCTCTTGCTTGGTCTCGCTCGCCTCGCTCTTGGGATCGTACGTCCCCTTCCAGACACCACGTTTGCCATCCGAAGTCGTTCGTACGAGCTCGACGCCATCGGCCTTCTTCTTGGGTGTCTCCTCCGTCTTCTTGAGCGGGACGTTGCCACTGCTCGCTGGATGGGGGGACTCCTCAAGGCTGATCAAGTCGACGTCAGCGAACAGCGCAGCAGCCATCTCATCGTCTGCCTGCTTCAGCTTCTTCTGCGCATCCTCGTCCATGGCAACAGCAGTCTCCTTGTTGGCGTTCTCGACGAGCTTCTTGTCGGCTTCGACATGCCCTCCTTTGGCGAAAGCTTGGAAGGCTTCGATCTGATCCTCGATCTCCTTCCCACTGAGCGAGCTTATGGGAGAGCCGTGACGCGAAACGGGCTGGGATCCAATGCGAGCGTGATGCGAGGTAGAGCCTTCCGGTAGCCCTTTGGAGGGAGTTGCCTGGATGCGCTGGGGACGATCTGTGCTGCAGATGCACCGGCAATCTAGGTAGCAGAGTTCGACACAAGGGTGGCCGCATTCGCGGATGCGGGTGCAGCGTTCCATGCAATTGACCTTTGTATGAGGGAAGCTAAGGACGGATCATTAGAATCAGCATGCACTGGACATTCAAGCAGACTTGGCTTACGGGTGGCAGTAAAGCTTGCACAGATGGCCGCACTTCATTTCCTCACTGCAGGGCATAGAGCAACCGCCATGAGTGTGGCGGAAGTCATCTGCATCTAGGTATCTTGTTAGCACAACTAATGCTTGGGTGCCGTAACCTACGTACGTTGAACATATTCCGTATTCCCGTGAACCTCACAGGTAAGCGGTAGATGGAAACCTACACGTCTTGGGTTCTGAGCCATGATTTGCACAACCTCAAACCACTTGCGATTGGCATGACAAAGCATTTCAGCATTCCCAAAGATATAAAACCCACGTTGAGCGCGTGATAATGCTACGCAGAGGCGGTTTACCGAACTGAGGAAGCCGATGTTGTTGTATTGATTGCTTCGAACCAACGACAGAAGAACGACGTCATTTTCCTCGCCTTGATAGGAGTCGACAGTGACTACCTTGAAGAAGCAGCCTTGAAAGTTCGGGTTCTTGCGTAGGCTTCGTAGAATAAGCTTGCGCTGCCCGTTGTAATAGGTCAAGATCGTCACCTGCTGGGACGTGAAGCCATTGTGGAGAAGTCGCTCAAAGAAATAAACCACCATAGAGGCCTCATCGTAGTTGACCTTCGACATGTAGCTGTCTTTATCTTCGGGCCAATCATGCACGAAGAAATAGGTGTTCACGCCCCCCATACCTGGGACGGGTTTCCTCTGATGGACTGAGGGGTGGTCCTCCAACTCCTTGTAGATAGGTCCCAGGGCACGTCGTATCTCTGAGATCATTCGACGTTGAGACGTGAGCTGGGTGTGGCCGACTTGATGTCGGACGAGGCGCTCAAACATAGAGACGTCCAGGAACCAAGGGTAGCCTTCCAGTTCTTGTGTTGAACAGTGTCCGCGAAGTTGCTGGTGATCTCCCACTAGGATCAGGTGTTCCACACTCTCCATACACGCGGCAGTGACATATGCCTCAAGCGTCTCTGCAGCCTCCTCGATCATGATGATCTTGGGCTTGACGCTCTGAATGAGGCCACGATACTTGCTTAGTCCTGTAGTGGTCATACCGACGATCTTGGCTTGCTCTAAGAAATTTGATTCGATCTCCCAACGACCAATCTTGAGATGCTGCACAAGCTGCGTGTGACGCCGAGCTTTCTTGCGGAATGCTTCTAGAATAGCAGTCTTCAGTTGTTGCTGCATCCAAAGATATATGGGGCCTCGGTAGGATTGTTTGATCTTCCACATATCCTGTTGTTCAAGCTCTAACTTGACCTTCTGCTCGGTGACTCCTCGTCTGGACCTACCGGTAAGGGGTTCACCAAGGCGCACTGAGAAGCCCTTAAGCGTATCGATATCGTCATCATCTTCAATCTTGGCTTCGGCTTCCAACTCCTTGAGCTGCTCAAACTCAAGATCAACTTCTTCGACTTCGAAGTCATGCAATGGGAAGACGGTTGGCCGATCGTGAGGCACCAGATCTGGTCCAGCCCACATCACAATATCATTTAGAACAGCTTCAGGTTGATCGGTCCTTTGCCATTCTCTCGCACCCTTAATCATAGACTCACGCTGGGCTTCGGTGATGATCCCATATTGTACGAAGAATTCTGATTTTATCGGCTCAGACTCGTCGTCGTGGGATGCTGTCAAAGGGGCGAGAATCTCAACCATGCTTTTGACCAATCTTCTCATTTCGGACAATGCCGGGCCTTTCGCACCACCAGGAACTTCAGGCTTCTTCAGCGATTGCTTAACCTCATACAAGGTCCGTGGTTTGATGTTTTCGAAGTCGGACGTGAAGCCACCGAGGCGAATAAACTCTTGATCAAATTGCTTAATGTGTCGAAGCAGCTGATCAAGGGCATGGTTGGTATGGGCGGCGACGAGGATCGGCGGATCCCCCGGTCTCATGTTCTTATGCAGCGTTTTCAGTGCGACCACCGACACAAATCTAAGCGAAGTCAGCACAAGGCCCGCCGGGGAAAAATCGAAGTAAGTACGTTTTGCCTGTTCCTGGTGGACCCTGGACGATGGCAAGTCGCTTGGTCAAAATGCGACGAAGAGCGTCAATCTGAGAAGCGTCTAGGTCACTTTCGACATCCTCGGGCCAATTTTCCAGCACATCGACGTTGCGAAAGTCTTTGCCTTGTTGGGGTTTGAACAGATGCGACAAGTCTTTGCAGGGTTGCTGTAGTACGTATTGCGGAGGTTCGATGTCCTGGCTCAGGCTAACAATCTGCTCCGTTAATGGAAAGCTAGACAAACGTTGGCTTAGCATGACAAAAAGACGAGCCGATGCTGGAGACCCACCTTTCCTTGGACATCTTTTGAAGACTCTTCAAAGTATGGCGCGCGGCCTCGAAGAATCCATTGCGGCATTCGACCATGAGCCATTCTTGCTGGGGATCTATCTCGATCTCCTCCGGCGCTGCAAAGAAGATGTTGATTTCTGGAGGATTCTGTTCTAATCCTGCTAATGGCCGTGCTGCTACCACAGCAACAAGACAAATATTCTGGAACTTATCCTCCTTAGTAGTGAGTGCGACGATGGTACCAGTCAATAGTCGCTTTGATTGATCCCAGAGGATCTTCTTCCCTACGCGTTCCACAGAGAATGATATCCGAGCAGCTATCCCAGAGTTGGCAAAAGTGAAGCCAACGATAAAGACCTTGTTGTAGATAGCGGCGTCTTCTACAGAGGTCTTCTCGTGCATAAAAGGTGACTCCCTCACTTCTGCGACTGCTTGGCGTAAGGGGCTGATAGCGTCCTCTCGTAGGAGTTGATAATGACACTCTAGATAGTTCTCCTTCGATTCCCAAGGTGCGTGAACCCTGTTGACGGGAACCTCGAGCTCTTCTTCTTTGCCCGCATCATCGTCCTCCCCTTTGATCTCCAATGAAGACGGTATCTCTCGCTTCGATACCCAAGAGGGGGAATCTTCGTCCGCTGGGTCGGGGACGACATATTTTCGTACATTGAGATTGAGGTTGTTCCGCACTAGGATATATCCATTGTTAGCCAAGTGTCATCTGATCTCCAATATTACAGAGCAATGCAGTATGAGGTGGGCACGGATGATGTTGGGCAGTGTCATCAGAAATCTCAAGCAATGAAATGGTTCTCAGCGCAGCAAAGGGCGGCAGTCGTTCGCCAACTTGGAAGACCTAACGCGATCGCTGGCATACATCGGTGCGCCTTGGCTGTTGCCATCCGAAGTGCAACAGCCAGGTCCGTTTTCCTAGTAACAAGCTCCATGGGTTTGGGCTCTGTGCATATGTCCGATTAGCTGCTCGATTCTTCTGCATCTAAGTGCCGGCGCGTTGAGCTCTACCTGTGCTTGTAAATCGTCGTGGTGATTCGCTCGAATGGAGATCCCAAAGCGCCTCCCTTGGCTTGCTTGGGAGAATGCCTCCAGGCTGGCTTCCTTGATCCATTGCTTTGCCTTTGTAGACGCGCCGTAGCACGTAGGAAGGTGGTTCCAGGCCGATTTGTTGTGAAATTAGTTCAAAGAGGGGCTCGTTATTTGAGAAATTGCAAGCGATTTCGTCAATCGAGATTGACGCGCCATGAAGAGCTCAGGTAGCTCAACCGCGCTGGATGATTTGTAGTTCTCGGAGACGCCTGCTAAAGGTCCCTTGAACTGTTTGATCGACTGAAGTTGATGTCACTGATCGGAGAAACTGGGCGCGGAGCTGGAAAGCAGACTTCGATCTAGTCCCGTAAATCCGCTTGGCTGTTGTTGTTCACACACAAGGTTCGTCCACAAAGTCAGTTGGAATGACCGCTCTCAAAGGAATGTAGTACAAGCAGATGCTTAGTGAAAGCTAAACGACGTTCAAGATCTGCATCTGCATGACCTTTCGTTGCCGTGCTCAAAGGTACAGGAGATATTTTGGAAGGGGTATGTAGCCAGCTTCCTCCCCTTTCCTCACTTACCGCGTGAGACCGACGTCCGACGCCAGAGATCATCTCTGACATCATCTTGGGACACAATGCCATACTTTATGTCCCTTAGCAAGGAGAATCTGGACATTCTGGGTTGTACTGATGAGAGGTACGATTTGAGCTATAATGGCTCAAATCAAAATCAGAGCTGTGATACCTACAACCTGGTACTGGAGCTTGTTTGCTCCAACTTTGTGGTATTATCCACAGCTGCAAACTCTAGTCGTGGATCAGTGTCTTTAAGCTCCCCACTGTCGAGACATGTCTCATGCTGTGAGTAACTAGGGGCCCAAAAGCGGCATCCTCAGAGACGCACAATGATCTTTGCAAATACGTTATGCTCTAGATATCTGAACGCGACTATGTAGGAATCACGCCGGGAAGTCATGTTTATTAATCGCGTCTACGGCGGCTGCGGCGGCTGCGGCGCCTAGGAAGAGCTTAAGCTCAATCCAAATTTGAGACAATTGTGGGCTTTATGAGTAAGTTTACCTTGATTCCACCCCCATACGTCCATCTGAACTAATAAGTTCCAAACAGTCTCTGTATACTAAGGACATGTCTATCCCAATTGCGTTTCTCTACCCTTGACCAGGTCACATATCAAAGCGTCCGTCATACATGCATACAATTGGCTGTTTGAAATTCCTTGAAGATGCAACCATTTGGAGGTGATGATGATGAGAGAGACAGCGCAGGTCAGCTGTGTTTCCGCCTCAAAGTGGACCCCCTATCGCTGAATCATCCCAGGTTCGGCTGATGGTAGCTCGGACGAGGAAGAGTTGAATGGCCATGGAAACGCTGATGCTTTGGAAGTTGAAGGGGAAGCCGAAGCCGATGTAGACGCAGAAGGGGATAACGAGGATGATAATGACGATAACGAGGACGACGATGATGAGCCGGATCTGGAGGGCTCACAGGACTCTTTTGGAGGCAGCAATACCCAGAGGACGAAAATGAATGCAACTTCCCAGTCGTCTCTACCAGGAAATAAATCTTTCCAGGGCTCCTCTACTGCTGCAGCCGCTGCGAGCTCCGGTCCGACTTCACATCCCAACCCCGCTGCTTCACATCCCAACGGTCATCTGGTCCGACCTGAGGCTCTTACAGCACCCGTCTATGATATCGTTCCAACAATCGCAGCTCCGCACAGTACCTCAATCAACACCATCACTGCAACGCCCGACCTGCGCTGGGTGTTTAGTGGAGGAGCCGATGGATATATCCGGAAGTTCAACTGGGTCGAAACGGCGAATGGTAAGTCTATGCTTACAGTAGCTCAGAAGCATCCCTTCGTCGATAGTGTGACCAAGGCAGGCGTACTCATGAGTTATTGGGAGAATGAAGACTCGCAGCGTAGGTCACTGATAGTGAATACCTGTTCGGATGACGTTAATACCATTGTAGCCAAACCATCCCTTGGCAACGACGGTCCAGCAATATCTTCGGTCTACTCATTGGCTGTGCACAGCGAAGGCCTTTGGCTCCTTTCAGGGCTCGAATCAGGCGGAATCAACCTGCAGTCAACAAGGCACGACGAAGGCAAGCTCATTCATTGCCTTCGAAAGCATACATCTGCAGTTTCGGTCTTAGAACTTTCTCAAGATGAGCGATCGGTCCTGTCAGGCAGCTGGGACAAGACTGTGTTGGACTGGGATTTGGAAACAGGGAAGGTGAAACGGAGTTTTGAGGGGAGCGGCGGGCAGATCTCGGCCCTGGAAACCCGGCCACTGTCCAGCTTGCCGGTACCAGAGGCCTCTGGCGAAATTGCTGTGACCAATGGCACGCTAACATCCGACAATGCCAGCAAACCGCGATCGAACGGAACCTCCCACAATAACCCTGATGCAAACAGTAAAGACGACCCTCTATCGAACGGCTTAGAGGATGACGCTGCATCTCCGACAGATTCGCTATTCGGTGGTGGTGATGTTGACTCGTTGTTTGGAGACAACGATGGTGGCGACGCTGGAGCTTCCTCAACCAATCATTTTGCTGTAGATGATGAGGATGATGAGTTCTCTAGGGCAATTGCAAATGGTATACAAGAACAAGAAAACGAGGATGCTGATGGAGATACTGTTATGGCGGACGCCGCTGCCAAGGCAGAGGACACTTCCGTGCCCAGCAATTTGTCTGCTCAGCCAGCCGCTCTACCAAACAACATCGTAGGCGAGGAGAACAAAGCAAAGGCCGAATTATCGAGTGGGTTGCCTCAATCTGAAGATAGCTATAAATCACCTGGAACCCGTACTGCTACGATACCAGAGCCTCCTCAGATACCGTTCTCAGGATCCACGTTTTTAGCAGCTTCATTCGATGGTACTCTTCGTGTATGGGACAGGCGGCAGTCAACGCCAGTAGCTAGGATCCTGCCACGAAACACTCCTCCGTGGTGCATGAACGCTTGTTGGTCTCCGGATGGCAACTTCATTTATGCTGGAAGGAGGAATGCCACCGTGGACGAATTCAGTCTGTACAAAGGACTGAAGGGAGCTGAAAGGACGTTCAAGATGCCTAATGGTAGCGGACCCGTCAGTGCTGTTCGTGTTATGCCTAATGGAAGACATTTGACATGGTAAATGTCTCCCTGAATTCTATGATCTACGCTAAACTGGCGACAGTGCGTCCTTCGACATACTACGATTGTATGATTTACAGCAACAACAAACTTTCAAACATTCCACTGTTCCTTTTCTTATCGTCCCAGGTCATCGGACGGGAGTCATATCGCAATTGTACATCGATCCGACATGTAGGTATATGATTTCCACTGCGGGTAACCGCGGCTGGGAAGGCAGTTCGACGGAGGTTCTTCTGGGTTATGAGATCGGCATTGGAAAGTGACTAATGGCATGACTTCATGGCTGGGTGTCTGATTGGAATGTTTGACAGGAGTTGGCGATGGGTGCGTTTTTGAAAAAGAGATACCCCTATATGCATTTCAGCGTCATCTGAGGAGAGTATGGAATCTTTCTAGTATTTTGGTATGCTTGCAACAAGTCGCTCTAGCTGGATGCAATACTGGCTTCGTCGCATTGGCTAAATCGTCAATATGCTTCTTTCCTTTCATAAGAAGTTGTACACGCTATTAGGTTGGAGTAGGTGACCTTGGTAGCCGGGATACATTGAAGGGAATAGCCTTGCTTGGCTCCTCAGGAACAGCTGTATCAGATTGCCCGTTGGCCAGGTTCGAGTGAATGCGATTAACGTGGAGATGCTCAGTTGAGAATGACTCTTTATCATTGTCTTCCACGGGAAGGAAAGACCGTCTTGATATCTCGGCAATTCCGAAAGGGCCGGATAGTGCCAGATCACATCGCTCAATTTCGCCTGCATAGGTAGGCTTTGTTGTATGGTAAAAGGGTATGTGCCACTCAGATGCTGTTTCATTTGGATAAATGTCTCACTTACAGTGCGCAACACAACGACTTAGGCTCATCATGTCCTTTCCACCGTGCTCGGTCTTCACATAGTGCTCGGTAACGATATTGCAGCATACTCAATACCAGGACAACACCTTACAAGTGGAGTGGGGTAGCAAACTGCTCCGACTGTCGGTAGATGGTCATATGCTCTGAAGCCCGCCAAAGCGGACATTATCATCGGTTTGACCTCACTGCGCTCACCTTTGCGATACAGCTCTGAATGTGTGGTCCGCGCTTGAAGCAGCATTCTTGTCCAAGATGCCGCAACTGAGAGATATTACTGTACATGTTACCGATTCAAATGGAGTCGAGTTCGAAGAATGGGCTGTACAACACCTCCGGAAACAGCATAAGATCTCCGCATACATCAAGGCCCAGTCAGACACGGCCTTCAGGGTGAGCGTACAGGCCAATATTCCATACACAGAATATGAGTTACCCTATGAACCCAGCATGGGTTCTGATCCTTATTCTCTAATATATGGTGGTAAGTCAGTACCAAATACATAAAGCAATAACGAAGAGTCTAGACTTGCAGACTAACGTTTTCACCACTGTAACAGGCTCTCCGTACGCTTTTCAACCCAGACATGGCAGGTCTCGTAAGGAAGGGTCCTCGAAGCGCAAACATTATCGAAATGAATCGGAAGGGAACCCAGTAGACTATGATAGTCGGCCAAAAGCGAGCTCCAACATCCAATCGTCGCCAATCCGTTCGCAGACTAGCTACCCTCCGTCGCCCCCTTTCGACTTTCTCGCAACCCTTTACCTTGATGGGAGGAGAAAGGCAGAACGTAAACTCATTGTCTACCTCGATCCGAATCATGAGGACTTCGGCCCAGGGGGCAAGTCGATCTTTAAATCTCGCTGGGTCCAGACACAAGATGGTGGCATACAAGAGCACGCTTGGGTTTTCAACGACATTGGTATCGATACCATTTTCGATAAATTAGTACTGGCAAATACTGGTAAAGATCCTGGCAAGGATGAGATCGCTATAATTGCTGCGATGAAAGGTACGGGCATGGTTGCAGAGCCCGACATAGACAGGGAGGCGAGGAAGAAAGCAGGGCAAATCGAAGTCAGGATATCGCGGGTCATTCTAGGAAGGAAGACTGTCAACTACCATTTCCGACCTAAGCACATGGAGGGCGAGAATGAAGATGTAGATATGGATGGGGCAGATCCTGAGTTAACACATACCACAGGGTCAATATAATCTGCTACAACACTGGCAATTACTAACAGTTGCAGGTTTGCGCCGTCTAAGGTCTTTGAATCCAATCGCATGCCTGTAATCGATTACCAGCTATACGACAACGAGGAAGAGGTCTATGCAACCTTCAAATTCTTCTACCGGGGCCAAGGTCAGTTCAAACAGTCTTCCACTTCCTCGCGTTACGTCGAGTTTCATTGAGTCTGTGCTTTATCCCGCCCTCTACTAAGCCTCACGCTCGCCAACCAGGGACCGTGGCGTCGATTGTCAAGTGCCTTCATGCCACCTGTCGCATCTAGTCTTCCCTTTTCGTGAGCTATAATCACTTACTGATCCGTTGCCTGATCTTAGGAACGCTTGAGAAATTGATCCCGAACTTCCCACGGATATCTAAGCCCGCCAAAAAGCATCAGCGAAAAGATGGTGTTTTCACGAGCATGACTCCGCTGAGCATCTTGCAAGGACCGAAGCCGACCTCGAAAGCAACGAAGTCACCTGCTACTACGTTTGAAGAGCGTCTGAAGAAGCACAAATTTGACAGCGAGACCACGATTGAGTTCATTTTCGACGATCAGAATCGGCGGATTCAGCAAGTTGATGACCAGCGATGCTCCACAGGAGTAGGTAAAACCACGCGAAACATGAAGGCCAGTTGATGCTTCCAACAATACTGACCACTACATAGGACCAAGAGAACAAGGACGCAAAGAAGATAGTAGCAGCAAACGTTGACACCAATGTCAAGCTCGACGTCACCAAAGCAACAGAGGCACCAGCAGAGAGACAGAGGCCATCCTCCACGTCGTCCATGCTGTGTCTCGCGCCCAGTTCCGAAGATGACACAGATATCCTGAATGGTCTCACTTCTCGCCATCCTTCGAAATCCTTACTTGAGATCCAGAGGCCAAAGCTCATTCGAGACCAATCTCGAGCAGTGGACTCAAGCCACTCAGCAGAGGCTTCCGCGGAGGTCTCCGAGACTCCTGCCAGCCCAAGCAGTGTTGCTGACGCTTCTCTCGATACTCATCGACCCTCACTATCCGCCGCGGAGGGGTTTCCCAATAGCAGCCCTTCCTTTTTGAAATTGTCAAGCAGCCAGCTGATGAAGCTGGTCAACGCAGAGTATCGACAAGACTTCAGCAGTGATGCAGACGACGAACACGACGTGGATGAGTCGGATCTCGAAACCCACATTGGCGAAGACGAGCACGACAAGGTTGGTGACGATGTGCTGCCGAGCCTGGACAAGGACGATGAAGGTCTCCACAAGCGTCTACGAGGGATAACGATCAAGGGGAAAGGAAAACGCCAATACGTTGGTGAAGGTTCGGTTGGAGATGGGAAAGCTGAGGAGGGCAAACACCACAGCAGCGAGGACGGACAGTCGCTGACGGATGACGCGGGCGACGAGATGAGTTCAGGGCCGGCTAAAAGCAAAGATGCAACTACGGCAGGGCAAGGGACGAAGGGATCTGAGCAGCAGAGCAAGCGAGTAAAGACGGAGGCCGAAAAGCCAGTGTATTCGTGGTAGGAAAGGGCGGTATGATCACGTGAAAGAGCATCGACCGGACTTTTGACGACCGTGATCGGTATCGATGTTGACCAGGCAGTAGTGAGGGTCAGGAACTTGTACGATAGGTGACGACGCCACAGCATAGCACACGAAGAGCGAGATACGAAGAGTGCATGCTTGCTAATCTTCTGTCATGTATTACTACCCCTCTCTACAAACCCTCAATGCACTGCTCGTCAGCTATACCCGTCTATCTGCCATCAGCCACGTAGCTACCACCCTTTGAGCAACCCCCTAATCTCCCCCACCACCCCCTTAACCCTCGGTTCCTTGACCGCCTGCTCCGCCTTCTTCAGCGCCCCCTCAGCGTCATAGATCTCATTCGCCGCCATCGCAACCTCCGCACCCAGCATCAACAGCGTCCCAAAAGCCACCAGAGCCCTGTACACAGCCTCCGAATCCATGCTGCCCCTAATCAACGCTGTGAGATCATCCACAAGCTCCAAGCCCCGATCCGACGCCCCCTGCGACTGCTTGTGCGTCGCGTCTGTGAGCAGAACTGCGTAGTTGACATACAGCGTCGCTATAGCGATCGCAAGGTTGCGGTTGCTGATGCTACTTGAAGCGCCTTTAATAAGGGCGTGGATTTTCTCGTAGGATTCGTCGGCGAGCGAGCGGCCAGCTTCGGTTTCGAAGAGGTTGGAGAAGGCGCGTGTGGCGAGCATGATGTTGTTTGGGCGGTCGGCATCGGCAAAGACGCCGCTGGTGGAGAGGATGTCGACGATGCTGGAGTTGCTGGAGGTGCGGTAGGTGGCTGCTGCTGGGGTCGCGGCTGCGAGGAGGCGGAAGAAGTCGAGGGCTGGTAGGACGTGTGAAGAGGGCCAGGTGGAGATGATGGAAAGGATGAGCTCGACGCCGGAGTGGAGGGCGGTGTTTGATTGTGGGCCGGTGGAGAGGGAGGATTCGAGGGGCGTGAGGGTGTTAGAGAGGGTGGAAAGCGATTCGGGAGAGAGGACTATGTCGATGGAGCCTTCGAGTCTGAGCTGCTCATTTAATTCTTCGATCTTCTTCTTGATGGTGCGAAGGTTGGCGGTTTTGATGGAGAGGTATGTGGTTTGCGGTACGACCTTCGGACGCGAGGCCGGTGCTGCTGGAGGTGCTTGTGCGGAGTTGTTCTCGCCTGGCACATATCGACCGGAACCCCATGGATCTGCGCCAGCGGGTTCGGGGGGTGCTTGTTGGCCGAGTATGGCACCTTGAGTATTAGTCGTGATGAAGTTGGCGACCTGATCCAGATAGGTCATGGGAAGCTCGTTATCTTGGATGAATTTCGTAGCTGCTTCGTAAGGATTCTGAGATACATTGAAAGGAAGCTTGAGAGGCGGCTTGCCGTCTTCGATATCGACGTCGAAGACATAGTCGTAGTCTTGACCTTTGTAGTGCGTCTTCTTGCCGCTGCTGCCGGCTGCATCCACGACTGTGCCAACATTCATCCAGCGTTGGGCACTTGCAGACCATTGATGAGCGCTGACGGCGCCGTTGTTCTCTTGGATCATGACGACTTGGCCCTCTTTTGTCCCAGATTTCTGTTCGAGAAATTCGGGTCCAGGAAGATTCTCCTTGTTAACATTGCCATCACCGACCTGTTGCTGGGGAATCGAGGATGACTTGACAGAGTCTTCGAAGGCCTGGAGAGATTCTGGTGCGGCGTGACGCTCACGGTCTCTGCTGAAGATACGGACGATGCGGTCGCTAGATCCACTTACTATATCTCCATTCGCTGAGCATATCGCGACACCCCAGACTGATATTGCAGGATGCGTGATGGTTTGGATGCAGTCGCTGCCACGCCATATCCGGACTGTCCGGTCCTCTCCCGAGCTGATAATTTCGCCGCTTGCCGAGCTCACGAGAGAATAGATGAAGCTCTCATGTCCGCGGAGTTCTCCTACTTGCTCTCTATCGAAGCGCCATAGCCGTATAATGCCATCATTTCCTGCAGAGGCGAATTGTGCTTTTGACACATGTCCATTGGGTACTCGGCATAGGGCTCTGACTACGTCTGAGCTTCCTTTAATGGTCTTCAGGAGCTTGCCGTTGGAAGGTGCATATAGTCTTATTAATTTGTCGGCGCACCCTATACTGAGCCGTTAGTGTACGTGGTAAACTATGAGACGACAGAAGATGCAGCAAACCTGTGATAACCATATCAAAGTCGTAGGCCAATACTGCCCACACGCTTCCGCCATGCCCCTCGAGTATGGCACTGCAATCCCACTTCCCCACATCCCATATCCTGGCCGTGCTATCCCAGCTGCCGCTGACTACGAAATCGCCCCTGGGACTGACATCCAAAGCGCAGACGTTATGGGCATGGCCAAGCAAGAGAACTTCTGCATCCTCTTCGGGAGGTTTGCCAGGCTGCCGCGCTTCTATTATAGTGTCCTTCCCGCCTGATAATATCAAACCTTCAGAAAAATGCTTGCTCGGAGGAAGGTATGTGATTGCGTTGATGAAAGAGGAGCCATGAGAGGAAATTGAACAATCGTATTTGGGTGGATTGCTAGAAAGAAGCTGCCATCGTCTGACTGTGGCATCTCTCGAAGCTGAGAGGACGATTTTGGGGTCAGGGTAAACTACACCTCGAACCTAAAAAGTCAGTGTTGGTCAAAAGTAAAGCCCATCTCTGACCCATCTTCTTCACGTACATCATCCTCATGCTCTTCCAGCGAAGCAGAAAGCCTATAGTCGCTCATCCTGGAGTAGGCCTAATAGTTTGACGTAGCATGAGGGCAAGAACAAATACAATAGTCACAGAGTTGATTTGCTGATATCATCCAGAGTGTTGAGTACCTATGAATGCGCAAACACTTCATCTGACTAGTCACTTAGGGCCTTCAACCGGTATGATGGACACTGCTTTACTCCCAAACGTTGTTTTGTCAAACACATTGAAAATGGTCTACAATCTAAGTAAATCTAATATTGCACTGCTGCTATACAAAGACGCGCCTCACAAAAGTCGACGTGATGTCTCCACTGTAGGGAGAGCCCTTTTTCCAAGAACCATCAAGTTGAATCCAATTCTGTTACAAGAGACCAGAGCCACGTGAAACCTGCGATACTATACTTCTCCGAAACGTTTCTTGACATCGCAGCACAGCCATGCCTCTACTAACGCGTCGTGCAATACCACGTAACCCCGACTTCAGCCCCGGCCCTGCGAGTACCCAGTCCAGCTGCGAGAATCTTTTAGGGTGGGTTATCAACATTGATGCATTCTGTTTGCCGACATAACAGCTCATTGCCTAAACGTATAGCAAATCGACGGAACAACTCATCACCGTCTTCGATGGCAACGGCAAAAGCTACAGGATCGAGAAGCGATTCTTGGTAGCAAGATCCAGTATGTTGGCCGCAAAGTGTTCCTCGGATCAGGTAAAGGAACGCAATGCAGAACAGATAACACCAAGCTGATGGGCGGCGGCGCATCAGCTCTACATCGATGACTTCGGTGATATCGCCATCTTTGCCATTGTCCAATTCATGCGAACCGGAAAATACGAGTTGCCAACTTCCCTACCTGGGTTTGCGGCTCTGGCAGAGCCTCCTCCACATGTCCATCGAGCTGCGATTCTCCATCGAGCAAACATAGTTGGCAATGACGAAAAGGCTATTTTGCGGAGAAACAGAGGGCACGTTGCCTTATCGGACCTGGTGGGACATCAAACGCCCAACATCGAGGCTCATCTAGAGATATTCGGAGCAGCACAGAAATACCACATCACCGGGCTGTGTGAAGCCGCTATTGCTGGTTTCCGGGAAGTCGTGATGGAGTTCAAGGGGCACCCAGAGGTGGAGAGAGTGTTAGAAGAAGGATTGCCATTTTCTCTTGAGCTGTGAATTCCATACTCCTATCAAGCGTCTATTGTGATGTTTAGTACCTGACCGTAGGCTGCGTCGAGTCAATGCTGTTGGCGGAAGAGCCTTTTTACTTGTTACCAATAGACAATTCGTATTACACAAGTGAGATGATAAGAGCAAAAGTGACGACGCTGACGATGAGATGTCGTCAAGATTAGCGTGCTTCTTAGCCGCGGATAACCGATGTTCCCCAGACCCTGACATAGATGATCGACATAGGACATTGGGTTCGTCTGATTATCACCGTCTTGATACCACTCAAGGACTTGCTACAATATCCATCCCTTTTAACTCTTCATATCTGCTTTCATTGCCTTCCACAGTCCTTCTCCTTATTTCTTTGCAGGTTGACTGATCAAGCGTTTGACGAATGCAGTAATGAAGCTACGATTCATACTAATAGTTTAATTTGATTCATTCTTCTCCGAATCATCCCCTTCAGAACTGCTTGTACCAGACATCGACAGCACCTCAATCATAATCCATCCAACTGAACTGCTTGATAGCTTTTCGTTGGCTATCACCACTTTCATTTTACCAATCGCTCGAATACACTCATCTCCTACAAGCATTCGTTCACAGCTTTGCTCCTTTGCACCATGAGTGCTTCTGGTAAGATCCCCAAAATCTCGTCTTGAGCACGCTTCACGCTAGATATGCCCTGCTTGTTGTGTGGAAAATACACATGTTCACTACTACGTTGCGAGATCCTGACGTCCTGGTAGAGCCGAGAGCTGTCCCACTTACTTGCCATGGACACTCTCGTCCTGTAACCCACCTCAATTTCTCCCCAGTTGTGGATCATGATCAATTCTACTTGATCTCGGGATGCAAAGGTAGCTCCGTTCCCGGTTTCAAGGCGGACAATGTTAACGTTCTGCAGATGGTAACCCTATGCTTCGCGATGGGCTCACCGGTGACTGGTAAGCGAGGCCGTCAAGAGCGACCTTCGCTATGATGCTGACTTTCTCAGGATCGGAACATTCATTGGTCACAAAGGCGCCGTCTGGCAAGGGCGTATCTCACATTGCGCCACAATGGCAGCCACTGCATCTGCCGACTTCTCCGCGTAAGGTCCCTTCAGGCCGTCAAAGCTACCCGAGGTCCTATACTGATGTTTCACAGCAAAGTCTGGGACTGCCAAACCGGCGAATGCATCTGCACCCTCCAACATGCTCACATCGTCCGTGCCGTCGCCTTCCCTCCAATCAACAAACCCCTTCTCATAGCCACTGGTGGCTTCGAGAAGAAGCTCCGTATCTACGACATCTCCCAGTACAAGAGAGATGATGGGCCTGGTAGCACGATGAGGAATACAATGAATGGTGTTGCGAATGGCTCAAATGGTAGCAATAATACCTCTCCCACAAGCCCCAACTCCTTGGACGGCATCACTAAATCGGTCACCGACTCGGGAAGTTTCGAGGTCGGTGAAGGAACGCATAAGGGGACTATCAAATCCATCATCTGGCTTGCGAAAGACATCCTGGTCACAGCCGCCGACGACAACAAGATTCGCTGGTTTGACATCCGCAACCGCTCGCTCCTCAAGGAATACGACCTCGCAGGCCCCATCGGTAGCTGCGAGATCGACAGCGAAGGCGCTATCATCTCGGTCGCGGCTGGTAAGACGGCCTTCTTCTTCTCCGGTTCCGTACCTGGCGAGCTTGTCAAATCGGTCGATACACCTCACGACCTCGCGAGCGTGGCACTGCACAAGGAGAAGAGACAGTTTGTGGTTGGTGGGACGAGCGACACATACGTGAGGATCTACAACTATGATAGCGGCAAGGAACTGGATCTGCAGAGAGGCCATCACGGGCCGGTCTGGACGGTTGGGATCACGCCGGACGGAAAGATGTATGGGACAGGGAGTGAGGATGGGACGATCAAGTTGTGGAAGTTCACGCAGGAGCCCTATGGGCTTTGGCGCTGAAGGTAGCCCAGTTGGGAATTTGGCCGGGGCACATTGGGATATCAGGAGCTCAGTGGTCGAGGTGGGAAAATTGCAAGGACGGGACTCTGGGCGGGATGGAATGGTGCTGGGGGATATCTGGATTTCGAGGTCCTCTGCTGGCTTCATGATACCCACATTTTGCGTCAGGTAGACTCACTCGGCTCATGCCATTCGATGAAGGTCAATGAAAACCAGATTCTTTGAACTCTGCTTCGTAAATGCCAAGAAAGCAGGAGAGAATTGAGCCTTCAATTTATGATCAGCTTTTGACTTATATTTCGCTACGAAAGCCACCGGATGCATCGGGATCCTCATCAAAGGCCCAGGAAATTTCCAATCAGTTTCATGAAATCCTGCCTCTCCTCAAATTGCGGAAGCTGCGAAACTCACATGTTAGCATTACATCCAAGTGGTCGGCGAGAGCGAACAAAGAGTGGGCAATCCAGAATCCTCATTCAAGCACGTAGTTGTTGAACAACCCAACAGAAGGCGTATAGGGAACTCTACTCACATGCGACGACTCCGCAAACCGGAACCACTTGACCTTCGGAATCCTCTCAAAGAACGGCTCCACAACCTCATCCTGCGCCTCATCGTACCGCCCATTGACCAACAGCGTCGGCACCACAATCTTATGCAGCTCCTCGATAATACTCCACGTCTTCAGCGTCCCCGTGATGAAGAACTCCGACGGCCCATTCATCGTCAGCATCACCGTCGGGTCCGTCTTCATATCCGCAAAGCTCTGCTTCAGCTCCTCCGGCATCGGCTTCACCCGGCATAGATGCCGCTCGTAGTAGACATCCACCGCCTTCTCGTACTCCTCGCTCTCCGTCTTCCCTTCTCGCTCGCACCGCGTCAATGTCGCCTGCACCTGCGGTGGCAGCTCCTCTCGCAGCCGATCCGCGGCCTCGACCCACAGTTTCAAGCTGGCGGGCGAGTCCGCGATGATCAATCTGCGGAGTCCCTTGGGCTGTCGAACGGCGTGACAGGCCGCGAGCATGCCGCCCCAGGATTGGCCCAGCAGGTCGTAATCGTCCTGGATCTTCAGCTTCTGGAGCAGGTTATCCAGCTCGTCGAGGAAGAGCTGCACGGTCCAGAAGTCGCCGTCGTGCAGCTTCTCGGGGAGGTGGGTCGAGTTGCCGCAGCCCATCTGGTCGTACATGATCACCGGCGTGCCGTACAGCTTCGTGATGTCTTGCAGGGGCAGCATGTAGGAGTGGGGGACGCCGGGCCCGCCATGGAGAATAACGAGGGGGCGTTTCGAAGAGGAGAGGAGGGAGCCGAAGATGGTGTACCATGTCTTGCATGGCGCGGAGATGCCGGGGATGGTGAAGTCGAGCGTGCCGGAGGTGTTTTCCACTGCGGCCATTGCGACGGTCTACGGAGGGAAGGGAGAATTGAAGGGGGAGTTTGAGATTGAAGGAAGCCACTGAAGCATTGCTGTGAACCTTTGAGCAGCGCCATGTTTAGAGGCGGCTCTTGGGGTGGTTTTGCTCGTCATTTGGTGCCTGATGCGGAAGGTGGGAGGAGGTTCCAGTATCGAAGGCCAAGCGGGCTAAGTGGAGGCCACGCTTCATACCTCACTGGGGCTAGCGCTGTTGTTAGACGACTCTTGCTCATGGCGGAGAGTAACTTCAGTCCTTCTTGTGTTCCACCACTGGCGAAAGGGTTGCTTTCGGTGAGGTTCGTGCATTTTCAAACCAGAGTGGGCCCTCCGAGAATGCACTGACCGTTTGCACGCGGAGCGATTGCTATGTGGCTGACCATGGCAGAAGAGGCATACCCATGAAGAATATAAGCTTCGCGTTGAAAGGACTAAGAGCAAGCAAAGAAGAAAGCAAGCTCAACATGTATACCCTAGATGGTTCGGTATCGAAGACTTCATATACATGAAGAAATCCATGTAGGTTCAGCAGTCTCACTTGCGACATGTGTCCATCATTCGGTAGATCAGTCTTGATTGATCTGGCTATGCTAAGCTATCGCCACTGTAAACTTAATTCATTTGACGACCTCCATCAAACTCAAACGTGAATCCTTCGACCGAAATATAATGCGGACACGAGCCGCAAAGCGCTAGAGCGCCGTGGATCCCTATGCTGGGGGTAGTCCGAGCCGTCCGCCGTAGTTGCAACCGCAACGATCTTCCTCATCGCAGATAAGAGGGCAGAAGCGATCAGTCTCCGGAGCGGCAGCACGCTTCTCGTTAAGAGGCTGGTAGTTGCAGCCACACTGGCCTTGTTCGTTGCAGATCATAGGGCAAGGATGGTCGATCTTGTTGGTGGCGACGCGCTTGACCTTGCCATGGACTGTCTCGAAGCCGCAGCCGCAGTTGCCTTTTTGATCGCAGACATCGGGACATGGGTGAGGCTGGTTAGCATGATCCGTGACATTTGTGTGCTTTACGCAAACTTCAGAGGCCGCACATCCAGGGAGGTGACATGAGATAGATGTGCACTCGAGCTTGGGCAATGTTCCCGGCAGAGACTTGATGCTCAGGCAGACGTTGGTGACTGCACATTTGGGCTGATGACAGTCTTCAATGGTGCACGAGCAGACTGGCGCTTCGGCACAGCCAGGCAAATGACAAGTTGTCGCAGTACATTCAATCGTTGGTAGCTTGCCTGGAACAGTAGCGTTGAAGTTGCATCCACAATGGCCGTGTTCATCGCAAATCTGGGGGCAAGGGTGGTGAACAGTGTTGTTGGTGCCCTTGTTGGAATTAACAGCACACATTGGGGAACCCCGACAACCTGGAAGGCCACAAGTGAACGGAGTACATTCAGGGCCATGACCGAGCTTTGGAGTGTGCTTGTCATTGACGGAAGAGCTCGATTCAACAGCACACATCGGGAGATCGCGACAACCTGGAAGGCCACAGGTGAATGGAGTACATTCGGGGCCATGACCACAGTCCAGGCCTGGAGGGCATGGAAGTTGGCGCTCAATCAGGTCGGCACAGATTGAGGCCTTTGCGCACCCAGGAAAATGACAAGTCGCTATTGTGCACTCTGGGCCAGGACCACAGTGGAGACCATCGGGACAGCCCAGTCCACGCTTGAGAGGAGTGGCGACGCCAACTATAAAACAGTCAGTGGATAGATCCTAGATTAGAACGCCTTTCGACGCATAGAGACCATAGGTATGAAAGACTTACGTGTGGCCGCAGCCAGCACCACGATGATCACAGTCAATCCGACCATGGTGAATGTTTGTTTCACGTGTTAGATTTGGATCAGGCTTTGTGAAGATCTTTCCACATATAGGTCAGCTCTATACCTACTCATGAAATGCAGAAGGAGACTTACGATCAGGATGTCTGTGGATTAAAGGATGCTTGATAGCTGTGGTGATGAGTGATGTTGAGGAAGGATGGAGGATTTGAGGTCGCGAGGTGAGTTAAATATCCTCTGTGGGCACGCTATAGACTCTAACATGTGACAGACTCGCAGTATTTGATATTCATGACACCAGACAGCTCCACTCTGAACACGTGGACAGCATAATTTATGATAAGGTATACCACAGGGCATCTGGAAAGAGGTTGGAGGCTTGAAAACGGAGTCTACCACCCCTTTTCTTCAACATATCATGCTATCAAGAAATGAGCACCAAACCCAGGACTGGGCCTTCAATCCAAGTGATGTCATTGCTTACCGGACCTCGAAATCAGGATGATAGCGTCGGAAACACCAATGGAAGACCTGAGCCGGTGATAAGAAAAGCACCCTTTCTTCAGCCCGTTCTGGGCCGTTGCCCTGGGATCCGAATGAGCCCCGTCATCATGGCCCGTGCAAAGCAGTAATCCACGATCAGAGCAACGAACTTCCGGCAGTATGTTACCTCAGGTCATACCCCTTCTGCGGCAAAAGCTGGCTCCGGATTTTTTCAGGGGCCCAGAACCCTCTATATATCTACAACTACATCCCTTTCTGGAGGTCACATAGAACTGTAGGTTGCGCAGTCTCCTTTCCCACGGCTCTCTCCAAAGCTGTGTCTTCTTAAGCATAGCATCTATCTATCTACCTTAGTAATCAACCAACAACCTAAAGTCACTCACATAACCCAGAACCGTGCTCACGCTCTCACTGCCATCCTTCGACAGCCCTTCTCTACTACCTCATATCAAGACAGCCCGATCAAACAAACGTCCTGTGTCAGCTCTTCAGCCGCAACATCTGCTTACGTACCCCATCCACCCTCCTCTGTGTAACATAGTCAGCTTACGCTCCCCACAATCTAACCCAGAGCGTTCGTGTAACCCCGGAGCTGAGACCCACGGCGCCGAGACCCGAATAGTCCATTCGTAAAGCACCAGCATGAGATGGTGGAGTCATACCGATCTCGAATCTACCCCTGGAGTTCTATTGAGCCACGACATTCGTAGTCAAAGGTTGGTCTGGTCAGGGGCCTCTCAAACATACTCCGCGCATGGCTCGGATTCCGATTATCATAACCCAAACTCATCCGGCCAGAAACACCAGGCACCAGCCGCAAACCCCACACCTTTCCCCCAAGCACTCACCTTAACCCCAATCTCCCAACACGCCCCACAGACAGCATCCCTCACCAGCCAGGAGCCATGAACCAGAGATGCAAATCGTACCTGAAAATCCAGGTACACTTATTCGAGTGGTCTTGATAGGAGGGGCTTTACGGTTTGTTTCTTTAAGTTGTCGAAAAGTACCGGGATGGGAAGTGTACCACAGCGGAAAGGTGATGTTGAATGGAGGTAAGCTGAGCTGAGAGAGGAGAAGGGGATGTTGTCTTGGGTTATCGGTTAGGGTAAGGTGAAGATGGTGGAGTGGAAGAGGGGGGGGTGGTGGGGAGGCCTGGTGGGGATTATGGAGAGCGTGAGCGGCATGGGTGAGTGGGTTTGGGTATATGTTCGATGGTTTTGTGCATTTCAGGGAGTAGACGAGAGTGTAGGAACTTGAATGGTAGCTTGATGTACTGTAGGAATAGAACGCGTACTTGTAGACCAAAGGCATGAGATTCTGTATAATAATACAATTGAGCTGATCAGTTCCCTTACAATCTATCCATGAAACCATCCATCCACACCCCTACTCAATCATATCAATATCCCCATCATCCATCACTACCTCCGCCGGCTGCTCCACGCCCGCGATCCCATTCTGAACAACCCCGTTGCCAGCGCCATTCTCCGCCGCCGGTGCTTCAGCCCTGCTACCCCAATAATCCTCCATCTCCTTATCCAACTCCTCCTGCGTCTTCCTCGGCCGCCCATTGACCATCTGCCTGTCCTCCCTATCCCCCCGCTCCCTCCTAGCTCTCGGGCTCCGATTCCTCCTCGGGCTGCGCTCCCTCCTCGGGCTCCTCGTCCTACTCCTCCGTCGTCTAGAGCTGCCCCCAGAGGGCACATAGCGATCCACGCCCTCGGGCGGTGGCTTACCAGTATCCGTCCTCCTCTGCGCACCCGGACTCCGGCTTCTGCTCCTACCACCTCCAGCCCGTCGTCGAGCGGGCTCCTCGATCCGCTCGAAGAGGCTGCGACCGGGTTTGACGGCTGTGTCGAAGGGGTTGCGCGTTGCAGCGGCGGCGCGGCCGCGGATGCCGATGTCGGGGTTTGCGGCGGAGGGGCCGGAGGGCATGAGCGTGAGGCGGATGGGTTGCCCGTTGGCGTTCGCGCCGTCGAATTGGCGGACTGCTTCGCGGGCGTCGGGGAGGTATTCGTAGGTTACGAAGGCGGTGCCGGAGGAGCGGCCTGCGCGGTCGAAGCGGAGGGATAGCGAGAGGATGGGACCGATGCGGGTGAACAGGTTCTTGGTTGATTGTCAGTAAGTATGTTCTCCGAGGACTGTGTTGTTGGATCGAAAAGGGGATGGGGGCTGTACATCTAGGTCATCTTCTGTAAGGTCGTAGTGCAGGTTATCGACGCGAAGGCGGGCACCCGCGGGTGCACTGTTTGAGATATCAGTACTGCAATTAGACACAGTGAATGTTTCGGGCAAGCATACGTTTCGCGTTCTGGGGTATAGCGGTCGATACGAGCATTGCGGCCGCCGCGGTATGGTCGGCGGGCTTCAAGGTTGTCAATTTCGAACGAGGGCTGTAGGTTTCAAGATACTGAGGACGCACTTTGAGGCTCGTCTTCATATTTGTCATGGATCCAATCGCTGAAGCCGTGAGAATCCTGTCAGTAAAGTGCATACTTAACATTGACCTGGCTGGAGGGGCGTACACGTCAAGATTTGTAGAGTCGGATCGTCCGTTCATCTAGGTGGCCCAGAACCAGGCCCAGGTCAGCGTCTTATCAATGATTTACAGCACCGCAGCCATTGAAAAAGGCTCGGATGTCGTATCCGTTGGGCAGCCGAGAGGCCGCTTTGTACGGTCGAGGGATCAGGATTGGGCTGACGGCGCGGAGAGGGTCAAGGAGGTGTAAGAACCTAGCCAACATTCAATGTCAGCGCCTGATCACTACTGCATGGCACTCAATGGCCACTATGATCAAACTGGGAAGGCAGAGTGGCAGGGTCTACCTTTCTAGAGTCGCCATGCGTCCAGTTATCCTGACGACGCGGTCTGCCTCCACGATTGTTGCGTCTTCCCTACAGTCACTGGTCAGCACCGCTCAAGGGATACTTATGTACCGTGCAACAAGCTTGTATGATAACTTACTTGTCGGTCTGAGATCACGTCCTCCAGTGGCCGATCCATTGACTTCGTATGGGGAGCAGTCCGGTTGGGAAGAGGTATGTTGCAGAACTAGAGCTCTAAATGCGTGAAGGAGACGATGAATAGTATGCGGTAGTATGCGAGCTTAATGCGCTGAACGGTTCATCGAGCGTGGTTGTAGAGCTTGGGGAAGTCACAAAGTAGTGTTGTTGAGACTCAGCCTCCCTGGTCGGGACTGTAACGATGGGTCGATCACGTGACATCCTCAAACAGTGACTGGCTGGCGATTCATTAACGAGTCATTTCCCAGCGCCATATATCAGTATGGTATGAATAGATCTACTCGTAGTATGTCACAGAAAATAATTATGCACCCTGCTACGTTCCTCTTCACCCGAAACACCTCGAGAATCCAAAGACCGAGAAAGGCTCAGCTCGCTCGCACTAGAAATGGCTTCTACGTAAAGGTATAAAGGAAAACAGTCATTCTCGCTCTTCTGGTTACCGGCGTTCTTTTCTAACGTCTTTATTCTCGGCCTTTCCCTTGACTCCCCACAATTCCAACCCCTTGCTCTTGCTACCAGTTGGGGACCGCGTGATCCCCTACAAGATTAAAGAATGCTTATGCTAAATAAGACAGCAAGCCCTGCCAGCTTCAAGTAGTAAAGGTGTGATCGCAGAACGGGGTTATACCGGGCATCAGAGTGTTGTGGCGGGCCTCTGTACATAAGCACAGGAGAACAACAACCTTAGAGGCCGTGATCAAGGAATGCGATGCGCCCATGCAGAGCCCCGAGATCGTATCACTGAAGGCCATGCGACTGGTGGAAACTCAAAGCTCTCTGCAGCAATGGGCTCGCAGGACTTGGGAGAACCTGCATCTGGAGCTCCGCCGTACCACCGAGATTGAGTTTACGGAGAACCTGCGATAATGGATTTGTGGGAACGGCGAGGATCTAACCATCGAGGAGAATAAGTGGAGGAGAAAGGCAAAAGGCATCGATAAGCATGACAACTGGGACACAGGGGAAGACGTTTCGCCATCCGCTTGTGATCTATCGGTGCATATAGCCTGCCAAGCACATAAGGTAAAGTAGACAGTGCAAGTGAGTTTACTAGATAACGTTCTCATGTATAAATGAGAGCAAGGATGCTTCGAGATATCTGAAAAGGGCTATTGCTGTGGCTGACAGGCCTCCTTAGGGAGTCCAGGAGATGGTCACTAAAGCGATTTCTGCAATTCGGAGCCGGTATCAAAGGCGAGAACGAGTTGTACTTTCCAAGGGATCAGAAGTCAGCGTCTCGGACATACTGTGCGTGGCTCAGGGCACTCTTATAATGCGTTCGCCAGGAGATGGGTAAGGTGGACTGCCGTTGAATGGTGGCCCCTGACTGCTTCTGGAAGCCGGCGGTGTCGGATCTTGAGGTCAGTGATGAAGCTTGGTCAGCCTTCTTACCGTCGTGTACTTGAGATATCCTCGTGAATATGAACATTACAGTAATCGAGAGCTTGCTATTAATCTTGGTGGACGCTTTCTCATCGATGTAGTGGAGGGGACGGATGAGCAACGAGAATAAGGATAACATTCAACTAACATAATCTCATCTCGAAGCCACATTCTCGAGCTAGGAAGAGTCGCCTTGGCTTCAAAAAGCCGTATCAACCCGAAATTAAAATCCTTCTCGATTCTCGACGGAATTATCCTCGTAAATTACGTGTGTTGATCGCACTGGTATTCTTTCCCGTAGCAGACGCCTTAGAAATATACGACACGAAAATTGAATCCTTGTCAAACGTAAAGAGGTTTGGAGGACCTCGCAATCCGTCATGCACTTCGAGCTCGAATCTCGAGGATCTCGAGGTTACCGAGTGGTCAAAGAGGAGAGGAAGCTAGACCGTCAACCCCAAGACCTAGGTGCTCCGTATCCATGCCGTATATCATGGAGGGGTCCCACCACAATGTAGACTCCCAATCAAGGCCTGCTAAGATATTTGATGCTGACGATTCAGCAGCTTTAACAGTAGAATCCGAGTATAGCGATCGATTGGTAAGGTAGTTAGAGCTACTATCAGAAGAGTTGGTTGACTGAGGAGAGTTGTTTAGCCCCCAGGTTGGCGCACTTGATTCGCTCTGGGCTATAGCGTATGATGTATATTCTAAATCAGGCAGAATGGATTCGTGTGGGGGTGGCGCTGCCAATAGTAGTTCTAGATCAGATACAGTATCGAGAGCTAAAATCTGATCCCAGTGGTTGTTGAGGTTCCCGTGGTCGTCGGTCAGTCCAGTTGACACAGAAGACTTTGGCCGCTTCAGCGGCGACGTCTCTGGGTCATGAGCATCATCAGAGTAGCCGTTCGGAATGGCAATCTGTGAATCTGAGACGGCCTCCCCATGGGCGTTACTGCTTTCGGCAATAGCAGTTTGCATTCGACCATCTGGCTTCCCTCTCTTCCTCTTGGCGTTTCGACCGGTCTCGTGGGTTTTTATCGCCGCTCGTTGCTTATCGCTGGTAAGTTTCTTACCAACCCCATGCTTCAGGGGCGTAGCAGAGACTTTGATCTCGGTTTCAAGCTCTTCATGCTTGGCATTGGGCTTGCTGTTCTCAGAGTGGGAGGCTGGCATATCGGGCACGCTTTCGATATCGAACCCACATGCCCGTACTATCTGAACAATCTCATTCATATCCTCTTCCTTTATTGATTGCCGTACATCGCGGTGCACCCTCTGAAGGGCCTTGATCAGGCGCGTCTGTTGTGACTCCATGGACTGAACGTATCTAACGGCATGTCAGTTAGAGCAATATTAAGAAGACATAGGGGACTTGTGAGCATCAGTACGCACTGTCTCATCACGCCTTTTGGATCGGACAGCCCCGATCTCTTGCTAATCAGGCACGGGGTCTGATCTTGGGAGCAGCGAAGACAGGGTCTCTCGCCATCGCACTGTGGATATCAGCATGTAAGTCCCTACGGCAAGGTGGACGAACCCACCTTGACTTTCTTCAATCGACATCGATCACAAGCATTCTGTACTCTGCTAGGTTTCGTAATCTGGACCAAAGGTCGATGGCGAGTTGCTTCAGGTTCAATGTGGACGCTTGCTTTCCGTTTTGGGGCGACCAGAAACATGATAAAATATGTTTGCAATTGCAATCGCGGGCCGGCGGGGGATAGATTGTAAAGTCTACAGGGTAGGTTGAATAGTTTTACTTTAAGCTCCCCAATGTTGATTGATATATTGTGCTGGAAGAGGGGTGACAGAAACAATTGGCTTGGTGGGGTTGGCCAGAAAAAGTGACGAAAGATAATTATAATCTCGACCGAAATGCCAAGCCTTCGGGTCGCTTAATTGAGGACTCAGCCACTCCGGAGCGCCCCTTTTAGTGGCTTAATGACCTTATGCGGAGGTGGGTCCTGCGGTTTTTGTGCGTGTACTCCACTACTCCGTCGGGTGTTCCTTTAGTTGCCTGTCCTAACAAATCCGGGCTAAATCCGGCTGTAGCGCTACAGTTTCTCCAGTCTTTGGCGAGATCCGATTTGATGGTTAAAGTATAAACCACAGTCTGAATGCAGGTCTATGCGAGTGTGAAGGTTCCGATCGAAAAATGCGATATTATCATCAGTGACTGATCTTGATCACGAGGTTCTTCAATTCGTATTGTTAGCCCTAACCTTCAACACCTTACTACCTATTCTGAAGACAGCTTGCCCCCCCGGCCCCCCTTTTGTTGTTGGTAAAGAATCATGTTCCATGGGTGACCATGAAGGCAACTCCAGCGGCTTCCGAGACGAAGCCAGAGAATATTCGTGCTGCAAATTCGTACACATTCAGCCAATTAATTGCTTGCTCCTGTCAAGTATGGTTCTAACGAACACGAGATCTGTTGTCCCGCTGACCGGTCTGATAGTCTTCCAACGCAGCAACTATTGCCTCCATGAGCCCAAAGACCTTTTCTTCTTCGAAACGCCTGCCCATGACCTGAAGGCCTACAGGGGCTCCGTCGAACAAATCTTTCTGATCTGTCGATTTTCCATTAGCGAAGCTCCTTCCTCGGCACGATTCGGAAAACTCACATGCTCGCCAATTGACCTCGTCAGCTTGATTCATGGGACGATAATCAGGCATCTCCAGATCAAGAGACCGGTCTGCGAAAGTGACAGGGAAACTTCCAGAGGTGTAGTCGAGCAAGTTCACAATGCCAGAATAATCTTCACGGCTGTCAATCAAACAAGCCGCTGTGATCTTTGCCGTACAGACTTACTGTAATACTTGAAAGCCCCTTCTTCGACTGCTGCTGTAGGTGCCACAGGCATGATGACACCGTCTACTTGTCTCTTCGCGATGTTGTTTGATCCTGTTGATGTCCAATAGGTACAGTATTGCATACGGTATTTGTCGCGACGATCACAAAGTTCCCAGAAACTTGCACTGGAAGATGGCTCCACATCATCGTTCTCGTACCAATCACGTAGTTGGGAGACGGGGGGCTCGCCACTGGCGTCGATGGCTTTGCGAACATTCTGCCCGGCAGTGCTACCGAGTATCTCAAACTGTGGCGCCACCATTAGCAAAGACGGTGTTACGACTGCCTCCACAGGAGAAGGATTTGCCTTACGAGTATCTGGACTGCTTCAGCATGGGGTGGCGGACTCCATTCGACGATCTGCACTTATAGTCAGCGGAGACTCCAATCACTAGCTCAATTGGCAGACTTCATAGCCTTGCTGCAAGAGCGCTTCCATGACGAGTGCTACACCTCGTTGCACGGGTGGATGGGGCTGTACGTGGCCATCACAGCCCATGACAGCGAATACTAGCTTTCCATCCCTCTCGCCACGTCGAGAAGAGCGATCGCGAATGCTCTGGAGCTTCTCCTCTCGCCATGGTATTTCCACAACTTCGCAATCGTCCTGCCAGGGAGAAGTATCAAGGACCGCTTTCATCGCCAATTCCAGTGCTCCTAGGTCAGCTGCCATAGGACCAACCACGCTCCCAGCAATGGGTAGACCTGACAACTAATCGATGTTAGATTTGTTCGTCAAGGTATGCGCGAATATCACTAACGCTCGTTGCCATACCGCTTGCAGGTAATCGCCCGTAAGAGGATCGCAATCCGTAGAGGTTGTTAAAAGCACAAGGAATACGGATTGACCCAGCTACAGAAAGAATCAGTGTCAGACTTCAACGTCGATCGACAAGCCAGGCGTCTTACCAATGTCGGATCCCCAGCCTTGCGGCGCGCCTTTCAACGCCAGGAGTGCACCTTCGCCTGGAAAATACATCGATCGGTTGGAATTTAGTAGTGCAGAGTGAGTCTCGCTCACCTCCTGAGGCTCCTCCGGCGGAGAGATGTCGATTGTACGGATTGATCGTATATCCAATTATATTGTTACTCGTCTCTCCCATCTGAATCGCGTTTGGGTCAGTCGAATACGTGGAATAAGATGCAGAATAATATAGAGACCTACCAGCATGCTCATGGGTACGTTCGTTTTCACGAAGAAGATGGCGCCCAAGTGACGCAATCTCTTGATCAAAACGCCCTCGCTCGCTCCATCTTTCCGTTCTCCCAACCAGCTTACGTACCCACAAGCACTCTCCAGTCCCTCGACGTTGAATTTGTCTTGCAGACTAACGGGGAGACCATGCAACGGTCCGAGGAGCTGACCGGTCCGGAGGAAGTGCTCATCAACTCTCTGCGCATCAGTTTCCGCAGCCTGAAACCGAATCTCCGACAAGCAATTTGTCTGTAGTGGAATCAGTGACATGACACGCTCCGTCATGACTTCCTGGCTGGCTTTTCTGTTACCAATTGATGCGCGATAGCTGCACGGTGGCAAAATGCTCTTGTCACATCGACCGCTTTCCATTCCCCCGAGCGGATTTGTGCCAAGATTATGTTGGAGCTGGCATTGGTGATGGCTAGCTCTTGAGGGTTCAAGAAGCGACAGATGTAATCACCAAAATCACGGAGTCTGGCGGTCGATGGTATGTCGGACGGGTCAAGTCTCCAACCAGGGGGGATCAGATTGAGAAGACTGGCCTTCTTGGCCGAGGCAATCGCCTGCCAGCCCATAACTGTAGTAGAACCTGACTTCCTCTACTCTCGCAGCGCGGACACCATATAGGATCCTACTCATCACGTGAGTGGCGGTACGCATTAATCACGCGGAAGGCGGATCCCTGGGACAAGCCTTGAAGGATGGGATCCACATTCTACGGAATTGAAATTTGACAGTTCACCTGGCGAAAGAACTTTTTAGGTCTCGCAGGAGCCGCTATCAGCAGTCAGCATGTTGAGTGCCATGTTAAGCATGGGCTCTAGCTTCTACACAGGATATCTAGACTGCTAAGCCTTTTGATTCGCCTAACCCCTTATGGAGACTGGCGACCCTTGAAGATGGCTATACCAAGGAGCCCTAGAGGATTTTGAGTTTTCAACGGCGACGAGGCCGACTCGCCGAGGCCCTGCTGATTTTCGTGCTAACAAGTGACATGCATGACGCTGGGTCGGAAATACGTGATACGTCCAAGTACTTCTACTTCCTGACCATCGACCTTATGGCTGACCCGCATGGCCTGCATGGCCTGACAGATCGGCAATCCGGACGTCGGCCGGGTCCCACGGCAGCGCTATGCTTCTCCTCGATTCACAAAGTCCAATAGTACCTAGCATGCCAACCGAGAGGAAAGACACTCCTGTTCCATGTGGCCCGGAGTGAGAGATTTCAAGTAGTACGTGGGTATGACGGACGACCTCGTCCCACTCTTCCTTCCTGCATTTTAAAGACCATCGACTACCGCCGTTATGGGCCTCACTACGTCTCCCTTCCAATTCTCGAGGCGTATGTCCGACGGCACTTCAGAACCACGGTGCCTGCAAATAATTTGACAATGAATATCGTTCTTGCCGACCATGCAGAAGGCTGTGCTTTCCGAAAAGGCGGAGACGTACTGAGTGGCTATCTGGAGGTCTTTGGGGATTGGCTTCTTGGCTACCATCTTACTATCAGCTTAGAGGGTTGGTACCACTATTTGCCCCTTCAAGTGAAAGCGTTGATGGTCTTCCAGGTTTCATACGGACGTGGCTGCGACCTTCGAACTTTTTCACCGAACTCACCGAACCCGTCACGCCACACATAGCAGAATATCAGGCAAGAACGGGCTTCGTATCCACCGGTACGCTGTAATGGTAACCTTCTTGAAGTTTCTCAAAGAGACCCAAGTCATCACCCCGTCGTGTCTTGGTCACCAGCCCCGAGTACAATGTACTCATCGGGTGCCGTTCGAATTCGTCATCCCGAACAGCCTCATTTCCGCCCGTTCGGACGTTGCTCTAGACTACCTGAACCTGCTCCCCACAGTCCAAGAAGGCCCTGCTTTCCGGGGGGTAAATTCGCAGCGACTCTACATGCGACCGATGATGGAGTATATGCTCACCGCATCTGCAATGCATATAGACTCAGGGAGAAGGTACCAATGCAAGCAAGACATCAGCGTGATGCCTTCGAATGCCGTAGCGCCACCCCTCCAGGTTGAAGACTTTCCGGGCGATTATACCCTTACCTATAGCCAAGGCGTTGAAACGGCACATATGGAGCCGGCCAACTGGAAAGTTAACAGTGTCAGCCGTGGAGCCCCAACCTCTGAATATGTCAACCAATGCACCCCGAGCATCAACCACGGCGTCGATAAAGCTTTTTTTCGAGCCATGCGAAGCCCGAGGGTGTGCTATCCGGCCTTATGATTGGAGTATAACCGTGAAATCGTTCCTACGCATTAGAACATACATTACGACGCGGCCATTCAAGCAAATTCCAACACAAGAGATCGTCGAGACAGATCCACTGGTCCAGATGGACTCCAAAGCTACCTCGGCGTCTCGGCGTCATTGCGACACGCTGCCCTGGCGCTTACATCGCCTTTCTCCTGCCGGAACGATCACCACGGGTCCTCTCGCCCCTCCATGGACTTCGGTCTTGGTTGTGCCCGTGAACGCAAGCAAGAACCTACTCCCAACATTCCTCAGTCCGCTATCCGGGCGCCGGTATGTACTGGTGTTAAATCTGAAAATTGGAGGCTCATCACACGGAACCCTGGCGCTCGAGATCCCCATCCAGGTCATCCATGACCCTGCTGAGATGTCAAACCGCTCGTCGCGGACTCTGCTTGGACAGGAACAGGAACGCTTGTGGGACCCGGACGTCGTGGACATGGCGTCCATGAGCTTCAAAGATGGCTCCGAACTACACCCGGAAGCTATCATCAAGCCACCACCATACTCCAAGGATTGAAAAGGCCTTACGCCAGGTCCCGCCACAATTCCGGTCCTAACTTACGGTAGGATGTACCGCAAAAGGTCGATGGGGATCTGTAGAACACAACAAGAATCCAACACTCCAAATCAGGGGTGGACTCATCAAATCTCACGACGGGACAATCCGATATCTCACGGCCTAAGAACGGTCATCAGCGAATAGGAAACCACTCACTATGGCACCAAGCAGAGTGGGTTGAATGCAGATGTCCTTCGGACGAAGCGTCGGAGGCATTGATTGGGTGAGATGGTTTCTTTCGGTATGTATATTGGCAGCATGACAACAACGACATTACGAGCGACAAGCTGTTCATCTGACAGAGTTGCGCGAACGGGAGGCTGGGGGGTGCGAGCTTCATCAACAACCTCACATTGACAATAAAAGCATCATTTCAAGTTCATAACATTAACCTAAATGCATGATTGATGATGCATTCCTACAAGAGCGTCCAAAGGCTACGATGTGCTGAGTTACGATACAATGAATCAGCATGTCTTCGTTCTATTCACACCCTGGGTGTGGATGGAGATGCAACTCCAAAGTATGCGTAGCCAGGGAAAGGCGTACCGCTACTCCAATGCGAACGAGATGTGGCTGTAGAGATGCCGACATCATGGTACGGAAAGGCCAATCGTGCATATGACGGTGAAAAGCCCGCAATGAACCCGCAGCTCAGAATGCGTAGCCAGGGAAAGGCGTACCGCTACTCCAATGCGAACGAGATGTGGCTGTAGAGATGCCGACATCATGGTACGGAAAGGCCAATCGTGCATACGACGGTGAAAAGCCCGCAATGAACCCGCAGCTCAGATGTACAGATTAAACGCTTCTATGGTCCATGTCCCTGGCTAATGCTGAATACAGATAGTGTGAGAGGAGAAGAAGTGGCGTGATCTGTGTGCAAGATACTACACCCCCAGGACGGGGACAACGACCTTCTAGATGCGAATGTTGCTCACAAGGAAATGAAGTCGAAGAGGGCATGTACAACAAAGGAAAGGAACAAGACAACAACGTAGAGGCACGACCATTGCACCAGCGCAGCTTACAGCCAGGTGTCAGGCGGCTCGCCCCGCAGAACCTTTCCCAATATGAGCTCCTGCATCCCCGGCGGCGGAGCGCAAATGGTTCTGCTGGGCTACCGGCTGTGGGATCTTGGAAGGAGCTGCAGGAGGTATGGGAGTCGGATCGTGGTCGTAGTCATCTGCCAAGTACTCTTCGCTTTGCGTACCCTGGTGTTGCATCGGGACCTGGTCCATCTGGTGGCTATCATGCTGTGCATTGTGGGCAGGGTGATGAGGTTGCGTTGCAGCGCTCGCATTCTTGGCGGTATGCTTGTTCCCTTTCTTCCCCTTTTTGCCTTTCATCTTGGCTTTTTCAAGGAGTCTGCGTTTCTCTGCAAGCCGCTTCCGCTCCTGACGGTCTTTCGTTTCGTACTGGCGGATCAAGGCTTCTGGTGGTTCACCAAAAATGCTTTCGTACTCGCAAAACTCACAGATCCAAAAGTCTTCCTTACGTGGAGGATGATGGTAATTCTTGAGCTCTTGCTGCAGACGTCTTTTCCGGGCAGCCACTGCAGCTTGCTTTGCGGGCGAGCGTCTAGGTCTCCTCGGCTGTGCGGGAGCTTGAGGTTGATTAGCCATTGTCGGACTTGTCTGCGTTCCCTGCGTTGAGAAGCCCCTATGGCTCTGCTGGCTCGCACTGGCCTGCGGTGGAAGCATTGAGTGTGTCGGCACGCCAGTGGGAGAGAATGCTGCGTCGTCCCATCTGCCAGGTACTGGTGGCCCGTAGGATCCTGCGGGTGATGGACTCTGCGGAGATGGCCATGTCATTCCTCTAGACGTGTCCGACTCGCAGGTAAAGGTAAATTGGGTCTTGGTTGAAGATGGAGCTTTAGAGGTCTCTTGTTCGAGCAGGCTGACGTTCTCTTGGCCTTTCGAAGGTGTGCTTGGTAATGCAGCAGCATTCGCGATTGCAGCAGAAATAATGCCTTGATCTGGGGTGCTCCTAAATTCTAATTGTATTGCAGTTCAGCCTCTACCCAAATTTCGAGCTTGTTCAAGGCAAAACTGAATTTACCTTTGTTCTGTGTACCTCCTCCTGACGTATGATCTCGCCTCTGCAATACAGTTTTCGCTGAATTGGCTGCATTCGAGCCGTTGGTTGAGACACCCAGGGGACTTCGACCACTACTATTGCGAGCTCCTGAGCGGCCAAATCGACCTCGTCCTGCACCGGATATTCCTGTGCCTGTATTTCCGGCCGGGATGGCAGAGTTGCCTGAGCCATAGTACTGACTCACGCCGCCATCGGCGTCTACCTGCCCAGAGTCTAAATCTCGAGGAGCCGATATGCCCATCTGCGCCATTTCGGCGGACAACGAGGACTGATGGCTTCCAGCAGCACCTGAAGTCGGTATCTTGCGCTTCTTCTTATTATTGGTATTCTCGAACGAGTCATACCCATCTACCGAGTCCGCCGAAGATGGTGTGGGCTGTGGAGGTTTAGGATATTTGGCGATTTCTGTTTGAGCCCCTCCGTTGACAAAGCCACGATGCGAAGACGTTGCAGCATGACCCTGTTGCTGGTAACGCCGGAGTATGCTTATCCCGTCTTCCTCATCACTCTCTAGATCAATGCCCTCAATCTCATAGCCATCCTTGTTGTCTCCTTTGTATCCTGCCAACGGACGCTCAGCTCCCATAGCCCGGCCATTTGGTAGGAGATTCGCTGTCCGACCGTTTGTGTAAGGAGATGACTCATTGAAGGGGAAGAGCAGGGGTTTTGGAGCTGGCGGTGCTGGTGGATATAGGATCGAGTCGGCTTGCTCAGGCGACAATCTGGATCGCAGCGACTTCTTAGGTCGGGGACGGATAGGTCGACCCGGGTAGATGGGCGATGTGGTGTCGGACATGAGCCCTGTTAAAGGGGCAGGAGGATATGTGGACCCTACTGTTGCCCCCAAGACCAAATCAGTCAGCTTGTTGAGAACAGAGTTGAACATGCTTTGCATCAGCCTAACGACAGAAAGCTGTAGCGCAGAGTGGTATGGTCTGAGATGGAAGATTGTGGTATGGTTGAGAAAGTGTCACTGTAGTACGAAAGAGGCTTATCGTGTTGCCAATGTGAATGAGTGGAAGGTTCGTCTGGCACGTGAAATCCTACCCATGACTCTTGTTGACGACCCTCTAACAGGGCAACTCCGGGCTTACAGAAAGGCCCCCGAGACCCCTTTCGTGTTCTTACTGCTTTCCAAATTCCTGTGCGACGGATTCTGCCCCTGGGGAATGGTGGTGGAATCGACTCCGACAGACTGTAACTGTTAGCAGCTGGGACATGGCAGCTTCCTCATACAGCACAGCTTCTCTCCACATGCCTCTTCGTGCTCAACATCGGAGACTATTTGCCCGCCTTTAACGAATAAAGGAAATGTCATACCAAATATCTAAGGCCCAACGTTGTAGAAGGTTTCGTCAAACGAAAGAGGCTGTCGTCATTGAGCCAGCAGCCATCTATGATATCTCAAGCTTGAGCTTGGCTTCATCAAGCTCGAACTTCGGTGACACTGAGCTCTCAACAATCGTAGCGAAGGCAGTTAGTATATTCGAAGTGCTGATTGCTGAACGACAACGGTAATCGATATCTCTGCATAGACCAACCCCTTTTAGATGACACCCACATTTGCCGGGATCTACTGGGCGAAACCCTGGGACAACCCTTGGCATCATTTTGCTGTTGAAGATTTATGTACCTTACTTCGTACATTGCATTTGCACTGTTCGAGGGCGGGGAACATATCAACTGCGATCCTGTCTTTAGGTTGTTTTGGCGTCCAAGAGCACCATGTCATTCTTCAGCATCTTGCTATCAAATAGCGAGAGCAACCAATAGCGGAAGCAGCTTCAAAAATGCTTGTTCGGGCCTGGAAAACAAGCGAGGCTCGTGCTGGGCAGGATTTTCCCATTTGGTCACAGTTCAACGACTCCACTTCATGTAACTGTATATATTGTTATTCTTATTGTGTCATCAATTCAAGAGTCGATCTCGACTATGCCCATGCTCGTTTTGCATCCATCACCCGTCTTCTTGAGTTGCAGTCATCATTCTCCCCCCCATCGATCATCAGGATGCTTTTGCATAATGCATTATCCCAACCATGAAGCTCAACATACCCAAGTACTGCGAACCGACACTCCTCACTGGTGGCCGATCCAACGACATTTGACTCCCTCTTCTACGAAATCCATGGTTTTGCGAAATCCGGTCAGCGAACCCTCAGTCTTCTACCACCTCTAAAGCCTTAGGTAAATCGCTTAGGGTACCGAATAGAGGTCTAGTGCCTCAGCTTATCTCCGTGCTCATCGCCGGGGCAAAATGGACCCCAGAACTTGCGCGCTTCCTTCACCAGGCCGTTTCGCCGTGCATTGTCTCCTACCTACGCCTTTACATAGCTGCGTTGTCTTTCAGAGCAGTGTATGCACAGTTTGCCTTACTACCTTCTCGAAGCTCACCATCAACCTTGAACAGAAGCTCGAGTTCGCCCCAAGGAAACACTGCCTCCCCCCTCCCTTCTTCGATTGAACCGGGTACAATCTGAGAAACAGATTACGATCACACTGAGAGAACCCTGAGCGAGATACGCCCTCAGATCAAGCATGAGCGCACCAAATTAAAAGTTTCGAGTCCATGATGTCTTCTCGACGATCCTTACGCGCGACCTCGAAGCCCAACCCATCCTCGCAACAGCAGCAGTCCAATTCTTCCACCTCCTCTATCTCGCCAGATTGCGCGAACCCTAGCGCACGCTCTACACACATAGCCAACTCTCCACGAACCTCAGTTGCTCGGAGGTCACTGTCATCGGAGGAGGTTGACGGTCTTGCTAAGCCACACTCGCGCAGGACGAGAAGCCAAGATGACGCCAAAGGCGAGCTGGTCGAGCCACCAGACGAAGACTACGACGAAGAGGGTGAGGAGGAGGTGACAAGATGCATATGCGGCAACCTCGAATACCCTGGGATGCCCGTACTTCCTGGAGCCTCCAAGGGTAACGGCAAGAATAATGGCGCAGGAGACTCAAACGCTCCACAGGAAGACACGGGAGGACTATTCATTCAATGCGACATCTGTAAGGTCTGGCAGCACGGTGGTTGTGTTGGCATTATGGACGAGGCCATGAGCCCCGAGGAGTACTTTTGTGAGCAGTGTCGCAAAGACTTGCATAAGATCACAACATCTGCAATAGGGTCTATAGCTCCAATCGAGTCTTACAAGCAACACTGACGTTCCGAATAGGCAGAAGTACTCACGTTACTTGCCAGTGCAAGAATCGACCTCCCCCAAAGCATCCCCCATCCCTCCCGCGCAAGACACCAAGAAGTCGAAGGACAGCAGAAAAGCTCGCGCGAATGCCGAAGCGCTCGCTGGCAAACGCCGCTCAACGATGAACAGTCGTGATTCGGCCTATGATGAAGCCGAACAGCTCAGAAGAGCCATTGAGGAGAGCAAGAAGGAGGCTGGAGCTCCAGGCGCAGAAGGCAGCACACGCCGCGGCAAAAGAAGCCGCAGCGATAGCGAACAGTAGGGCCTTACTACCTAACAATGGAAATCCAGCCTGTCTGACAGAGTGCTTGTGCTTAGAGGGAAAGAAGACAACACTAAACGCCAGCGAACCTCGGGACCCTCATCCTCTCCATCTGACAGCAAAACCCTCGCTCTCAACCCGAATTCCGAGGACGAAGACGAGAAAGCCCCCAAAACGGAGGGCGCCAACAAGATACGCGGTGCCGCAGCACGAAACCACCGAGCCAAAGAAATTCGCGAAAGAGAAGCGGCGCACCAGCGCGAGCAAGAACGAGCAAACGCGGCTGGTAGGCGAAAAGCCCGCTCCGAACGGCGACGGGGCGAAGGTCAGCCCTCCGCCGCTCCAATACCAAGTGTCCGACCAAGCTGAACCTCAACCACCAGATTCAGATCCCTCTGAGGAGCCCCTCTCCCGCACAACCTCCAACAAAGAGCCCCCACGACCCTCACCCGCCCCCCCAAAAGCCTCTCACAAAAAGACCGGTCGTCCACCCGCCCGCCGCGGCCGCATCGGACGAAACCAATACACCAAAGACCGCGACCCTCCTCCCGCCGCCGACCCCGCCACCTCACCCGCCCCCTCCAACTCGAACGGCGCAGATGACGTGCCACCACCCGTCAACGGGACTGGCTCGCATCACAACCCCAACATCAAAAACGGAAACACCAAAGACGCCGAGAAGCCGCGCCCGAAGCACCTCAACCCCAACCGAACAACCATGAACGACATGAAACGCCGCGTCGCCGCCATCCTGGACTTCATCTCGCACACGCAGGTTGAGATGGCGGCGCACAGCGAGACGCAATCGAGCAACCCCACGCCACCGGACAGTGGCGCCAGCTCGAACGGGAAAGAAGCAGAAGGCAGCGGAGGGGTGATGCTGCAGAAGCTGCTCGAAGGCCAGCGGATACTGGATGAGGAGGGTGGGGAGGGGTTTGCAACGTTGAGCAGTGTGGAGATGATGGAGGTGTTGACGAAGCGGTTGATGCGCTGGCAGGGGGAGTATGGGAAGTGGGGCGAGAAATGAGGAGGAGAGTCAGCTAAAAGGTGGGATTGGGATGGTCTTTGTTGAGCGAAATCAGGCCATTTCGATTGCGACGCCCTGTGGTTATGCGGCGGAAAGGGGGAAAAGGCGTGAGCTTGCTTCGCGGATTGGGATTATTGTGGATATGGCGGAGGACATTTCTCTGGCTTGGTGATGCTGCTAATGGTACTACGACTGAAGTGGTTCAAATCCGTGCTATCTTACAAAGTTGAGGGTAGTCGTAGTATGGCACCGAAAATGGATGATTCCAAGCATGCATTGGTTCCGTCCTGAAAAGTCCAGCGAAGCGTATGAGTACCATGCTACCATCGGCAATCGAACGGCATCTTGCACGCAGACTTGGGGGGCATCAATCACAATCTCTGAGCAGCGTGGGTATCAGGAAGACTTTTATTATTATGCTCAGCTACTGCTATCAATCGTCCCAGCTCTCCCCATTGCTCGGTATTTTCAAGACTCCCGTGTGAGTGTTCCAGTACTATTACGAAGGCAAGCCTCGACTTATTGTTCGTCCAGTGCACATCCTGTCATTTGCTCCTTTCCGCCGATGCTGACCTTGTATTCTCTCCGTCTCTTTCGTGAAAAGGCTGTTCACTCTGGCCTCTGGTTGGGTATCATTGCATGCTTCTTCACCAACTCCATGCTATGCATGACGTAATAAACAAGAAATGCATGAGATTGCTGGAAAGATGTAGAACAGTGACATAGTAATGCCTGAGGGTTGATGAAAATCAACGTACAAAGACCGTCTGTCAAGGATGCATACGGTGGCGGTGGTGTAGCGACATTACACACGAGGGTCTACAAGGGCAAAACCTTGGTGTTGTCTCCAAGGAATTTTGAGCGGTACGCGGTGATTTCTGCAGCCACGGTATTGAAGTCTTTGACATTTCTGGCACGTATGTCGCGGATGACCTCTCGAAGGCCTCTGCTGTATGCGTCTTGCTCCTCGTGGGAGAGTTTTGGAGCGGCTCCTAGTTGTACAAGGATCATATCATCTAAAAAAGGTTAGGACCCTACGTTAGCTCTGGACTTTCTAAAGAGAGCGACGTAGATGTCGTGAGGGTGCAACATTAGGACACCGGCTGGGAAAAGAAAGACTGCAACCATAACGTCACCAGCTGCTTGACTTCTTTCTACGCACCACTCAACTTCACACGATGCAAATGCTGATACTGGCAAGAATCATCGTTGCATGTGCCTGACGTTTCATAAGGACAAATGGGCCTATCAGGGTCGATGTCATGGCTGTATGTTAGAGATCGGAAACCGTCTACTACGTTGATAGGGTAGGTAGGATGGTAACGGTACGACTTGAAATATTTGAGTGGGCTTTCATATGGAATGAAGTGGTTGGGTCGTCCGTCGAGCTGTGGTTCCGCCTGCTTACCCCATCAGTACCTGGGCAACCAAGAAGGAGAAATCTGACCGTTTGCTTCGATTGAAGATTGGCTGCCTGGGCCATGATCTCCAGTGGGCCTTTGAAGTTTGAGTCTGTTGGTTGACGTTGATCTGTAGAGTAAGCAGGTTCATCGCTACGAGCCACAGATTTGGTGAATTTCGGGTCTACTATGTCCTTGCTTGTCGCTCTTGAGACAATATCTACGGGCGAGACAGGCTCTGGCGGTTCGTAGTCATCAGAATCATCGATAATATTAGGGGGAGGTGAATGGCTAGGAGGAGGAGTCGATATCCTGCCTGCACTACCAGCTTCCATCGTAAGATTGCTGGCGGCTTCTGATTCTTGTGGTACTTGTACAGTATCATCTGCCTGGGTGGCTGATGCATCTTGGGCTGCGAGCATTGGAAGCTGAGATGTTTCTTGACGTGTACTGACCTCAGATGGCAAAGCTGATTTGGTTCCGGGGATAGGATGCGGCTCGTAGACGTCCTCGTGATCTGCTTCCGTTTGTTGCATTACAAGAGACTCGGGACTGTATTCAGTAATTTCACCTTCATCGATATCGCTCCGAGATATGTCCATTGTGTCTTCTGGCAGCTCACCATCAGATGGCTGACCATTAGTGGATGCCGATGTTTCCTCCTCTGTTTGACGAAGACCCTCAGACGGCGGCACGCCATTACGTGGAGGACTCGATGCGCTCGCATCACCAGCTAATTTGTCGGGAACGGCTTTGGGCGAATCTACGGAGATATGCGCGTCTGCAATAACGCATACAGGTGAGAATCCACCCAGTGCTTGTAGTGCTGTGTTTGGCGCCTGTGGCCCGTACAAGCCAACATTGTGGGGTATGAACTTACCTGCGCTCCCTTTACTGCTGCTTTCATCTTCCTCGATATCGAGGATATCACCAGTCGTGCGCCCAGGCGATCCACTCAGTGGAGTCTGTAAGTAATTCAGCTCCTCCACAAGATCTCTTCTGCCTTTGATACCACGCTTGAGCTCCGTTTCGAGTTCCTGAATCTGCCGCCTTAGGTGCTGAAGTTTCTGCTCGGTCTTTTCGACTTCAGCATCCAAGATAGGAAGGCCGACCTCGATTGCTGCTCTTCGCTCTTGTTTCTGTTGCCTCCCCGCTTCGATTGCTATTTCTGAAGATCGTTGCTGCTCCGCATCATGCGTTGCGAGCTTAATCTCGCTCGACCTCTGCCGCTCGAGTTCGTTGATTCGCTGTGCTTCAAGACGCTTCGCTCGTTCTGCTTCTGATTTTTGACTTTGCCGTTCTTCGAGCTCTCTAACTTGCTGCTGTTCGATCGCGATCCGTTGCGTCCCGAGCCCTGCCCCACCCGCAGTTTCCACCTCATTCAGTCGGTGTTCTTCTGCGTCCAATAGCCGCTGCATCTCAACGGTCTTTTCACGTTGTTCCTCTAATACACTGATTTGGTCTACTAGGAGCAGCCGTTCCTTTTCTTGGGCATTATGCGCTTCTGCAGCAGCGACATTGGGAACTTCCTGATCCGTCTGTTGTTTCCTTGCAGCTAGAGGTGCGTCGGCAACAAGAACGGTCTGAGACTGCTCGTCCACATCCGGCACATCTTTGCCGGCTTTTGGTGGCGATGATCTGACCCCGGTTATACTTGGAGTATGTGCGCGGCTGTACGACTGCTTGGCCTTCCTTCGTTGCTCTAGCTCTACAATCTTTCTGTTCATCAACTCAATTTCTTTTTCCTTCCATCGAAGGCCGTCCAACTCAGTACCTTTCCCAGGAGTTGATGGAAGTGGTGGTGTCGCAAGGGCGGAACCCTGACTTTGTCTGGTGAACACCGAACCTCTTCTATCAAGCTTTGAAGAGCCTTTCTGTTGCAAGCTGGGAATACCTATCGATTTCGAGTTGATATTTCCATACAGATCTTGATCGGTGTCAGCATCCATGTCAACATCCGTGTCGACATCGTGGTCCACAGCGTCATCGAAGGCCTCGTCCTCGCTGACTTCGATCACGACACCTTTGTCTCCGCTCAATCCAAGATGTCGTTTTAGTCGTGTTGTCGGTGGTTCGATGAAGTCAGAAGCCTTCTGTCGCTTCCTGGAAGTATTGACGATTTCTGTGCTTGGGGAGCTCACACTCGCCATTTCAATAGTCTTTGTTGTCTTCATTGCCGCTGTAGAGCTTGCCAAAAGTTGACTTGAGAAGCCTGCAGAAGGCAAAGACTCTGCGAATCCAGCAATGGCTACAGGCTGAGAGATAGGAAAGGTCTGAGAAGTAGAAGGTATGGACGACTGAGATGGCTGTGGGATAGCAGGAAGGCTCGCAGATGGTCCGCTGGACATGAAAAGACCTGGGAGATTAAACAAAGACTTGCCAGAGACCGGAGAAAAAAAGGAACTTTGAGAAGAAGCAGTTGATGGTGCTTTTGTTGAAACAGGTACTGCTGACTTCTCTGATGACAGCCTCAGGGCAGGCGTAAATTCAGGGGGCGGAAGAGGTTCAACAGCGGTAAAGTTGTTACGACTTTCAGCCTGGTCCTTGCGCTGTTCATTGTCTCGACTTCGCAGTGCCTCCATCTTCTGTCGGGCGAGCTCGGTTTGCGCTCTTTTCTTCGCTTGCGCATCTGCCTGATCGACAGGTTTGATAGGAGCATTTTCTGTAGCCTCTTCTTTCTGGCTTCCCATACCTAGGTTGCCTCCCGTGCTTTGCACCTGCCTGGGAAGGACCACCTCATCTTGTGCTTTCCGAGGGTCGTTGTTGGCCAGGGCAATTCCCTGCTGTGTTCCCGGTGCCATAGACGTTCCACTCAACTGCAATGAGCTTGGCCCTGTGCTCGCATCATGTTGAGGTGGTAAATTGATTACGTCATTACGATCCACGACTGGTGTGGTTTTGCTCGCTTTGGCTGCAAGCATTCGTGCGATATAGCCTTTGCGATCAAAGGCTTTCTCATTAGATTTGGCTGCATTGGCTTTACCTAAGCCAATCGTTGAAGTAAGCACTTCGTTGCTTGACGCTGCAACCGGAGCAGTCAGAGCCGTGGTACGAGAGTCGGAAATCGTAGGATTCACCGATTCTGTGACCACATCAACTTGTGCGGTAGGCTCGAAGACACTGCCGTTCACAGCTGAGACGTTCTTTGATGACTTTTTCGGCATGGAATCAGGGGTCGTGTTACAAAGTTTTTCTGGAAGTGCATTGAGCTCTCCAGATTCGGTCTTCTTGCCGCTCCGTTGCTTTCTAGGGCGAGTATCATGAACAGATGCAGCTGCGAGTTGACTTGGACTAATCCATATCCCTATTTCATGATACAGCCGTTGAAGAGAGGCGGCAGTCAGCTCATCATCGACAATCTCTGCCGCAACGTCAAGAAAAGAAATTCTGTTCTCTGCGAGTTCGCGTAGTGCCTTCCTGGCAACGTCACGTCCGGTTTCTCTCCCTCCATTTTTGTGCTCATCCGGACGACTAGGAGAAAGCGGAGGTAGAGCCATCGATGACGATGTAGGCTTTGTTCTTGCTGCTATGTTTCTGTCACTTAGCTCTCCCTCCTCGAGATCGGACGCAGCGGAAGCTGCAGCCATTGGCGCATCTCGAACCAACACGGCTGGAGATAGTGGTGGCTCGGGCAGGCTATTGCTGGACGGTGGTAAACCACTACGCTGTGATCCGACCTGAGCTGAGCTGGAGTCTTTGTTCTTCACATGTTGTAGAGGTGGAAGTGAATGAGATATGGCGGGTTGTTGTAGGGTTGGTACAGCTGGTGAAGACGGTAGCTGACCTGCGCCATTCGAAGACTGGTCGAAGCCTGGACCCAGTGGAGGCTTCACAACTGTTTTGGTAGCCGTAGGAGTGCTTATGCCCTGCCTGTTGGTGCTAAACGAATATGCATTGTTGTAGCGAGGTGGATGCGAGCTGCCCGGCTGGCCGTGTTCCGGGAAACCGGTATTCTGTATATGCTGATAAGGATACTGAGGATCGCCAGCATACGGGGCATAGGGCATGTTGGAGTTGAATGTCATAGGTAGGGGAGGTGGCGAAGGAGGAAGAGGATAGTTAGACATTATGAATAAAGGGTCTGTAGAACCCTGCAACTCCAGGACGTAATTCTTGTCAGTGGCTGCGCGTCAATCGAGACATGAGCTGCGGATAGAGCGAGAAGAGGTGAAATGTAGACGACAACACCTTGAGTAAGTGAGGTAAGGAGAAGCTACAAGACTAATGAACGCGGGCACAGCGTCGCAGCTGCTAATATAGTGTCCTGTCGAGGGCGACCTTACGGAAAGAGCAGTGCTGAAGGAGTGCAGACCAGACAAGGAAGGAACACAACGCGGTGTTGAGAGGTGCCAAGTGTAAGAGTAAGGATCACGGAAAGTCTGTCGAAGGACGGAGTTCACCCTCTCGCTTAGCTAGCTCCACTAGCAGGGATCTCGGAGCGGCAAGTGCAACCAATCGAAAAACGCGATCACCCGTAAACAAAGTAATAAACATACGAACCTTCTGGAGATGTACCTTTCTGAGGTGGGCGACTTGGATTGGCTACGTTGGGCGGAAAATACAAAAGTCTCCTTTGTCTTTTGAAGGGCTTCCTTTCTACTTGCGATTCGCCTTCTGTGCTAGACAGCATGTCACTCGTTGGTCGTTCTTGGTAATCTATTTGTTACGTTGGAGACATTGGCGCAAGATTTACTTTAACAAAGATGTCATCGACAGCGACTGGGGGCCCACGATGGCGCAACAATCCGTTCAACAGAGACTCCGCATCCCCGTCCCCAGGTCCTTCGCTACCAACCGCAAGGCCAATGTCCGCTGTTTTGACCCCGTCACCGGGGGCGCCGAAGTCCGCTGGTCACAATCGCAACCAATCCTTCTCACCACTAAGCGGCTCTAACCTTGCGCCGGCGCGGACAATCCTGCAGAGATCGATATCTACTCGAAGTAGCCATCAGTCTTCGAGCACCTTCGCGCCTAAATTCATCAAAACCCAAGAGCAACAAGGTGGGGAAGAGCATGTCGGAGGTATAGAGGGAGAGAATGACTTCTCTGGGAAGCGATTTGTCTGGCTACGAGATCCGCAAACAGCTTTCCTGAAAGGATGGATTGTCGAGGATCTGGAAGGCGGACGAATATTGGTACAGTGTGATGACGGCAGCGTAAGGGTTTCCAGGTATTGAAAGGCTGGATAGTATCACTAATTGACTTTAGCAACGCGAAGTCGACCTTGAAAGCATTGACAAGGTCAATCCGGCTAAATTCGACAAGGCAGACGACATGGCCGAGCTAACCCATCTCAATGAAGCCTCTGTGGTACATAACCTCCACATGAGGTATCAAGCGGATCTAATCTACGTATGTCTACCCTTCATCTTGTGAGTGGATTGAGTGCTAATCAAGCATAGACGTATTCCGGATTGTTCCTTGTTACCGTTAACCCTTACTGCCCGCTGCCAATATACACCGATGAATATATGAAAATGTACCGAGGTCGGAGCCGGGATGAAAATAAACCACACATTTTCGCCATGGCGGATGGTGCCTTTCGCAGCCTGGTTGACGAGGGAGAGAACCAGAGTATATTGGTCACGTGGGTGTACTTTTCCTTGGTTGCAGAATTCCTGCTAAGGGATCATACAGTGGTGAATCAGGCGCTGGCAAGACAGAGAATACGAAGAAGGTCATTCAATACCTTGCTGCTGTGGCTACCTCAGAATCCCCCACGGCGAGGTCAGAAGCACGCCAATTTTCGAACTTGTCACAGCAGATATTGAGAGCCAACCCCATTCTAGAAGCTTTCGGCAACGCACAGACAGTACGAAATAACAACTCATCGCGATTCGGCAAATTCATTCGTATAGAGTTCACTAGGGCTGGCCAGATTGCAGGTGCTTTCATCGACTGGTACCTACTTGAGAAGTCACGCGTGGTCAAGCTGAACGCCAACGAGAGGAACTATCACATTTTCTATCAGCTGCTCTGTGGTGCCGATCACCGCATGAAGGAGGATTTTCTGATCGCAGGCCTCGGCGTGGAAGACTTCGTTTACACAAGAGACGGCAACGACGCAATTGCCGGAGTATCTGATACTAATGAATGGGCGTCATTAATCGAAGCTTTCCACGTTATGGGCTTCTCTGACAAGGAGCAGACTTTGGTACTTCGTACTGTTGCGGCTGTACTGCTCCTAGGGAACGTTACTGTAATGAAAGAAAGCTCCAGAGCAGATCAAGCCGCTCTCACCGCATCTGCTTATACGGAGGCGACAAAGGCTTGTCAATTGCTCGGGATTGAGACAGATCATTTCATTCGAGCCCTCCTTCATCCCAAGGTCAAAGCTGGAAGAGAGTGGGTTGAGAAGGTGCAAACCCCAGAACAGGTTCGATCTGCGCTCGACGCATTGTCCAAAGGCATTTACGAACGTGCCTTCGGAGATCTAGTCACCCGGATCAACCGCCAACTGGACAGAAACGGCATGGGTGCAGAGGATTCTCACTTCATCGGGGTTCTCGATATTGCTGGGTTCGAGATCTTCGAAGAAAACAATTTCGAGCAGCTTTGCATCAATTACACCAATGAAAAGCTTCAGCAATTCTTCAACCATCATATGTTCGTGTTGGAGCAAGAGGAATACGCTCGGGAACAGATCGAATGGAAGTTCATCGACTTTGGGAAAGACCTCCAGCCCACGATTGACTTGATCGAGCTGCCAAATCCTATCGGCATATTCTCATGTTTGGATGAGGATTCTGTGATGCCAAAGGCTACCGACAAATCATTCACAGACAAAATGCACTCCTTATGGGAAAGGAAAACACCCAAATACCGAGCGTCCCGCCTCTCACAGGGGTTTGTGCTGACCCATTACGCAGCAGAGGTTGAGTACTCTACAGACGGATGGCTTGAGAAGAACAAAGATCCTCTAAATGATAATATTACGCGACTACTGGCTGCTTCGAAAGACAGACAAGTGTCCTCACTCTTTGCGGACTGCATGGATCCAGACGACAACAGTGCAGTGACAAGGAGTCGGGTCAAGAGAGGACTTTTTAGGACGGTCGCGCAAAGACACAAAGAGCAGTTGTCAAGCTTGATGAAGCAACTTCACTCAACCCATCCGCATTTTGTGCGCTGTATCCTACCAAACCATAAGAAGAGGCCAAAGCAATTTAGTGCTCCACTCGTACTCGACCAGCTCCGTTGTAATGGTGTATTGGAGGGCATAAGGATTGCTCGGACAGGCTTCCCCAACAGATTGCCATTCCCCGAATTCCGCCAACGTTATGAAGTTCTCTGCCGTAACATACCCAAGGGTCACATCGAGGGACAGGCAGCAGCTCAGCTCATGCTAGAGAAATTAGATCTGGATAGAGCTTTGTACAGAGTGGGTCTGACGAAAGTCTTCTTCAGGGCTGGCGTCCTCGCGGAGCTCGAGGAACAACGTGATACTCTGATACGTGAGATCATGTCAAGATTTCAATCTGTAGCCCGTGGCTTCGTACAGCGGCGAAGCGCAAGCAAACGCCTTTACCGTGCTGAAGCTAGTCGTATCATACAGCGCAATTTCCAGGTGTATCTCGATCTCTGCAACAACCCCTGGTGGCGACTCTTTGTCCGAATGAAGCCACTGTTGGGTGCCACGAGGACTGCTGGGGAAGTCAAGAGGCGGGATGAGATGATCCAGAAGCTTGAGTCGAAGATACAGCAAGAAAACAACGATCGACAAAGGCTCGAAGACGAACGGCGGCGCGCAGATACCGAGGTCCAACGAATTCAACAGACTTTGGAAAGTGAGCGTTCTCTTGCCCTCGATAAAGAAGAGATCTTCAAGCGCTTGCAGCAAAGAGAGACAGAATTGACGGAGAAGCTGGCTGGCGCTATTGAGGATCAAGAGGGGCTGGAGAACCAAGTCGACGACTTGATCGAGGGGAAAAGAAAGATCGCAGAGCAAGCCGACAAATGGCGAGGTCAGTTGGAACAGGCGGGTCAGATCATTGTTAGGTTAGAGACCGATAAGAAAGATCTAATTGACCGAGCTACGGAGCTCGAAGATCAGATCCGCGAAGTGGAGAAGACCCGGACAGTCAGATACGACATGCAAGAGCGTCTGATGAAGGACAACAAGGTGTTGGAAAGTCAGCTGCAACTCCAACAGAGAAAGGTGGCAGATCTTGAAAGTAAATTGTTGAAGACCGATCAAGATCTCGACATTAAGCTTGCCGACACTACGAAGGATTTGAATTCATCCCGTATCCAGGTCAGACATCTCCAGGAAGAGAACCGTCAGACTCGACAACAGCTCAATGATCTGTCCTCAACATCGACTGGGTATGAAGACCTCGTTCGACGGAAAGAAAGTGAGGTTGCGACATTGAAAGCGGACCAGAGGCGGCAAGATGCAGAACTTAAGGCTTCAGAATTGGAAAAGGGCACGCTTAATACCAGACACAACAATATTCAGAACCGTCTCAGAGAAATCCAATCCGAGGTGGACGCGGCAAGATCGCAGAAAGCACAGCTTGAAAGAGAAGCTGCCGACGCGAAGAACCTGCTGAACGCGAAGCTCTCAGAAGACGCTCAGGCAGGCAATAGCCGTAGGATGTTGGACGATCAAATCAAAGACCTAAAATCCCAGCTATTCGAGGTGCAGGCTGAGCTCAGCCGCGAGCGCCAATCACGAGATGATGTGCAGATGCTGAGTGACCACAAATTGAAGACTTTGAAAGAAGAGTACGACAATCTGAACGAATCCAAAATCACAATCGAGAAGGAACTCTATGTGCAGCAAGACACACTCCGCCGCGCCGTGGAGGCCCGCACCACCGCCGAGAAGAATCGCAAGGATTTGCAAGTGGAACTCAAGAAGTTACGAGAGCGATTTCTGGAACTTGAAGCCTCGAGACTACAGGCCGATGAAGCAATGGAACGCAGCATATCCCGGCAGTCGAACGAGCGACAGGCTAGCCTACGAAAAGACCTGGAGAACGTAACTCGACGACTGGATGAGACAGAAAGTGAGAGAGATCGCTTGAATGACGAGGTTCACCGGTTGAACAATGTGATTGCGGACTCTGAAAACTTCCGTCTGCATCACGACCAGCATAAGGAGCGTATCGAACGAGAACTCGTGACTATCAAAGGACGCTTGACGGCTTCTGAGAACGACAATCGCGCTTTGCTAAATAAGGTACAACAGAAGAATCTGGATATCGCGCGATCAAATTCCAGAGTTGGCGACTCTCAGCGATCTAAACTGACACAATTGCAAGAGGAGAAGACGAAGCTTGACGATGAGAATAAAAAGCTTTTCCGCCAATGCAATGATGCCCAGGTAACAATCGCAACTCTAGAGAAGCAAAAAGAAAAGTTTGCGCTAAGTCTCGAGGACCTTAATCACGAGGTTTCTCGGGAGCATATGATATCGCGGAGTGCTGAAAAATCGTTCTCGACACTCAACGTGCAGCTTACAGAGGCTAATCGGAACCTGGAAGATGAAAAGCAATTAAGGAGTCAGGCTCAAGCGAATACCAGAAAGATCCAAGGCTCCCTTGAGAGTGCCAATGCAGAGATAGAAGAGAGCCGCCGACAGCTTGTGCTCTTGCAAAAGGTCTTCAATCCGCAAGCGAAGGACGCAACGCCGACATGGGAGACTATAGCACCACGTCTTCCTGCCTATGTAGAATTGGCGTCGCAGTTGGAAGCATCTCAACAGGCTACCCGTGTGACAGGAGAGAGATGGGCTCGCGCTGAAACTCAAGTCTCTGAGCTGAGGCGAAGGCTCGAAGACGAAGTTGCCGAAGCAGACAACCGACACTCCAATTCCAAGCGCCAACTTCTCGAAGAATTGAATCAGAACACCCTTCCGACGCGAAAGTCGCCCAAGCATCTTCGCAAAGGGTCAGATCTGAAGCCATATTCGAATACATCGACACCGGATCGGAGGCGCATCAGCAATCCCACAAATGATTCCGGCAGGTCTGATCGAACTGTAGACACAGTTGCCTACAACAAGCGAATGGATCTCGCCGGCGAATTGGAAATGGTCCAGAATCAGCTGCAGATGACGGAAATGCAGAATCGCCACTTACAGAGCCAGCTTGGACGGATGACACCACTCAAAGATTCTTGGCAAGATGATAGCCCATCTGTAAGGCGAGTGCAGAAGCTCGAAAGGGAGAATAACCGCCTTCATGATCGACTTGACGATTCTGCAAAGAAGGTCTCGGCGCTTGAGCGGAGTCTACACGCGGGAGAACTCTCACTTCGAGATGTGCAATCGCAGTCGCACGAAGAGCTTTACGACTTCATCAACTCTCGAGAGGACTCTAGAAGGTCGCTGCTCGAGGCACACAATAATACCGTAGCCGAGCTGGCAGAAGCCAAGTCTCAGTTTGACAACTTTAAACGCGGCAGAGCATCCATGGAGGTCGAGCTTCGAGATGCGCGTTCCGAGCTTCGAGAGGTTGTGGCAGCAAACGAGCACCAAGTCGCAAGTCGTAACCAATTATCACAAGAATTCTCGGATCTCCAAATCAGGCTCGACGCGGAAACCTCTAAAGCTCTGGATGCCTCCTCAAGCTTTACCATGTACAAGCGAAGAGCTGGCGAGTATTTCAGCAAATTGGAGCAGGCTGAGATTGCAGTACTCAAAGCCTCCCGTGCAGAGCAATCTGCGAAGGCCCAAGCCCGGGAAATGGAAGACAATTGTGCGAACATCATGGCTGAGCGCAAGGACATGGACGCAGCGGTCGAGGATCTACAGAGACGTAACCAACAAAACGAGGAGAAAATCGAAGATCTTTCCGCAGACCTTGAAGGAGCCCTTCAGGCTAAGAAACGTCTTCAGCATGAACTTGAGGACTATCGGGGCCAGCGGGCCATGGACATCGAGGACAAAGAGACTTCCATGGAGCAAACTCGGAAGAAATACCAGAACGAGTTTTCGTCGCTGACCAACGAGCTAGAAATCGAAAGGGAGAACGTTATCCATGCTCGCTCTGAGAACACTCGTCTCCGTGACGATCTGGAAGAGCTGCGATCGAAATGGGATGACGAAGTCCTCAACAGCTCGACTTGGGCCAAAGAGAAGTCCCGGCTGGAGATGACCTTACAGGATTTGTCTTCCAGCAGAGAAGAAGCCATCGATGCGCATAACGATGCCCAAGGCAAGATCGTCTCTTTACTCTCGCAAGTGCGTAATCTGCGTACATCGGTCGACGACGTCGCAGCGGAGCGCGACATGCTTCAAAAAGAGAAGCGAAGTGTTGAAGCCCGCCTCACCGAGGCAGGCGATCGACTCGAGGATCTCGCTCGTGGCGAAAGCCCGTCGATGCGCAACGCAGCTGGCATGGACCGGCAGCTACTCGATCTGAAGTCAAGCTTAGCAAAACATGAAGATATCGCCGCAGCAGCAGTGGACAAGATGCGGAGAGCTGAAGCACTGACTACGGAGATACAAAAGGATGTTGTCGCTGAGAGAGAAACGACCGTGACTCTGCACAAGGAAAAAGCAGCATTGGAGAAGAACGTCAAAGATCTGCAGGGCCGCGTGGTCGAGCTCGAGACCAAAGGCTACTCCAGCGTAAGCCAGGACGTGCGCTTCATGACCGGCAGGGTGAAGGAGGTATGTTCCCATTGCTCTTGTTCTTACACACCGGTATGATACTAACCACCCCTACCTACCTAGCTCGAGTCCCAACTCGAAAGCCAAGAAGCCACCCACGCCTCGTCCCTGCGCTCCGTCCGCACCAACGACCGCACCGTCCGCGACCTCCAAACGCAGATCAGCCGCCGCGAGAAACAGGCCCAGCAGCTCTCCGACGACGTCTCCAAAGGCCGCGACAAGATCGAGCGCTTGCTGCAGACGATCGATGAGCTGCAGGCCGAGGAGACGAGGACCCAGCTTGCGGCGAAGAGGGCCGAGAGGGATCTGAGAGAGGAGAAGGAGAAGGGGTTGAGGCTGGAGAGGGAGCTCGAGGGGTGGAAGGGGCTAAGGATGAGGAGATCGAGTGGACAGGACTGGGGGGGTGGGAGTGTGAGGGGTTTGTCGAGGAGGGACAGTGGGAATCTGTCGGGGTTGGGGCGGATGGAGAGTAATAGTAAAGGGTTTCTGTGAGAATGTGGTGCTCAGGTCCATAGGCGTTGATGCGTTCTTGGGTGGTTTGCGTTTCTGGGGCATTTCTTGGTGTTTGGCCGCAACGCAGTCGATTTCATGGTAGGGTTACGCGCTGTAGATGTCAGTTTCAGGAGCTGTACAAATTCAGGCTGGAGCAGCATTCTGCAGTCGAGATGTTCTTGAGGCTGGATCCATGGATGTTATTGCTTTGGCGCCTTGCTCAAATCCTCCACCTCCACGGAATGCTTGTCCAAACTCTCATACCATTGAATCAGGCTCCCTATCAAGAAAGCCCAACTCCCCCAGAACGTCGCCAGACTCGACTCATACAGTGCTCCGCTGTTGGTATTCGCCGGCCCCAGCGCCCCACACAGCGTGAAGCCAAACGCGCCCACCAGGTTCCAGAAGCCGATGTGCCACCCCAGCACCCCGAACGCGGGGCGGTACCATGTTTGTTGGGTTTCGAGCATGAACAGCACGCCGGAGACGATGAAGCCGCTGCCGCCGACGATCTGCGGGGCCCAGAAGATGCCGTTGAGGGCGGGCTGGGAGAGGCGGTTGTTGATGCCGGGGAGGGCGGTGAAGCCGGAGATCCAGAAGATGGTGGCGCCGAGGAATTGGGCGAGGGAGGCGAGGAAGCCGAGTTCGTGGAGGTAGTGCGTGCGGAGGAGGGGGAGGGAGGGGAACCAGACCCAGGAGTGGGGGGACGGGGTGGGAGGGGAGGGGGTGCTGGTGGGGTTTGGGTTCGAGGGTTGGCTGGCGTGGAAGCCGTTGAGGGAGAGGGAGGTAGATGGGTGGACTGGAGATCGTTAGTATGAATAGGAAGATGCAAGGACATACAGGGGTGGGCGGAGGTCATGCTTTGCTTGCGATTGGAAACACGACTTGGCGATTGAACGACTTTGGGTGTTTGACTGCCGCTAGGTCGTCTGGTCGTGGTTCCCTCTTGCAGCCAAATATGAACCCAGTTTCGCATATTTATGGACTCACCATCGCTCTTGCCCAACAGGTTTCTCTTGTTGTTGTGGTGATGTGAGCATGACCCTTTGTCCGGGCGTACTCTTATAGTTCCTCCCTCCTGGCCTTCTATCAATTTCTCGAACGCCCACCCAAAGCATCCCGAGCGGTTTTCGTTCATAGCCTCCAACATCAAGAACACACTTCCAATTTCGAAGACAGTCGCGCCGATGAATGCCGTAATGCCTCCTGCGTACAAAGACTCGTTATTGAACTCAGTGCTGGGCTGGGCCAGAGGCAGGTAGGCAAAGAATGAATTGATGACCCAAACTACGGACCCGAGGGTAAAGATTGTTGCGACGAGCCAGGAGACGTCCCAGTATGGGTATTGCGTTGTCATGCGCAGCATGCCCTTTGCCACTTCACGCAGAGCATTAGTCGGCCTGGGAGTTATGTATCTACCCGACGTGACGGTAGAGGCCTGCACCACGAGGGCATGGCGGCCTTTGCGATTGTCACGCGATCGCCATTTGAATTCGATGTCGGAGGCAAATTGTTCATCCTTGGTAGGCTCTGCTTTTTCATCGTCGGAGCCAGTTGTGCTTGAGGTCTGCTTGCTGGGTAAAGCAGTGTGTCTGAAGTGGGCACGGGTCGGGTTCAGGAAGGAGAAAGGGCCGCCGAGGTGGTGGTCGTGGAGTAGGACCGCGTCCTGTTGTTGGAAAGGCTCGCGAGACGGGTGGAATGACTTATTTCGCGACATGCTGTATGACACCGCTCGATGGTTCTTTGTTTCTGCGCATATCAACGTGATATTACAGCAGTCCTGAAATCTTTGTGCCCTTATATCCTGGATGGTGTGCCATAGGGGTGTAGAGCTCAAAAAAGCGATACCCTCTGCAAGCCAAAAAAGCTTAGCTTACAGGCTCGGGCGGCAGGCCCGATCAAGCGCTCTTGCAGGCTTGCGTTAGTGCAGTAATTGTGCTGATGCACGGTGACGACTCTGATAATCATCAATCATGTCTTCTGGAGGTCCTTTCGCAAATTATGCCACCGTCGACAAGTATACTTTCCAACCACCATCCCAATTGTACGATGCCTGACTGGTCAGTCAATCAAGACATCCCATGGGCGACAGCGCTTGCGGCGTCAATCAAGGCATCGGTTGCGCACCTCAAGGAATATGGTGCGCAGGCATGGCCAGGCCTCGTACCGGTTCTAATGAGGGTATCAGGGGGGTATTCAGTGGCAAAAGCCTGATGTATCGATGGTGTTCCCGAGTCAGCCGGTGTCCATTCTGTCAGCGGTCCCTCGGATCAAGTAAGGTACCAAATACTTTAGGCACACCAAACCCGACAGTGCAATTCTGCTTTTCCCCGCATCGCAACGCCTCGAGCCCAGGTTGCCATGAACGGCCAATGGACTAAATCAGGTGCTGAGGGCCGCCATGGGGAGGACCTTTACTATGATGTTGGCACAGCCGTCAACGCCGATTATCACCAAAAACAGTACGTCCTCGAGCCTTGTGGGCACGATAGCAGGCCGGTGATGTGTAATCCCGGCTGCAGTGGAGATACAAGGTAGGTATTACGGAGTCGTTCATTGCTGCGACGCGGATGACAGAGTATCAAAGCCGAAAGCATTTGTGCTCTGACCATTCGGGCCACTGATGTAGCATTCGGGGTGTATTGACGGATGGATCCGATCTCGCTGCAGAATTCATGTAGCCTCTCCAGAATCCTTTGCGATGTTCATGCCCCTATTGATCGTCTCACTGCATATGAACGTTCACGATATCAATGTGCTTCGACCGAACGCATCCAGGTGCTGTAGTCGTGCTTCGTCTTAGAATCGAGTAGTGACACTGTCGTTCGAACATTGTTGCACAGGATTGGCTCTGGTACTGTCTACTTTCGGAGGCCGTTGAAAACCCATAGATAGACGGGATGCAGTGACATACCACCTGGGTCAGGTGTACTTCTTAGGGATCAATCCAGTCACGTATAACTTCAGTACATTGTTTGAAGCCCTCCTGCAGGGTATCCTGATCGCGAAAGGCAAATCAATTGACAAATCTGCTTCTTTGATTATGTGTCTCGCTGTGGTTCGACGTTCCGCAGTTGCGTTCTTTCGTGGATTCCGAGGAAGAGCGCAGTATCGCCGGCGCGGAGCAACGAATCAATCCCACAGTCCTTGTTCAAGATCAGCGTGTGACAACACTCAATATTGGGGCGTCGCTGTAGATTATCAATATTATAATTCTACTTTGTGGGAAAGCTGAATATTGGGCTTTTAAGCGGCCGCTGTACAATGACGTCGTCCGTAGGCGAGGATAATTGGATGGCTGATGAGCTACTTTATCGATCTATACTACTGTCCAACTGTTATAGTAGTAATAAGCTCGTGCAGTGATCAAATTTCAAATTGCTTTGATCTAGCTGTATCGAAGGACCACTGAACATCTGCTGGACCTAACTCCTCCAGCTCTCAAAATGTCACAAAAGCCAAGGTACTTCTTCCCCAAAGGCCTACCTTGCCCCACACACTGAATGCTTCCAATTAGCCTTGCCGACCTCGCCGCCTGCCTTACCAACCCCACTGCTCCCCTGAAGATCGAAGAGACACCGCGCCGCGTCCGCGGTCTTCTTGGACAAGAATATATCTTTGATACCACTCGCGCCCGCCATGTTTGGGAGAAACCCTACTATCCGCTTTACTACATCCCCATCGACGCCATCAAAGCTGAGCTGTTTACGGTGCACCGGTCCGACACTGTGGCCCCAGGCGTGTCACTAGCCGTCGTGAAATGTGAAGGGAACGAGCTGACCCGGGCGCTTGTATTTGAAGAGGGGCCGTTGAAGGGGTTGGTAAGGTTCGCGATGGATGACTTGGGTATGTAGTTCGCTGTCCATTGAGTTCTCTCTCTTTCTTAGATCGACCCTCATAATTGCTTCTATCTTCTTCACAATGTTTCAAACCATACTCCTGATCTGAGGAATCTCAGATGCTTGGTTTGAAGAGGACGAGCCGATCTATGGCCATCCCAAGGATCCATAGTAAGTCATATGTCAGACTCGGACCAACCACATCGATGGTTAAGTATCCTCTAGCAAACGCATCGACATCCTGCCCTCTTCTCGGAACCTCAACGTCGAAATCGACGGCGTGACGATTGCAAAGAGCAGCAATAACATGTTCCTCTTCGAGACGTCGCTAAGACCGAGATATTATATGCCTAAGACAAGTGTAAGCGCCCAAGTCGAAACGTGCAATACTGAAAATGCGCTGACTGCGTCTAGCTCCAATGGCAGTATATCACGGAGAGCGAGACAACGACCAGATGTCCGTATAAAGGTTTGGCGAACTACTACAATGTCACGGTCAACGGCAAGACGCATAAAGATATCCTGTGGTGGTACAAGTATCCGACTGCTGAGTCCGCGCGCATTACTGGCTTCGCTTGCTTCTATAATGAGAAGGTCGATGTGTATGTTGATGGGGTGCAGGAGGAGAAGTATACTTCTCAATTTGTATAAGGATGTGGTAGCATTTACAGGGCCACTGTAGTCGTACAGGATTACACTGATGCGGATGGTCTTGGACCGCTCCCATCGCCTATTACATACGCTGGCAGTTGTAATCCTCATGCTGATCAAGATTGCCGAATGACCACGCTCCTGCCTGGTCTTCTCCGGGGTCAAGTTAATGACTGCTCCACTTGAGCAACGTCTCTTCTTTCTGAAGATAGGACACCGCTAGGCGATCAGTTCATCGCCACTTTGTCAAAACGTTGTTTTGATGAGTGCCCAGATTGGCTGCACCATTACTTGCCATTCCGTGGAACAGAACATCGGCTTCAGAGTCTTGCTTTACTCTTGTGTTTCGCCGTTATCTTCGATCTCTTCATCAACTTCCTCACCATTCGCAATTGCTTTCTCCCTCTTTTGTTTCGCCTTCTCTCTCTTCCTGTCGAGCAGCTTCCTAAGACCTTTGGCGTTGTTGAAAACCCCTCCTGTGCCAGCACCACAAGCCGCACAGGATGGACTTTTCTTGTATCTCTGCAAGGCACATTTCTCGCAAAAGTAGTGCCCGCATTTCGTGATTATAGGGTACGTATACGGCTTCTTGCAGATGATACACGCAAATGGGATCCCCTCCAGCGCTGCATCGTCGTCTTCCGAATCATCACCATCATTGGCCGCCTTCTTTGATCCAGTTGTCGGCTTCTTGCCCTTAGTTCCTATCTCCCAGTCCTTGTCCAGCTCCCAACCTTGCTTGTAATCTTCGCGCGCATGGAGGAACTTGCAGCTATCGCCGAAGCCACAGAAGCCGGTCTGCTTATAATCCTTGCACACATCTGGGGCAAAATCTGTGACCGTGATGGTGCGGATATTTGTAGGCGCTTTCACAGGACCAACTTGGCGGTTTGGCGCATTGGGGTTTTTCTGGATGAAGGACTGGTAGTTCGTTGCGCCTTTGTATGTCCCATCGTTCTCTGTCTCGCCGCCAGTGCCAGGCTTCGTGCGGGTGGTGCCCAGTAGCTGCTTCGCGCTTAGAGAGTCTTTACTCGACTCGTCGTACCAGTTCGACTGCTTCGTAGCATCATTGGTAGATTCGATCTGCCCAGAGCGATCGGCGGCGAATTTTGTCGCTTCAATGTCATCGATGTCTGGTTTGGAAGGGTTGCCAGAGCTCGCGGTCACCCCAGCAGTCTTGCGCCGGCGCTTGACCTGCCGGCCCTCATTGTCTTCTGAGGATGTGTAGCCCGAAGAGTCGGACGTTGGCGGTGGGGCGGCTGGACGTTTGCGGATTTTTGAAGTTTTGGCTGTGCGCTTCTTGAAAAGCGGTTGTGTGTCTGCGGAGGGGCTGACATCTGCCATGACGCTGGGAAATCTTTCCAGAGCGAAGAATTCGAGCAGGCGGAGGTATCTCCTGGAGACACTGCAAAGGCGTAACTACGTGCAGTAGCCTACTTTACTTTATGCACATGGCCGCAGGTATCTCTCGGTGAACGGCCGCTTACTAAAAGCTGTTTTCAGAACACGTTGGAAACAGAGCGACTATCCACGATGTACTGCGTAATGACTGGTCAAGTATTCTGAATATGGAACGCCCCAAGGTCACAGGACCCTCAAAAATGATGCTCTGGGAGAAATTTATAGCAGGATGTTTAGCTGCCTTGGAGTACTAGCACGAATCGAGTCGTGCCAAGACCGGGGCGGCGATCAACAAACCTGTTCCTAGTCGTCAACATCACACACTCTCGTCGTTGCGTTGCTCTAGTGATTATCCAAATCGTCAAATAACACTCGCTGATACTCGTATTGCGACCTGCCTTGTCATAAAGTAATCTTACCGTCTCATACACAGCGACGCGTTCACCTCCCCTCTGGCCCCTCGCCAAGTCCGGTTGATCCTGCGGAACCTCGACCCATTGCGGTTCTAAGCAATAGCAGCTTCCGTGAGGATATCGGACGGATAGACTACGACCGGCAGTAAACCCGGGCTGAAAACGAAGAATTGTGGTTGCGACCCCACCGGGTGGAAGTTGCAATTCCCTCCTTGTTGTCATGTGCAGTCAAACTGTTTAGTTTGTGATCATCTCCTCTAGCGTCAAAGTCGGCCCTCCACCCGGTCAACTTCCTCGCAACCTTCGGCCATCATGGGCACTTCCGTCGCCAATCAACCTCGATCAGCCGTTGGCATAGACGCTGCTGGTAGAGGAGAGGACCCTTTCACGAGTACGACACCACAATTCCGGCAATCGCATCCCCACAGATATTCAACCTTCGACACACAGCTCTTCGCTCTAAATCATCCGTCGTCGTCGCCATCGCAGGCTAGAAGAGCACTCGAGGCGCATCTAGCGGAGACGGAACGGAGGTTGCAAGAGGCGTCCAAGCTTGGGACAACTTTGGTTCAGCAGCGGAAAACATTGTCTGAACGTTTACGGGATGTGGAGGCGCATCAAGAGGACGAAGAAATTGGTCCTGAATTAAGGCAAAGGTTGCTCGATGTCGAGAGGGAATATGCCGAGGTCAGCCGGGAAAGTGTGAGGGCTTTCATAGGCCCAAAACACCAGGATTTGAACGAGGTATCCAGCACACCATTTGCACTAGATGGAAGGGTAAGTAAAACCATCGGTATACCACGCGCCCGAGCTCATTGGGAGTTATAGAATACCGCCAGCCCAACAAAGTTCACTCGAGAAGCTACAGATTCACCCTCAAAACTCAACGTGCCAAGGAAGCAGCGTAATCAACCACCGAGTCGAGCCCAAGAATTAGATTTTGCGGCGGAAATAACTACATCACTGATAGACCAAGTCAAGCAGCTTCAAGCCGCGCTTTCGGAGAAAGAGGAAGCATTGAAAACATCCGATTCGGACAAAGCACGTCTAGAGCATGAAGCGTCAGGATTCTCATTACGACTGAAAAGCCTTGACGAGAGCGAGCAGCGGTACAAGGACGAGAACTGGAACCTGGAGACCCAAACACACGAGATGATGGCCGCGGCAAAGGAGGCTGCAAGCCGGGAGCAAAGGCTCCAGCAGAGTTTGGCTGCCGCAATAGCAGAAAAAGCTTCTGCCCAGCGAGAGCTAGACGATCTTCACCAGAATCACGGCAAACTTGTAGAAGACAACGACGCAAGTCGCAAGGCGCATGAAATAGAGCTCGTTGGACTAAGAAGGAACGTCAATCTTGGAGATAGTGAACGAAACGCCCTTCAAAGGAAAGTTGAGGAACTCACTTCCCAAAATCAAGAGTTGGCCAAAGCAGTGGCGAGTCGCTTCAGGGACGGAGAGTCTGAACAGACCCAAGATGATATATCGGAACCTGAAGATCTCCCCTTGGACCCATCTGAATCAGAACAGGAAGCACCCCCGTCACCTTCGAAAGGCATTCACAGGCATTCTCTACTTGAAACCGAGACACTCAAAAGCTCACTTCACCACGCGCATAGAATGATCCAGAACTTGAAAAGTAATGTCCAGCGTGAGAAGACCGAAAAGCTAGATCTTAAGCGCATGTTGCAAGAAGCACGAGATGAGTTAGACGTTCGAAGCAGGGCGAGCCACGAAGGCAAGCGCGTGAAGCCTCATAAATCTCAGCAAGACGTACTAAAGAAGCTGGTCCGACCAAACATGCTTGGGGCGAACAGAAATAGCAAAACGGATGTATTGGTCGATGATCAAGACTGGGAAGATCGTAATGGAAGTCCCTCCCATGGAACGGGATCACGAGACCGCGTTCTGAAGACATCGGATAACCCACTTCCGTCCACAGAAAGTGAGGCTTATCAGACCGCGAACGAAACCGAAGACGGCTTTGAAACTGCTGAAGAACGTCACCCTGCGACAGATACGGACGACTTCCAGACAGGCGCTGAAAGTCTGGCTGGAGACAGCAGCGATGATTTGACCGAGACTGAGGGCGCCACGAAACGTAGGAATACTATCCGTGGCAGACATCCATCCCAATTAGCGGCCGCTAAACCTGGCGATCGGTCTTCATTCCAGAGTACAGCTTCAACATCCGGCGACGATGGTGACTACCAAACAGGCACTCCCTCACATACTCAACCGCAGCGCTACCGCTTGAAGATCAACCGTGGTAATCGCCGGTCGCGCTTTAGCAGTGAACCTTTGGAAGGCAGTGCGCCATCCACGGTGAAGAACTCTCCAGCAAGCTTCATGGGCAGTGAAGGTCAAGGCGGTCTAAGCTTGTTCAATGAGCTGGATAATTTGAATGGAGACAGCGCCGAGGAGATGGATAACACGCCAAGCAGAAGCGTCAGATCGCCCCGTTCGACGCGCAGTTTGAGCGAAAGTATCAGATCCCATAAGTCCAACTCAAGCATGAGAAGAAGCGTTAGTTCCCAGCGAACAGCGCCGTCTGGAAGGCCCACCACTGTTCTCTACAACGGACAGACGTCCGAACAACCACCCGTTCCCAAACTTCCGTCGGTAGATTCAGGCATGATGACAGAACCATGGAAGCCTAGCCAAAGTGTGGCGCTTCGCGATATATCAAGCCTTATAGCCAGCAATAGGGATATCCTACCATCCACTCCTGCTGCACAACCTACAACCGGCGTATCTGCCAGTGCCCCTAATATAGGTGCCACATCTAGATCGGTATCTGTCTCTCCACGAACTGTATGGGACCAGCCACTTCATATGTTCTCCAGCATCATTCCCACGTTCGGACCAGCTTCCCACAAATCGACGCCACTATCGACGAATTCCAAAGCCTCTCAAGAGCCCACAGGCCGAGAATCCGCCGGAAGCCCTGAGGCTGTAGGGCGATTCCCAGGAGCGTATGAGCCTTCGGAGCCCGAGTCTGAAATTGCATCACCAACGCCTGGGGAAAGATCTGAGGTCTCATCAGTCACACAACCACCTGTTCTAGCTGCTGCCCTCGTTCTCTCGCTCTCTTCAATACAAACTCTTGACACTACTCCTATCATACCGCATGTTCCAGCGCCACCAGCTACGGCTCATCAGCAACCAGACATAACAACTGATATTCCGACTGCGACATTGGACCTTCCATCTAGTTTCTCGGCGCAACTTGCGAGAGAGCCGAGGGTGACAAAGGTCGTCACAGAGCAGCCTTCAGAGCCTGCGGAGGCCTTCGAACCTTCTACTGAGACGACAGAGACCTCATACACGACTCAGCAAGCTTCTGGCCCTGCGCTTGGAAATTCCTGGGCCCACCCCAATGGGCTGGGAGGAATTTTAGGTTCGGTTTTCGGAGGAAGGAAGTCAGAGCGTTTACCATCGCATCATATTGCGGAAGATGAGACGAGCCAAAACTTACAGCCCTTGCCACTATCAATAAATAAGGAAGGGAAAGTACCTTTCGAGGAAGTACCTGCAAATACCGTGTCAAGGAACCTTTCGCCGGAACACCAATCGCAAGCGCCTCTGGTTGATATGGCCGATGAAGCCTCGCAAACCCTTTTATCTTCTGAGCAAATTGACAGTATGTTGAAACAAAAGCAGCAGGAAACTCAGCCGGAAACGAGACCACCGGCGACAACCGTCATGAAACCGCTTTCCCAGATTGGGGCTATCTCGCCGCCTATACCTACTAACAGAGTTGAGACTGGCGATCTGACGAAAGGCAGGGTGCGAGAGCCCTCGGGCTTGCGAGAGCCCACTGGCATGCCAACAACGCCGACAAGCAAAGATGTCCCTGCTTTCAACAAATCTTTGAAGCGGCCGCTCAGTGCTGCAAACATCCGTCAACGGCCAGATCAGTACCCTCCTTTGCCGCCAGACCATCAGAAAGCCATCGCTGCCGCTGCACAGCGCCAGCCCGAGCCAACATCAACAGGCATTATGGGGCCGCCACTAGCTCCTGCGTCTTCATATCGCAACAGAGTCAGAACACCCAGTCGGACTCGAACCCCAAGCGAACAACGAGCTCCAGAGAGTCCATCTTCGAAAGGTGGTACCACGCCTCGAGCTCGCCACTCGACGGCAAGAAGCCGAGTGTCAAGGCGTTCGTCAGTGTCATCCTTCGCGTCTGAAATAGACGAACGCTTCAATATCCGTCTTGATGGCGTGCCTGGTATGGAAGCTGGCACCGATCCTCGCATGATTCAAGCCATCACCCAAACCATGATCGGCGAACACATGTGGAAATACACCCGCAAGGCCGGCCGCGGCGACATGTCCAGCACCCGTCACCGCCGCTTCTTCTGGGTGCATCCATACACCCGGACTCTCTACTGGTCCGAACGCGACCCCTCCACCGCCGGCCGCGCGCAACTCAAGGCCAAGAGCGTCGCCATCGAAGCCGTCCGCGTAGTCACAGACGATAACCCCATGCCTCCCGGCCTCCACCGCAAAAGCCTCGTCATCATGACCCCCGGCCGCTCCGTCAAAGTCACCGCTACGACGGGCCAGCGCCACGAAACCTGGTTCAACGCCCTCTCCTACCTGCTCCTGCGCACCGGGCCCGACGGCACCGACGCCGGCGCCACCGATGGCTACATCACCGCCGACGACGTTGCGGAATTCAACCCTTCATACAACAACAACAACAACAACAACAATCGCTCGCGCTCACGTATCTCCCTAACCTCCTGGCGCAGTCGCCGCGCCTCCGCCAACGATCAGGGCTACACTTCTTCGCAACTGCCTTCGCGCCAGCAGTCCCAGACCGGCGGCCAGAACGCCTCTGTGAGCAGCAGGCACTCGACGCAGGCACCGCCCACGAGGAGTAAATCCCGTGTCGGATCGTTCTCGTCTCGCATCAGCGAGTACTGGCGCCCCAGCAACAACGCGACGGGGAGTATAAGCAGCAGGCACAGCAGGAGTAGCATCCAGCCCCCCGGAGTGGGAAGCGCGAGTGATGTGGCCGTGCGTGACAGCGCGGAGGATCTGCGAAGGGTGATTGAGCATGCGGAGAGGGGAGGGGGCGTGGAGAACGTGAGGGCTTGTTGTGATGGTATGTTCAAACCTCCACTCATCCTTAAACTCGGGGTTTGGGGGGGACGATGGCTGATATATATCTGGGGTTCACAGGCAGACACGACGTCGGCTCCCTCTCCAAGACCGGACGGCATCACAGCCACGGCGCCACCAGCCAGGCGAGCAGTCTCCGCAGCCAGCGAAGTGGGAGGCTGAATGGGTATGCGTCGGCTACTTAGACCTTCCTATCTTTCCTTATCGCAAGACTTGACTTTTCCTTTTCGCTTTTGTCGTGGTGTGCGAGGGAGGGTGTGATATCTACAGACGGATGTATGAGCAGCTTCGGACAGAGCAAGATTTGGGTGGGAGGTAGAGCACGGATTGGCTTTTTGTGTGGATGTGCTTGGGAATATGGCGGGGTGGGGATTTGCAGGGCTTGGTGTGTGGGATGAGCATGGGCAGTTGCAGCGCTTCCTTGGGCTTCAGATACGGGATTGCAGATGTGCATGCGTTGTGAGATTTGGAGTGATTGGTGTTTCCGCTTTCTCGCGAACGGACACGGACATGCTGGGCGTTGATGACTTCCTCCTCTCCTGGGTTCACCAACACCAATCACCAACCCCCTTGCCCTTTACGAATCCACCTCCCTCCATCACCACCCAAAGTCCACCCATCCAT
>JAABUS010000783.1_pt1 | contig 76471 bp, 5 predicted proteins | sample 5560161 | NCBI WGS metagenome assembly JAABUS01 (sample SAMN10711885, study PRJNA513376) | rock metagenome | isolation source: Antarctica rocks | place: Antarctica: Victoria Land, Trio Nunatak nord | collected 2016-01-04
AGTCCCCTGCCAGTATGGTTAGAAATTACATGCCGCTTCACCATCGAGGGTGAAGCGGCATGTAATTGACCAAACTTGTTAAGGCAAGAGAGGAAGCAACAGTAGTATGTGATGTTGGATCCATATTCTATCAATAATCCATGTCCCGAAGAAGCTAGAGCTACTTCGATAGATGTATGACAGTGGATGACAGAAATGCAGGCGTCGACTTCGTTTCTCGTATACTAGACATGGAGAACATCAAAGATGAGTGCGAAGCTGAGTCTAGAGGTTCAACATCTCATCAGGTGTAAAACCTGCAAGTCGGTGGCCGCCTAGAAAATGAAGTGACTTTCAGAAACGAGCACTCTTCAGAATTGTACTGCTTTCCATGAGTCCTGGTGGGACAACCGGAATTCTCGAGGCCAAGATCTAGTCCTCCACCTTGAGGCAACCTAGTACTTTCTGTTTCTCGAAATCATCAAATCATGACCTCTTTGGCCGGTTCCCTTCAAGATAACCGTGCTATGATCTACGTTTACGCTCTTGAGCGCGACCTCCTTTAACTCAGCCATACAGCTGTTGTGAAAAAGATGAGATACCATATCTGTTAATGCTCTTAGCCGAAATGTTCATCAACACCACATTCTCGAAGAAACTCACCAAATTAGAGACTCTGTCTGTTCAGGATATGTCGGCAGATACACATTGAAGCATCCCTGTGCTCTACAGCTCCAATGGGTTGGAAATTTGTAGCACTTAATCTGCCGGTCTTCAGCGAATTCCCTCGAATAATTCGCAAAGACCGCCTCGGCTAGCTCACTTCTATATCCATCGACTGCCAGCGGACGAGTGCGTCTCTGATGCACGCGCAAGGTGGAGCGGTCGTCAAGAGAGCAAGAAAGGAGGAGGCCCGTTTCCGCTAGGGAGGACAATGGTATCTTCAGCGCCGGTAGGATTGCGAGGTGGACAATTTTACCAGCCGGCGGCGCTTTCTACTGTTAGAGAACCTGCAGCAACTACATCGATCAGTCTCAGCATACCCTTAGAGTCTATGCATATCAACAGAGCTGACAAGAATGACACACCAGCACCAATGCCTATCTCAACCAAGCCAATGAGAACCCCTTCCAACCAAGAGGCCTTTATTGTCTCGTAGTGTTATTCCGGCCGGACGTTGTTCCAAAGGGGACGTGGCAGTCGAGGCAGTAGATACCTCGAAGGTAGCTTTGAAGTAACTCAACAACCCCACGTCGAGCTTGACTTTCAAGATTCGAACGAGTAACTTCAGAAACGCTAGTGGAACGACTAACGGGGAGCTTGAATTGCCCGAGCCCGCACCTTTGATCTACCCGAACCAAAATGACGATGTACAAAGCAGTTTGTCCTCCAAACGAAAAATCGCAGCGGGTTGTCTTGACAAACGAGCGCAAGCGACATACGTAAATAAAAGCTTCACATCAGGAGCTATACCCACCGAGTCTAAGCTAACCTTTGCTTAGAATTAGGCCTACTAGCACCCCTAATCCTCACTAGCAATCGAAACAACCTCAGAAGTCGCCTCTAGATACGGTAACCCGACTCACCCTTCAGTGACAACAAGCGAATTCGGACGGCTGTCGAGTAGAGTCAAGCACGAGTCTCTAGCAGGCAGAGAAGCGAGAAAACACGCCAAAGCATTAGCTTCCAGGGACACTAGCAGCCGGCTTCGGCAGACTGTTGGGGGCTTGGGACCACAATCGAGGGCGCCAGATTTGATTCAGAATATTTTGTGTCTGTTGATTGTGGTTTGCCGACTCAGGAGCAGGTGGGGGAAGCGAGGGAGGCTGCTGAAGCTGATGAGGAGGAAAATCGTGGTGGCGAGATGATGTTTGTATGAAATCCGAAGGCCGTTTGCAGTGCTACCAATCTGTCTCGGAATAATGATTATCGGTACTAGATAGCGTTACCTATTAAACTCTCGCGGCTTGTGTTACTATGAGACTTGCATGCAGCCTTCCGTACTCGCACCGAGAGAGCGAGAACGGTCATAAGGTGTTAGCTGTCGACCTTAATATCCCAGAAACTGGCAATTGTAAAGTGTACTCTACAGAGCCCGGAATTTGCAGCACATAAATCTCTTAAGAGCAAAGACTTTCCCTGTCTGTGCTCAAGACGAGTTAGGCTACGCAATAATTGGCTCTTGGATAGGCTTGCATGCCCGACTTGATACTCGAATTGAGGGCATTTTGTGCTAAGATGATTCGATCAGCGTCCAAGACGGCCACTAATTCTGACACCAAGTCGTCTATTAGTACTTTGTTTAGGCCTTCTTGTTAGCAGCCTATTGGCAAGATTCAAAGTTGGGACAATCCTTGTCAGTAGAATTCGCATGGGCCGAAGCGTATACTTCTAATGGGCTCACGATGATTGCTCTACCGCTAATTTATTGTGGCGGAAAAATAGTGTAAACACGCTCTCGATTCAAGGGCGTATAAAACGCTTGCTCGGTCGTTATTAAGTAGGTTTTGAGACACCACTACCCCCGCCGTGAAGAAAGACGCTTAGCGACTACCATCTCACTGTAGACTTACTCAGATCGTGCCGCACTTCGCAATCACCACCGTCTCACTCGTCGTTCCGTCAGCAGATCCAACGCTCTCAATTGCCTTCACGAATTCCTGCCCCTGCACAACTTCGCCAAAGACCGTGTGCTTGCCGTTCAGATGAGGCGTTGGGACGGTGGTGATGAAGAATTGCGAGCCGTTTCTACGATTGTAAGTACGAGCAATAACGGGCTAGGATTAAGAATGGGGAGGAAGCAGCGACTCACGTGTTGGGGCCTGAATTCGCCATCGACAGGAGGTAGGGGCGATCATGCTTGCGGGTGAAGTTCTCGTCGTCGAATTTCTTGCCATAGATCGATTTGCCGCCGGTACCCTGTATCACCATTTCTCATTAGCTGATCGGTTGGGTCAACGCCAAGGAAGCAAAGCAGGATGTCTTGAAGGAGCTTGTGACGGAAAACCAATAATGATCTGCTCTTCGAAGGGCAAAAGAATCGACTTACATCACCAGCAGTGAAATCACCACCCTGAAGCATAAAGCCAGGGATGATCCGATGGAAAGAAGAGCCCTGATAGCCGTAGCCTTTCTCACCAGTGCAGAGAGCCCGGAAATTGGCGGCGCATCTTGGCGTAACGCTATCGTAGAGATCGAAGACTATCCTGGCTGGTGGGCCTTTGTGAGAAAACGATGTTAGTATAAAGTAGTTGGGCTCTAAGCGGTATGGCTTACCGTCGTTGACCGTCACATCGAAGTAGACGTCTGAGTTTGATTGCGAGTGCGAGGTCGTGGCCCCAGTGGACGTTCCTGCAATTGGTGCTGGCGAGGATTGCACTGGCTGAGAGCTGCCTGATTGAGATATCAGCTTCCGGCACCTTTTTGAACAATTGATAGTGGAAAATGGAATCAAGTTCAAGCAAGGGATGCATTACCGCTAGTGCTGGATTGATTATCATCCTTGTTTAGCTTGCTCTTGATCTTGTTCATGAATTTCGACATGTTTGCTGTTTTTTCGGGATTTGAACAGATGATCTACTGGAGGTTGATAGGATTCTGTGATACTGAGGGCTGTGTATCTGCTTATGCTTGGGTTTAAGGGAAGAGTCGAAAACTCGAAGTATCAAAACAGGGAATCGCGGCACAGGCGGATGATGCGTTGTGGCTGAACCCTGTGGCTTAAAGCTGAACTAGTCGCATCTGGGATATCAAAGTCTTGAAAGATGTACTTCGTTAAAGACATCATCTACTCTCTAGGTATTGAAATAGCAAATACAGTCTCAAGGAATAGTTTTCGTCTCTGTCCTCGGTGCAGATTTTTAATGAGGCCATCAAAGCATTATGTCACTCAGGCTTGAGCACATTTTAAGGGAGTACGGCCTCATTGTAAAGCAAGACAGAGATGAGACGAAAGCCACCGATCAACACAAAGGTCGGTCACAACTACATATGGCTTTGTCCAAAGACGCTTTTCAAGGGCTGCAGCGGTCCAGAATTGAACAACGTGTGACGGAAAGATCCGCACAGAGATTTACCGAGGCCTGCTTCCCCGCAAACGCGCTCTAATGGTAATGTTTTCTACGAAAGTACCACCATGTGGGCAACATTTCGTTCTGGAGAGGCCTTTGTTAAGCCAGACGAAGGTGTCTTCTGCCAGACTAAAGGAACCGTTGGATTTGGGCCTAGTGGCTCTTAGTAAGGGGGTTAAATAGCCTCAACTCTATAAACCTTCCTAAATAACAATATCTATTCTAAATATCAACGGGTTATAAGCCCGGGTTAGTGCTTATTTACGTACATAATTATTATTATTCCGTTTATAACTACGTTAACGTTATAGTTTAAATAACGCCTATACTAGAATAATAAACTTAAATAAATTAACGAACGTCGTTTTACTATATATTATACCCTTTACCGAAAATAACTTTAGCGATTAATTTATCGATATATATATATATCTATATAGTAGGAAATTATAAATATATATATAGGAGCTAGTACTAAATAAAGATAAAAGAGAGACGACTATAATTATAAAAAAGAGGAAAATATTAAGGAACGAGATTAGTATCTAGAGATTTATTAAATTAATAATTAAATTTATTAAACTATAACCTAGTTATAATATAGAAGTAGGTTAAAATAAAAGATAAAGAATAAAAACTAGGGTAGGGCTAGCTACTATCTAAATAAAAATTAATATATAGAGTATTTATTTATTATCTACCCCGACTATATTAGGATAGAAATAAGGAAACTAGTTTAAATTTAAATTAAATTTAAAATAAATTAAGTTAAGTTAAAATAAATAAAGTTATATTATAATAATAACTCTCTCTTTAAAATCGAGCTCCTATGAGATAAGTAAATAATTAATTCGATTAATTAAATTTCGTAACCTTAACTCTTATTTAGGGTTACGAAATAATTAAAATAAAAACATATCGAAATATTCGAGTTATCGATAGTAATAGATAAGGGATAAAATAGGGAATAGGTAATAATATACGAATAAAACTAGGTATAAATATTATTATCTATAAATAATAACGGCGGGGCTAGGTTATAAGGTACTATTTATTTATATAATAATACGAAGTATCGGTCGAAGCCGATACGGAATAATAACCGAGAGGATAATAACGAATAGGGAATAAACTATAATATAGACGGGAGTTAACTTCTTAAAAATCGAATTAAAATAAAGATAGTAGAGGTTCTTTATATTAATATCTTTAAATAATATATAGTAATTCGTAGAGGCTAGCGGCGCTAGGATTCGAGATATAATATTTATTAATAAATTATTAATAATAGGTAAAGTAATAAAAGGGTTCCTATATAATAATATAACTTTCTTAATTAACGTAATATTTTAATAAAGATAGACTATAACGATAATTATATTTAGAATTTAAAATACCGTTAATATACTACTTTCGTTAATTATTATAATATCTAAGGCCGTTAGCGTAGAGCTAGTAGTTTAATAATAATATAAAAAACGTAAAGTAATTACGGGGTTTATTATTAAATAATTTTTAAATCCTAAATTTAATAATAGAACTAATCTCTAAGGATTCTAATAAAACGGGGGAATATTAACTCGATATAAAATTATTAAAAGTTAGAACCCCGCGATATTAAGGCTAGAACCCCGTATCGATAAATAATAATATTATAGAGGTAGCGGAGCGTAGGTATATATAACGCGCTAGCGCCTTTAACGGGGCGTAGGTATATATAATATATTATTACTTTATAATTACTTCTTTTTTTAAACCCTAGTCTCTAGGTACTTAAATACTTTAATTAAAAAATATTTATTAAAAAATCTTTAAACCCCCTAAAGGAAATAAGAGAAAAGAGTTATTTAATATAACGACGTTATTATATAGTAACCTAAATATAAAGTTACGTACCTAATTCTTTAATATTTATAATACTAGTTACGGAATAGTATTTAATTAAATTACGAAATTTATTAAAAAACCTTTAAACCCCTAAGAGAAATAAGAGAAAAGAGTTTTCTAATTTATATTATCGGTCCTATAACGTTGATATATAGTACTAGTCGCGGAATAATACGAAACTATTTTCTATAGTATTATTATATAGTACTAGTAACGGAAGAGTAATATTACTAAACTATTTCTACTATATAATAATACTAGTAGTAAATAAATAGTATATTTATAAAGCTGTCCCTATAGTGTTAATATATAATAATAATAATTAATAAAATAATATTTTTTTCGTCTCTATAATATTATTATATATAATAATAACGGAGTAAAATAGTATATACTATCGTTCCTATAGCGCTTATAGTACTTATAGTAAATATAATATATTAAATTATTCCTATAGTATTTATAGTACTAGTAACGGAATAATAGTAGTTACTTTTACTATATACTCTTATTATATTATAAAAGATACTAGTAGTAAAATATTATATATAATAGTATAACCTTAATATTATACCGGGAGATTAATAATAATATAACTACTATAGTAATAATTATATCTATTAATAAAAGCGAGGTAGCGGAGCGGAGGCGCGTATCGACGTATTATAATAATAAAGTACTTAGCGCGACGGTTTATTATTAAAATAAACTCGCTCGTTTATTTATTTTCTCTTTTCGTAACTCCTTTAATTTTTCTCGTATATTATTACTCTAGCTCTATAATAGTATTCTAGTATTATAATTAATATATAGATAATACTCTCGTTATATATAATTTTTTTCTAACTCTATAAGTAACTCCTATTTACCGATAGTATTAATTTATTTATATTAATATAGTTTAGCTATAAATATACTAGTAAATATAACTAGTCCGTTATTAGCGCGACTATGTAATATTAATTATAATAGTAGTTTACTATACTTCGTAACTCCTTTACCGGGTCTATTTTTATTAATTTAATAATAATTATATTCGAGGTACGTCCCCTCCTTATATACTTTATTATATTAATCGCTACGAAATCGACCGTTACGTAAAGATAAATTATAACCGTAAATTTTAAAATAGTATATATTAATAATAATAGATTCTTAAGTCTTTCCGAAGGAAGGTAAAAAAGTTTATATATTAATATATCCGTATCGGTAATAGGACTCCTGAAGAAGAATATAAATATAATTTAATAAATAAAGAAATTACCTAGTAATATAAAATATATAATAAGACGGTAGTTATCACGGGGTAGACTTTAGTAGGAGTATTATTATAAATATTTACTAAAATAGCGGGCTAAGCCCTACCGCTAGCTCTATCGAGACTAGGATAATATTAGAATTCTAATATATTAAGACTAAATCCTTTATAGAATAATTAATATCTTTTATATTATATACTATTATATTAACCCTTTATTAAATAGTAGTAACGGTGATATTAACGTAGAATTATACCTCTTTTATATTAGTAAAAACGATTATATTAATTATAAATAATAAAATAACCTCTAAAATAATTAATATACTCCCTATTAACTACTATATTTAAAATAGTTTACTCCGTATCGATAGCGAGTTTTATTTATATTATATCTATTTAGCGCTTCCGTATTATACTTTACTATCTTAAATAAATACTTCTAAACTCTTTATTAAGTTATTAAAATAACCTATTTAATACTTTTTTTATTTAGGATATTTATAGTAAATATTAAATTAAATATTTAAAACGTCCCTTTATTTATTTTCTTTTTATTAATATAATTATTTATTTTAGTAAACTACCTATTAAATAAACGTCTAGCCTAGTAAATATATTACTAGTTATATCTTTTACGCTTCCGCTATAGAAAAAGAATATTAGAATATTAGTCTTTTAATACTACTCTTATTATTCGCCTAGTATTACTACTTTTAGTAATTATTATTAATTATTACCCTAGTTATTACCTTAAAAGAAGTTTAATTAAACTCTACTATAATTAATTTTACTTTCTATTTATAAAAATTCCTACTATTAAATAAATATATCCTAAAATAAATAAAAGTTACTTTTAATATTAGACGAGTAGTTATTTAGATAATTATATAGTCTCTTTATCCTCCTATTAAAGTACCTCTTTAATATTTATTAAAGAGGGCCCGGAAAGCGAAGTAGTTTAATAATAATCTTTTAAAGTATATTAAATTTAAATAACCTACTATATAACTACCTTTAATTATAAATAAAATATTTATAATACCGTTTATTAGTATTTTCCGAAGGGATATTAAAGAGCTACGTTAATACCTATAAAAGAAATAATCTTTAGAGGACGAATTTAAAAATAAAGAAATTATAACTCCTTTTAAGCCCGAGTAACTTACTATAGATTCCGAATAAATAATATAATTTATAAAATCGCTAGAAATTTAGGTTCTTATTATTAAGTTAATAACTAGGATAAAGAAAGACCTAATAAGACCTTAAGGCCTATTAAGAGTAAATAATTCAATTAATTAAAATAGTACTAATTCTAGAGTAAACGCCTAGAATAAATTAAAACTCGAAGAGATTAAATTCTTCGACCCTAAAGGCGATAAAAAGGATAATTTATTTTACTTTAAAAAAATATACTATATATAAAAATGTTTTCGACTTTAAAAATCGCGTTAACGATATAATTAAATAGTACGGCGAAGAGGAAATACGAAAGTTTCTATTTTTATATTTTAAAGAAATAATTCTTAAATAGTTCTTAAATAAGTTAAATATTAATATTAAAGTATTAATATATACCTTCGCTAGCCCTAAATAAATAAATTATCTTATTAAATAATTTAAAATAAAGACGCTAGAAACTATATATAAACTTCGTTTTAATAAATATAAATTTATTTAAATATATACTAGTAAAACGCCTAAATAATATATAAATAAAATATTTAACTTAATTAAGGCCGCCGATATTCCTAGTATATATTAATAAATATTTATAATCTACGATTATATTAATTTTAATTTTAAGCCTTTTATTAATCCGCCTAAATTTAATATCCTATTAAATAAGTTTTTTAATTTATTTAATATTAAGGAAGAAGCCTAGCTAGGAATAATACGAAATAATAAAATAATTAGGCCTCTACCGTCTTTTAAGCTAAAGGGCTTATAGTAAAACTAATAGAATTATTAATAATTTAACTAGTTTCGGTTATAATAGAACTAGTTACTTTAGGTTATTTTTTATTAATTTACTAATCCAGCCTATTAGAATATACTAAATATCTCTTAAATATAATAGTAGTTTTATTAAATTCAACCGTTATCTATTTAGTTATAGATTACTAGTAGTAGTACTAGGAATATATCTTTCCCTCTTAGAAATAAAAATCGTCCTAACTTTTAACTACGCTAAGAAAACCGCGGGCCTATAATTAGTAGTTATAATTTTAATTATTTCGGGTAATAATAAATACCCTCTAGGTATATAATTATTTACTATAAAACCGAGGTATAAAAGAATTATTCTTAGGAAAATAATATTATAAAGTAATAAATAAAAGAATAATTTATATTTAATATTAATTACGCTAATAAATAGAGCTAGGATTAGTAGTAAAAAGACTACTATAATAAATAAAACGAAATAGCCGGTTATTAAGTAACTATTATCGATTCGCTTAAATAAATCGAGTATCGTATTTATAAAGAGTCATTCTCTTCTAAAAACGTACTATATATATATTTTAGAAGTTAAAATTTAAATAGGAACCCTACTAAAACCTCCTACCCTAAATATTTAATTATAAATATTATTTAAAAGAGTAAATAGTCTTTAGTAATAAATGAGAATATAGAAACCTATTACTAGGCTAAAATGAATAACGAATTACTAAAATAGAAACTTATTATTAAATTAAACTACGACTCTTCCAAAAATATAGGAATAGGATAAGCGTTTAAAAAAATACTAATATATTAATATTTAAATCGGCCTAGACCCTAAAATTAAAGTAGAAAAGAGTTATAAAGATATTAATTATAGAATAATTATCGCCGATTATAAATTTATAATATACTTTCTTTTAAAAACTAGAATTCGTATTATAGTAACCCTATTCTAAATTACTAGTATTAATATTAATTATTATATTATTTCTAAATATATCGTTACCTTTTTATACTTCCCCGGGAAAGATAAAAGTAGTAATAAAATAATAACCGAAACCGCCCCTAGGGAAGTTTATATTATGGATAATTTTAAAATAAATATATTTATTAATATAGACGTTATAACCCCTAAAGGAATTAATATACTAGTATCTCGTTAAATAACCTATATCGGTAACTACGATATAAAGTACTTTATTAATATTTATTTAAAGAGTACAAGTATAAACCGGCTAGTATATACTATAAAAATAAAAGTTATCCTCCTATAAATTACTATAATTATCGAAGTCTATAAATTTAATTTATTAGTATAAAACTACTTCTTTAAACCGGTAGATATTAACTTATATTTCTTTACCAGAATTATTAATAATAGAATAAGATTAATATTTATAAAGAATAAAACGGATAAATTCGTTAAAATTCTAAAAAATATAAAGCTTAGCTAGGTACTAAAGGTTTAATTTAATAACTACTATAATATTATTATAAACGATAACGACGTTCGCGAGTTTATTATATAAAGGCCTCTTTAAGAGTAAAAAAAAACTTTTATTAAAAAAACTTTTAATAATACGGTTTTTATTAATATTAATTTATTACTTTTTAAATAATCTTTAAAGGGTAAAGATATAAAGAACCTAATTAATTCCCGGCCTTCTATTCTATTAATAGAGGTAATTACTTCGGTAAAGAATAATATTCTCTTATATAATATTATTATTTATAGTAAATAACCGGAGTTAATAAGGATTATTAATTAATTCTCTATACTCTAGGTAGAAGGAGGCTTTATTAATATTCTAAAAAATAAATAAATATATATACTACTTCGCGCCGACTAGGAAGATAAAGTATTTAAAACGATATATATTTATCCTATAAATAACGAGAGCCGGAAGATTATTAACGAAATCTTTAATAAACTATATATTTAGGGACGATTTAAATAAACGATATAAACTACTTTATTAAACTTCCTAATCTTCGTTATTTAGACTATAAAATTAGACGGTATTAAAAAAAGTCGTACCGTTATTAATATTCGAGGTTTAAATACTATAGTTATAGTAGACGTCTACTATCTACCTCTATAGAATAATATAATTAACGCCGTTAAGGGTTATCGTTAAATTATTATTATTAACACAGTTAGTTTTTTTTATTAATAGCGAGTATATTTTAAGAATAAATATAAATTTATTATTATATTATACCGCGGCTAAAAGACTTTTAATATTATAATAATAGGATTTAAGAACTCGTTTATATATATATAATAATAAATAAACCGGATCCTACGTATTTATAAAATATTCGCCCGAGTATATATCGATAATATTATAGTATTCTCTTAGACCCTCGAGGATTATATTTAATACTTATATATAGTATTTTTTTTATTCGTTAAATTTAATATTTTAGTTAACCTTAAAAAGGCGTTTATTAGTTATTCGTTAATTATATTATTTAATTAGAAAGTTAACTCGTTCGGGCTATTAACTTCTAAAGAAAAGTTTATAATTATTAAATAACTAGTTTTCTCTTAAATATTAATAGTATTTAAAATATACCTAGGAATAACTAGTTAATTAAAAGATTATATTAAAGATTATACTACTCTAGTTAGATCTTTATAAAATAAAAAAACCGCGTTATTAAATAAAATACCCCCTATAGGTGTTTAATAATAAAAATATATTAAAAAAACTAGTTTTAAATCACTTTCCCTATACGAGATTCGTTTATTTAAAATTATTTAAAATACCCTTTCTAAACCTTCCTTTTTATACTACTTCGATAATAAAAAAGAATTATTTATCGATTTTAATATTAGTAAGGAATTTGGTTACGAAGTTATAGTTTATTATATTATAAAAAAACTAAAAGGCCTCTATCTTAACCGGGAATAAATTTAATTTATTCTTTTTCTTAACCGACTCTTTAAAGATATAGAAATACGCTATTAACCTATTAAAATAAAACTAATAAAAATAGTATAGATATTTATTAAAGTTAAATATATAGTCGAATTAACCCCGAAGATAATTATCTATACTAATTATAGAGCTACGCTTAGTATAATTAAATAAATAAATATAACTACTTTATTTATAATAAAGACTAATTTACGTATTATACGGGCCTTAGATTATATTTAGTGTTTTTAAAATATAAAAATCCGTTATAAACCTAGTATTAAATATATAATACTAAATACCCTATTTTAACTATATTAGAAAGACGTAGTTAGGGACTTCTTAGAAAACGAGCTAGATATACTCTAGGTATATATATATAAAATCTATATATTAATAGAAATAAATATATAGTTTAAATAAAAATTACTTTAAAGGTACTAGAATAACGACTTTTAAACTAAAATAAATTATATATTTAACTATAATATAGAAACCGGCGAGGACGTCGTAGATCTTCTATTTTCGAAGGGGGGTAACGATTTAATATAATATATTAATAATTTAATTATTAATTATATATATATACCGGAGCGCCTATATATACCTTCTTTATATATTAAAATTTTATTTAACGTCGTATATTCTAATTTATATATAAGAAAATATAAGTACTATAAAATAATAACTAGGTACTAGTATATATATAAACTAAATAAAAAGTTAGGGGAGTATTTACGATATTATTTATAATATTAATTATTCGGTACTCCTAGATATAAATTTTATAAAGTATTATAATTTATTCTTATACCGCCCTCTTTTTTTTATATAATTTTTATCGATTTTATCCTAGCCTTACCCCTTTCGTAGGAAGGATTTAATAATATTATAATTATTATATATAAATTTTCCTAAAAGATAACCGCGATTCTAGGAAAATTAATATAAAAGGTAGAATAATAGGTAGATATACTTTTACGTTGTTTATACTTAATGAATTAAGGTATTCCGAAGGTTATTTTTTCCAACCGCGATTATAAATTCGTAAATACCCTATAAAAGACTTTATTTAATAAGTTTAGAGTAAATTTAATATTCTCTACCGCCTATTATTTATAAACGGATAAATTAAGCGAGTATATAAATTAGACTATTAAAATTATATTATAATTCTAGATCGTTACTTTATAAAACCCTAAAACCTAGAAAGAAATATTATTTTTTATAATTATATAATATAATAATATATTTTCCTAACTTATTAATTATACTCTAAATGAAATAGTTTTCGGTTTTATTATTAATAACGCGTTAAACTTAGAAAGTTAGGAGAATAATATTTTACTAAAGAAATTAATATATATTTAAACTTCGGATATAATTACTTTTATTTAAATATATAATAAAGAGTATTATAATCGTATTTATTACCCTTAATACTTCCGTAAAAAGAACTAGACTTTACTACGCTTATATAAAGATTATAATATTCCGGTAAATAAATTTACTAGTCGTAAATATAATTAATAAATAACTAATCTATTTAAGATTTTTAATTATATCGGTAAATTTATATACCGCCTTAATATCCTAAGAAATTAGAAGATTTATAATATATTTTTAATAATATAACTAGAGTAATACCTATTATTAGATTAAAACTCTTTTAAGCGTCTACGATTTATTAACTCTAGAATAGTAGAATCCGAGCGAGATAATTTAAAGCTAGAATAAAAACTAGAGTATATCTTTAATAACCGCGTTATTAAAAAAGAGAAAGATTATACTACTAAATACCTCCTACCCTAAAAAGGCTAGGGATCTATATAAAACTATTAAATAAATACTAAGAATATTTTCGCGGACGAACTTATTAAAGAATATAAATAATAGGTTAGATACTAAACTAAATTCTTCTTCTAAAATCGATAACTCTAGAAGTATAATTATACTTCTCTTTTATATTATCGCTCTTTATTTATCTTTATTAAGAAATAATTATTATATTAAATCTATTTATCGAGCTCTATTTAGAGTATAGGTACTATAATAATATTAAGAGACTACTATACCGAGAATTAATAAAACTACTTTTTAATAGTTTTAAATTATTCGTTTAATTGTATATAAAGCTATATAGCCCGAATATCTTAATATAATATTATTTATATACTCCTTTATATAAACTTAGGTATATACTCTTCGTTATCGCTACTTCTTAATTAGATAGTATATTTATATAAGAAAGAACTTCGGATAATATAAAAATTATATAACTATTTAGCCGAATCGGGACTAGCTCCGCGCTAAAATAATTTTAATTTTAAAAGTATTATTAAATAACTTTTACCTAGATCTAGTCTAGATCTAGTCTAGATTTATATTAAAACTTTATTTTATTAATATATATTTAGAGCCCTAATCCTTTAATATTAATATTTCTATAATATTATATATATATACCTCTATTTTATTAATACTATAACTCTTATTATTAATTATTTATATTATCTCTATACCCCTCTATAACCTTACCTCGTTATCGCGATTTTAATATTAAATTTTACGACTCTATATTAAATTTTAAAACTCTATGAGCCTACCCGTAATTCGGCTAATAATTTAAAATATATATTTCTTATTTATTTACGTTATTATTTACGATACCCTATATAAGTATATTAATAAGGGTGTTAACTTCTTTCTTTTAAAAGAGGCGATTTATTATAGGGTAGACTTTAATAAGAGTATTATTATAGATATTTATTAAAACGACGGGCTAAGCCCTACCGCTAGCCCTATCGAGACTAGGGTAATACTAGGATTCTAATATATTAAGGCCAAATCCTCTATAGAATAATCAATATCTTTTATATTATATATTATTATATTAATTCTTTATTAATAGTAATTAATAGGTAAGCCTCTACTATAATTATTAATTTATAGAATTAATTAACGGCGGCGAACTAGTATATTAAGGAATTAAAGATAATAAATAAAGTTCTCGAAAAAGAGGCCGATAGTTTTCGTTAATATAAACGGGACCTAGAGAGCTCTAAGGAAGATAATATCTTTAAGAACTATATTAAAAAGATTACGTCTTCTTTTAATAATTCCGATAATAACTAAATCTTTCGTACGATATAATAGAAATAACGAATTTTTTTTTTCTTAAATCGGCGCTAGTTAAACTTATTTAGATATATTATTTAATAATATATTTTAGATATTTATATAAACTATACTTAAAGTAAAAGTATTCTTATAAATATAATATCTTATCGTTATTATATATAAATAGTTTAATAATAAATTAAATTTAGTTATACCTTAAAACCGTATAATAAAGTTATAAATATAGAGGAGAACGTCCGTTATATAAATATTAATATAAAAGTAGTAATATTTACTTTTAATATCGGTTTCGTTTACTCCGCTTTATTATCTTATATATCTAAATAACCTCTTTAATTATATTTATATATTTATATTTACTACCCGTTTATTTAAAAACTTTAATTAGTTTACTAGTACTAGTAAACTCTTTATCTAATAATTATTAATTATATTCTTCGCCTTAATTAGTTTATTTAACTTTATACTAAATACTTTCTTTATTTTTAACTTTATCGATTATTTTTTCTACTTCCTATAACTTATTATTATTAATAACTTCGGGGGTTTATATAAAAGAGTCCGCCGTATTAACGTAGTCGCGAAGATAATATAGTTTAAATAACGATATATAAAAGGTATTATAAATTCTATATATAAAAAGTAGTAGTAGGCGGTAAATTTATATTTTTATTTTATTAATAATTTTAAAGAGCCTTATAAACTTATAAGATAATTTCTTATTTAAGCGCTTTTACTTTAGGTTCTTTATTATTAATATAATTAAATTACTAACTTTATAACTTTATAGTTTATACGTTTTATTATATTATTTAATTTAATACTCGGTAGCGCTTTAAAGGCGCTCCGTAGCTTTATTCTTTAAAATTTATAATTATTATATTTTATTATTTATAACTAGTACTCTTTCTTTTTTAAAGTCGTCCTCGATCTTTTAACGGATTTTAGGATAATAATTATATATATAAAAAAATAACGTCGTTCCGACGACGGTACTCTAATTATTATTTATTAAAAATTCTATTATAAATAGTAATCTAGCTTAATTAATTTATTTATTATTAATAAATATACATAAATAGTATTCTAATATTTAATTTTAGCGCTTTATCTACTTATTCGTTTAAAGGTAAAAGATAGTATTTAGGCGTTATTTAATTTTCGTATAAAAATATATAATCGACTAGAAGGCGCTCGTAAAAATAAAGCCTCTATCATTAATAATACTATTAAATATACTATAGCGGTAAATAATTTTAAAATAAAATACTTCCGTTAATTAGACGGTATCGATCTTAATAATTATAGATATATATTTAACTATTTTAATAAATCGATTTATAACGATAAAGATAGTATTATAAATAGTACCTCTATATTTACTAGGCGGTAAACTAGTTATAAAATTTATAGAAATCTCCTTCTAAAGTTAAATAGTAATAGGAAGCGAATTTAATTCGTTATATAAATAATATCGCGGCGCCTTCGTCCGTTAATATATATCGTAAATTTTAATATAATTCGTAACCTACTTTAGGCTACCCTCCTAGAAAAATTTTCAAATAAATAATTTATATAACTTCGTAGCGCTAAAATAATTTATTAGAGGATTATTATAATACCTCTTTATAAACTCTTTTCTTAGAGTTTTATTCTTTAATATATAAAGGCGATTATTATATTTTAATAATCCCTCGGAGTCTATAGTTTATATCTTATTCTTTATATAACGACGGTCCTTTAATATATTCGCTTTAGTTCGAAAAGAGTTTATTTAATTATTATAAATTTATAATTCCCGAATTAACGTTTTAATAGGCCTTTTAGGATTATTATATATAATTTTAAATATTATTATAATATCCCGCTTTAGAATTACTACTTTTAACTTTATAATCTAAAAAGTAGAGGTTATAACTACTTTTATTTTTTTATCTCTTTTTAATAATTAACCGCTAGTCTAAAGAGTAAATTTTATTTAAAATATTAATAATAATTTAATATCTAACGGCGATACTTCTTTATAATTAAAATACCGCGATAATATATTAATAAAATTTAATTTTCTAGCCCGATAAAAGATTTTAAAGTTATAGGTAGTTAATTTAAATATTTAACGAACCTACCTAAAGTTTAACTCTTTCTATTTTATAAAAATCTTTAAATTATTATAATTAATTTAGATTTTAATATAATTAGGGGTACTTTTTAAATAATAATATTATTATTTTATAACTATTATAATAACGAGTAATTCTTAATTATAGGTTTTATAATTCTATTTTAAGAGATTTAATTTCCGTGACTAGAATATTATAGGGCGTTAATAATTATTTTTATTTTATTATAATAATATAAAGTTAAGGCTATATCGGTAAATCCGGAAAAACAATTCTATAAAATCGCTACTTAATCGGTGCAAAATGCGTATTTTGTAGCCTTGGCAAATCTTGGCAAATCTTGGCGCCAAGATTTTTAAGTTAGAGTTAAGGTCTGCGCGGGAGCGCTAAATTTAATCCTAAAAATAACTTTATAGCCCTATAGGGCAACGCTAGTAAAAATCTAATTAAAAATTCGGAATCTAGGCTAAAAATAGATCTAGTAATATATTTATATTCTTATATAGGGGCCCTAGTCTAGATACTCTTAAAAGTTAAAGTCAAAAAAAAAAGTTATTAAATCGGTGTAATATCGCTACTTAATCGGTGTATAATATACTTAGAATACGGGACATAAACAAATACGTATTTCTAGTATTTTATATAATTTCGGTGTAAAATACGTAAAAATCGGGGTTTCCCAAGTTATTAATATAAAGTTAGAAATATTTATCTCTATATATAATTATTTAATTAAATTATAATAACGTAGAAAAAACGTATTTACGAATATATTTTATAAGATTTAAAACGCTTCCGTAGCGCCGTTTATTTATTTTAATAAATTTATTTTTTTATTTACTTTACTACCTTTAAATAAATTAGTAAACGATATAGTTATATTAAAATAATTATAATTAAACCGCCTATAGAAGTTAACGAAACCTAAAAAGATTTATACCTCCCGATATATTTTCGGTTAAAGTTATTCTTTAATAGTTTTAATATATTCCGGGTCTATAACTACCTTATTAATAAATATAATAAAATTTAAAAACTCGACTATTTCGGTATTAAATTAATATTTCTTAAAGTTAATAAATAACTAGAATTAACGTAATTATTTAAATATTTACTTAATATACCGTTAATATTCTACTAGATTAATACTATAAATTAAGATATTATCTAGATATACTATATATATTATATTTATTAAATTTATAAATATATAGTTAATATAAGTTTAAAACGTCGCCGGTATATTAGCGAGCCTAAAAGGTATAACTAAATATTCGAAATAACTATAACGAGTTCGGAAAATAATTTTCTATTTATCGCTTTCTTTAATCCGGATCTTATAATAAGTATTCTTTAAATCTAATTTCGTAAAGATTTTAAAATCGTATAAACGGTCTAATATCTCGGTGATTAAAAGTAACGGGTATCGATTCTTAATAATTATTATATTTAAATTTTAATAATTAATATAGAGATATAGTAACCTATTATTCTTTTTAAATATAAAAAGAATAAATACTTTAATTAAAGATATTAAATAACGGATCTAGTCTTTATAGAGTAAAGATTCTAAATAACGCCGTAACTCCGATAATTTAATTTAAGATAAATTATAAAAAGGCCTATATTACGGAATAAAATAGAGATTACTTTCTCTTCTCTTTTTTTCTTTAAAGGAAGTGTAATACCTAAGGCCGCTAGCGTAGAGCTAGCGGCTTAATAATAATATAAAAGATATAAAGTAGTTACGAGGTTTATTATTAAGTAGTTTTTAAATCCTAGATTTAATAATAAAACTAATCTCTAAAAATTCTAATAAAACGGGGGAATACTAACTCGATATAGGATTATTAAAAGTTAAAACCCCGCGATACTAAGGCTAGAACCCCGTATCGATAAATAATAATATTATAGAGGTAGCGGGGCGTAGGTATATATAATATATTAATATTTTTAACGGGGCGTAGGCGTATATAATATATTACTACTTTATAATTATTTCTTTTTTTAAACCCTAGTCCCTAGGTATTTAAATACTTTAATTAAAAAATATTTATTAAAAAACCTTTAAACCCTTAAAGGGAAATAAAGGAAAAAAGTTATTTAATATAATAGCGTTACTATAGTAATAACTTAAATATAAGGCTGCGTACTTAATCCTATAATATATATAATATTAATCACGGAATAATATTTAGTTAAATAATCGAAGTTTATTAAAAAATCTTTAACCCTATAAGGGGATAAGGAAAAAGAGTCTTTTAATTTACACTATCGGTCCTATAGCGCTAATATTTAATACTAGTCGCGGATCGATATAAAACTATTTCTTATAGTACTATTATATAGTATTAATAGTGGAAGAGTAATACTACTAAACTACCCCTATTATATAATAGTATTAATAATAAGTGAATAATATATTTATAAAGTTGTCCCTATAGTGTTAATATATAGTAATAATAGTTAAATAAGTAATATTTCTTTCGTCCCTATAGTACTATTATATATAATAGTAACGGAGCGAAATTATATATACTATCGTTCCTATAGCGTTTATAGTACTTGTAGTAAATATAGTATATTAAATTATTCCTATAGTATTTATAATATTAATAGCGGAATAACGGTAGTTACTCTTATTATATACTTCTATTATACTATAAAAACATTAGTAATAAAGTACTATATATAAACGGTATAGCCCTAATATTATACCGGGAGACTAGTAATAATATAACTATTATAATAATAATTATATTTATTAATAAAAGCGAGATGGCGGAGCGGAGGCGCGTATCGACGTACTATAACGATAAAGTATTTAGCGCGACGGTTTATTATTAAAATAAACTCGCTCGCCTATTTACTTCCTCTCTTCGTAACTCCTTTAGTCTTTTTTATATATTATTACTCTAGCTCTATAATAGTATTCTAGTATTATAATTAATATATAAATAATACTCTCGTTATATATAACTTTTTTCTAACTCTATAAATAACTCCTACTCACCGATAGTATTAATTTATTTATATTAATTATTTTAATTATAAATATACTAATAAGTATAGCTAGTCCGTTATTAGCGCGATTATATAATATTAATTATAATAGTAGTTTACTACACTTCGTAACTCCCTTATTAAGTCTAATTCTATAATTTTAATAATAATTATATTTAAGGTACGTCCCCTCCTTATATATTTTATTATATCAATTATTATAAAATCGACTATTACGTAAAAGTAAATTATAACCGTAAGTTCTAAAATAATATATATTAATAATAAAAGATTCTTATACCTTTCCGAAGGAAGATAAAGAGGTCTATATATCGGTATACCCGTATTAATAATAAAACTCTTAAAGAAGAACGTAAACGTAAATTAATAGGTAAAGAAATTACCTAGTAATATAAAGTATATAATAAGACGGTAGTAATTAATAAATAAGCTCCTACTATAATCGCTAATTTATAAAATTAATTAACGGCGGCGAACTAGCGTATTAAGAAATTAGAGGCGATGAATAAAATTCTCGAAGAAGAGGTTAAGAGTTTCCGTTAATATAAACGGGACCTAAAGAGTCCCGAGGAAGATAATATCTTTAAAAACTATACTAGGGAGACTATATCTTCTTTTAATAATTCCGATAATAACTAAATCTTTCGTATAATATAATAGTAATATCGAATTCTTTTTTTCTTAAATCGGCGTTGACTAAACTCACCTAGATATATTATTTAATAATATATTCTAAATATTTATATAAACTATATTTAAAGTAAAAGTATTTTTATAAATACGATATCTTATCGCTATCGTATATAAATAGTTTAATAATAAATTAAATTTAGTTATATTTTAAAACTATATAATAAGGTTATAAATATAGAGGAGAATATCCATTATATAAATATTAATATAAAATAGTAATATTTACTTTTAACGTCGACTTCGTTTACTCCGCCTTATTATCTTATACGACTAGGTAACCTCTTTAGTTATATTTATATATTTATATTTACTACCCGCCTATTTAAAGGCTTTAATTAATTTATTAATACTAATAAACTCTTCGTCTAGTAATTATTAATTATATTCTTCGCCCTAATTAATTTATTTAACTTTATATTAGATATTTTCATTATTTTTAACTTTATCGATTACCTCTTCTACCTCCTATAATTTATTATTATTAATAAATTCGGGGGCTTATATAAAAGATTCCGCCGTATTAATATAGTCGCGAAGATAATATAATTTAAATAACGATATATAAAAGGTATTATAGATTCTATATATAGAAAGTAGTAATAGGCGGTAAATTTATACTCCTATTTTATTAATAATCCTAAAGAGCCCTATAAACTTATAGAATAATTTCTTATTTAGGCGCTTTTACTTTAAATTCTTTATTATTAATATAATTAAATCGCTAACCTTATAACTTTATAGTTTATATATTTTATTATACTATTTAACTTAGTATTTAATAGTACTTTATAAATATTTTATAACTTTATTTTTTAAAGTTTATAATTATTATACTTTATTATTTATAATTAATATTTTTCTTTCCCTAGAGTCGTCCTCGACCTCCTAACGGATTTTAAGATAATAACTATATATACGGAAAAACGACGTCGTTCCGACGGCGGTACTCTAATTATTATTTATTAAGAATTCTACTATAGGTAGTAATCTAGCCTAATTAATTTATTTATTATTAATAAATATACGTAAATAATACTTTAGTACCTAATTTTAACACTTTATCTATTTATTTATTTAAGGGTAAAAGGTAGTATTTAGGTGTTATTTAATTTTCGAATAAAAATATATAGCCGACTAGAAGGCGCTCGTAAAAATAGAGCCTCTATCACTAACGATACCCTTAAATATACTATAGCGGTAAATAATTTTAAAATAGAATACTTCCGCTAGTTAAACGGTATCGATTTTAATAATTATAAATATATACCTAACCATTTTAATAAATCGATTTACTACGATATAATAATATTATAAATAATATCTTTATATTTATTAGGTAGTAAACTAGTTATAAAATTCATAGAAATTTCCTTCTATAATTAAATAGTAATAGGAAGCGAATTATATTCGTTATATAAACGATATCGCGGCGCCTTCGTCCGTTAATATATATCGTAAGTTTTAATATAGTCCGTAATTTACTTTAAATTACCCTCCTAGAAAAAATTTCGGGTAAATAATTTATATAACTTCATAATACTAAAGTAACTTATTAAAGAATCGTTATAATATCTCTTTATAAACTCTTCTCTTAGAGCTTTATCCCTTAATATATAAAAGCGACCGTTATATTTTAATAATCCCTCGGAGTCTATAGTTTATATTTTATTCTTTATATAACGGCGGTCCTTTAATATATTCGCTCTAGTTCGAAAAGAGTTTACCTAATTATTATAAATTTATAATTCCCGAATTAACGTTTTAATAGGCTTTTTAGGATTATTATATATAGTTTTAAATACTACTATAATATCCCGCCTTAGAATTACTACTTTTAACTTTATAATTTAAAAAGTAGAGGTTATAACTATCTTTATTTTCTTATCTCTTTCCGATAATTAATTATTAGTCTAAAGAGTAAGTTTATTCTAAAGTATTAATAATAATTTAGTATTTAACGGCGATACTCTCTTATAATTAAAATACCGCGATAATATATTAATAAAATTTAATTTTCTAGCCCGATAGAAGATTTTAAAGTTATAAATAGTTAATTTAAATATTTAACGGGCCTACCTAAAGTTTAACTCCTTCTATTTTATAAAACCCTTTAAATTATTATAATTAATTTAGACTTTAATATAATAGGGGCTACTTTCTAAGTAGTATTATTATTATTTTATTACTATTATAATAACGAGTAATTCTTAATTATAAATCTTATAGTTTTATTTTAAGGGATTTAATTTCCGCGACTAAAATATTATAAAGTATTAATAACTAATTTTATTTTATTATAATAATATAGAGTTAAGGCTAAAGTTAGAAGTATTTATCTCTATATATAATTATTTAGTTAAATCGTAATAGCGTAGAAAAGGCGCGTTTACGAATATATCTCGTAAAATCTAAAACGCTTCCGTAGCGCCGTCTATTTATTTAAACGGATTTATTTTCTTATTTACTTTACTACCCTTAAATAGGCTAGTAAACGGCGTAGTTATATTAAAATAATTATAAATAAACTATTTATAGAAGTTAACGAAGCCTAAAAAAACTTATACCTCCCGATAAGTTTTCGGCTAAGGTTATTCTTTAATAGTTTTAATATATTCCGGGTCTATAGTTACTTTATTAATAAATATAATAAAATTTAAAAACTCGACCGTTTCGGTATTAAATTAGTATTTCTTAAAGTTAATAAATAGCTAGAACTAATATAATTATTTAAGTATTTATTTAATATATCGTTAATACTCCGCCGGATTAATACTATAAATCAAAATATTATTTAGATATACTACGTATATTATATCTATTAAATTTATAAACGTATAATTAATATAAATTTAAAACGTCGCCGGTGCGTTAGCGAGCCTAAAAGGTATAATTAAATATTCGAAATAATTATAATAAGTTCGGAAAATAGTTTTCTATTTATCGTTTTTTTTAATCTAGATCTTATAATAGGTATCCTTAAAGTCTAATTTCGTAAAGATTTTAGAACCGTATAAACGGTCTAATATCTCGGTAATTAAAGGTAACGGGTATCGATTTTTAATAATTACTATATTTAAGCCCCGATAGTCGACGTAAAGATATAGTTTATTATCCTTTTTAAATATAAAAAGAATAAATACTCCGGTTAAAGAGGTTAAATAACGGATCTAACTTTTATAAAATAAAGATTCTAAATAACGCCGTAGCTCTAATAATTTAGTTTAAGATAAATTATAAAGAGGTTTATAAGGCGGTTTTTTATTAACTTTTATTTTAATAACGTAATCCCTTTATTTAAAAGTAGGTAGGGTACTCGTCTTTTTATTAGAAAAAATATTATAAAATCTTATAAATTCCCTAGGAATCTTTAGATTAAGAAGTTCTTCTTATTCGCCTTATAATATTATAATATATACGACCGCGAATATATTCGGTTTATTTTTAAGATTACTAGTGAACTTAACTAGTTTCTTAATTTATAAATTACTAGAATTAATTTTAAACCGCTATTAGTCCGCCTTAAAATTAATTAATATTTTTAATTAATATAATTTAAATATATCTAGAATAACGTCTAAATCTTTAAAGTTTATAGTATAGAATAAAATACTATATTTACGCCCTTAACCCTAACTATCGACTATTTAATAGTTTAATTAATACGCGCTATAGTAATATATACTTTACCCGTTAATTACTTTAACTAGTAGTAAAGTAGTATTATAAAGTTCTAAATTATTTTTAACGACGAATTATTATAAAATTAAAATAATCTATACTCTAGAGTTAATTAAAATAATAAATTACTTAACTTTATTTTAAAGGGTAATTTAACTCTTAGAAAGAATAAAAGAGTATATCTCTATTAATCGTTTTTCTTACTCTTCTTCCGAGGCGTAAATTAAGTTTAATCGTTTTTTACCGATACCGCGCCGACGTATATAACTAGTTTATTTATATCGGGATATTTAGACTTAATATAACCTTCTACTCTATAATAATAATAAATAATCTTATCGTACGAAGAATTAGTGGTATTAACTTTATATTTATTACCTTTCTCCTTTAAATACACTTATTTAATATTATCGCCGGTGTTAAGTTTAATAATTCGGTCTACTATAAATTTTCTTTTATTAAGATTCTTTAACTAGGAACCCGAATTAGAATTAAAGTTATTTATTAATTATATATACTTTAGATTCTTTTCTTATATAATAATCTAAATAAGAATTTCTTCCCTTTAAATAAATATACTACTAGTATTAAAGATCTTATTTTTAAATTTAGGTTTAAATTTAGTTAAAAAGAAATTTACTTTATACTCCTCCGAAAACGAGGGTAACTAGGCCTTTATTTCCTTAAAATAAACTTTAAATAATAATACTTTTTAATAAAGTTATTATTTAGCTTCCTCCTACTTTTCGTAGATAAAGAGATAATAGTTAACTAGATCCGTTATTAAATTAAAAAGAAACTTTTTAAAAAAACTGAATATAATACTAGTTAAATTATATAAATCGTAGTACCTATACTATTACGTTAAAGGGTTACCCTCTAACGAGTTTATATAGTATATAATCCTTAAATAATCGGTAGTAAAATACTTAGGACTAATTAAAAATTTAACGTTTATATCGCGAAACCAGCTAATAAAGGGTTAATATAATAATATATAATATAAAAGATATTAATTATTCTATCGAGGATTTAGCTCTAATATATTAGAATCCTAGAATTACTTTAATCTCGATAGGGTTAGCGGTAGAGCTTAGCCCGCCGTTTTAATAAATATTTATAATAATACTCCTATTAAAGTCTACCCCGTAATAGATCGCCTAATTTAAAAGAAAGAAGTTAACGCCCTCGTTAATATACTTATATAAATAATAACGTAAATAGTATCTATATATAAAAGTAAATAAATAAATAGTATATATTCTAAATTATCGACCGATTACGGGTAGGCCCGTAGAGTTTTAAAGTTTAATATAAAGCCGTAAAACTTAATATTAAAATCGCGATAACGAGATAAAGCGATAGGGTGGTATAAGGATAATATAAGTAACTAACGATAAAAACTATAATATTAATAAAATAGAGGCGTATATATATAATATTATAAAAGTATTAATATTAAAGGACTAGGGCCTTAAATATATATTAATAAAATAAAATCTTAGTATAAATTTAAACTAAATCTAGGCTAGATTTAGGTAAAAGTCGCTTAACGATATTTTTAAAATTAAAACTATTTTAGCGCGGAGCTAGTCCCGATTCGGTTAAATAATTATATAATTTTTATATTATCCGAAGCTCTTTCCTATATAAATATACTATTTAATTAAAAAGTAACGATAACGAGGGGTATATACCTAAGTCTATATAAAGAAATATATAAATAATATTATATTAGGATATTCGGGTTATATAACTCTACGTACGACTAGGCGAATAATTTAAAATTATTAAAAAGTAGTTTTACTAGTTCTTAATATAGTATTTTTTTAATATTATTATAGTACTTATACTTTAAATAGAGCTCGATAGGTAGATTTAATATAACGGTTATTTCTTAATAAAAGTAGGTAAAGGGCGATAATATAAAAGAGAAGTATAATTATACTTCTAGAGTTATCGACCTTAGAAGAAGAATTTAGTTTAGTATTTAACCTACTATTTATATTCCTTAATAAATTCGCCCGCGAAAATATTTTTAGTATTTATTTAATAGTTTTATATAAATCCTTAACCTTTTTAAAATAAGAGGTATTCGGTAGCGTAACCCTTCCCTTTTTTAATAACGCGTTTATCGAGGATATACTTTAGTTCTTATTCTAGCTTTAAATCGTCTCGCTCGGTTTCTACTACTCTAAAATTAATAGGCCGTAAACGTTTAAAAGGGTCCTTATCCGGTAATAAATACTACTTTAACTATATTATTAAAAATATATTATAGATTATTTAATTTTCCGGGATATTAAGGCGGTATATAAATCTATTAATATAGTTAAGAACTTTAAATAATTTAGTTATTTATTAATTATATTTACGACTAGTAAGTTTATTTACCGGAATATTATAATCTTTATATAAATATAGTAAGACCTAGTCCCTTTAACGGAAATAATAAAAATAATAAATACGATTATAATACTCTTTATCGTATATTTAAATATAAATAATTATATCCGAAGTTTAAATACGTATTAGTTTCTTTAATAAAATATTATTCTCCTAACTTCTTAAATCTAACGCGTTATTAATAATAAAACCGAAAGTTACTTTATTTAAGGTATAGTTAATAGGTTAGGAGAATATATTATTATATTATATAATTATAAAAGGTAGTATCTTTTTTTAAATTTTAAAGTTTTATAAAATAACGATCTAAAATCGTAATATAATTTTAATAATTTAATTTATATACTCGTTTAATTTATCCGTTTATAAATAATAGGCGGTAGAAAATATTAAATTTACTTTAAATTTATTAAATAGAGCTTTTTATAAAGTATTTATAAATTTCCGGTTATAATCGGAAAGAATAATCTTCGGAATACTTTAATCCACTAAATATAAACGACGTAAAAGTATATATATTTATTATTTTATCTTTTATATTAATTTTCCTGAAATCGCGGTTACCTTTCGGGAAAATTTATATATAATAATTATAATATTATCGAATCCTTCCTATGAAAGGGGTAAGGCTAGGATAAAATCGATAAAAATCGTATAAAAAGAAGAAAGTAGTATAAGAATAAATTATAATACTCTATAAAGTTTATACTTAGGAGTATTAAATAACTAGTATTATAAATAATATCGTAAATACTCCCCTAGTTTCTTATTTAGTTTATATATATATTAATACCTAGTTATTATTTTATAGTATTTATATCTTCTTATATATAAACTAGAATATACGATATTAAATATAGTTTTAATATATAAAAAAGGTATATATAGGCGCTCCGGTATATATATATAATTAATAACTAAATTATTAGTACGTTATATTAAGCCGTTATCCCCCTTCGAAAAAGAAAGATCTACGGCGTCCTCGCCGATTTCTACGTTATAATTAAATATATAATTTATTTTAATTTAATAATCGTTATTCTAGTACCCTTAAAATAATTCTTATTTAAACTACGTATTTATTTCTATTAATATATAGACCTTATATATATATATTTAAAATATATCTAGCTCGCCTTCTAAAAAGTCCCTAACTACGTCTTTCTACTATAATTGGGATAGGGCGTCTAGTACTATATATTTAATACTAGGTTTATAACGGATCTTTATATTTTAAAAACACTAAATATAATCTAAGGCCCGTACGATACGTAAATTAGTCTTTATCGTAGATAAGATAGTTATATTTATTTATTTAATTATATTAAGCGTAGCTCTATAATTAGTATAAATAATTATTTTAAAAATTAATTCGATTATATATTTAATTTTAATAAGTATTTATACTATTCCTACTAGTTCTATTTTAATAGGTTAATAATATATTTCTATATCTTTAAAGAGTCGGCTAAAGAAAAGAATAAACTAAATTTACTTCTAGTCGGGATAAAGACCTTTTAGCTCTCTTATAATATAATAAAATATAATAAATTATAACTTTATAACCGAATTCCTTACTAGTATTAAGGTCGATAAATAGTTCCTTTTTATCATCGAAATAATATAAAAAGAAAGGTTTAGAAAGGGTATTTTAAATAACTTTAAATAAACGGATCTTTTATAAGGAAAGTAATTTAAAATTAATCTTCTTAATATATTCCTATCGCTAAGCGCCTATAAGGGGTATTTTATTTAATAGCGCGGTTTTCTTATCTTATAAAAGCCTAGCTAGAGTAGTATAATCTTTAATATAATCTTTTAATTAACTAGTTATTCTTAGGTATATTTTAAATATTATTAAAATTTAAAGAAAAGCTAGTTATTTAATAATTATAAATTTTTCTTTAGAAGTTAATAGCCCGAACGAGTTAATCTTTTAATTAAATAGTATAATTAATAAATAACCGATAAACGCCTTTTAAGGGTTAACTAAAATATTAAATTTAACGAATAAAGAAAATATTATATATAAGTATTAAATATTATTCCTCGAGGGTCTAAGAGAATACTATAATATTATCGATATATACTCGGGCGAATACTTTATAAATACGTAGGATCCGGTTTATTTACTACTATATATATATAAACGAGTTTTTAAATCCTATTACCGTAATATTAAAAGTCTCTTAACCGCGGTATAATACGACGGTAAATTTATATTTATCTTTAAAGTATATATACTATTAATAAAAGAAACTAACCGCGTCGATAATAGTAATCTAATAATAACCCTTAACGGTATTAATTATATTATTCTATAGAGGTAAATAATAAACGTCTATTATAATTATAATATTTAAACCTCGAATATTAATAATAGTACGGCCCTTCTTAATACCGTCTAATCTTATAGTCTAAATAACGAAGACTAGGAAGTTAAATAAAATAGTTTATATCGTTTATTTAAATCGTCCCTAAATATATAATTTATTAAAAGTTTCGTTAATAATCTTCCGGCTCTCGTTATTTATAGGATAAATATATACTATTTTAGGTACTTTATCTTCCTAGTCGGCGCGTAGTAATATATATATTTATTCGTTTTTTAGAATATTAATAAAGTCTCCTTCTACCTAAAGTATAAAGAATTAATTAATAATCTTTACTAGCTCCGGTTATTTATTATGAATAATAATATTATTTAGGAGGATATTATCCTTTACCGAAATAATTACCTCTATTAATAGAATAAAAGACCGGGAATCGATTAAATTCTCTATATCTTTACCTCTTAAAGATTATTTAAGAAGTAATAAACTAGAGCTAGTAATAATTATACTATTAAAAGTATTTTTAATAAAAGTTTCTTTATACTCTTAAAGAGGCCTTCGTATAACGAGTTTACGAATATCGTTATCGTTTATAATAATACTATAGTAGTTATTAAATTAAACCTCGACTACTTAACCTAATTTTATATTCCTAGGGATTTTAATATATTTATCCATATTATTCTTTATAAGTATTAATTTTATTCTATTATTAACGATTCTAGTAAAGAGGTATAAGTTAGTATCTACCGGTTTAAAGAAATAGTCTCGTACTAGTAGATTAAATTTATAAACTTCGATAATTACCGTAGTTTATAGGGGGATAACTTTTATTTTCGTAATATATACCGGCCGGTTCATATTTATACCTCTTAAATAAATATCGATAGGGTACTCTATATCGCAGCTACCGATACGGGCGATTTACCGAGATATTAATATATTAATCCCTTTAAGGGCTATAACGTCTATATTAATAAATATATTTACTTTAAGATTATCTATAATATAGACTTCCCTAGGGGCGGTTTCGGTTATTATTTTATTACCGCTCTTATCTTTCCTAGGGAAATATAAGAAGGTAACGATATATTTAAAAATAATATAATAATTAATATTAATACTAGTAACTTAGAGTAGGGTTATTATAATACGGATTCTAGCTTTTAAAAGAAAGCGTATTATAAATTTATAGTCGGTGATAATTACTTTATAACTAGTATCTTTATAACCCTTTTCTACTTTAATTCTAGGGTTTAAACCGATTCGAATACCGGCGTACTAGTACTTCCTAAATGTTTATCCTATTCCCGTATTTTTAAAAGAGTCGTAGTTTAATTTAATAATAGGTTTTTATTTTAATAATTCGTTATTCGTTTTAACCTAGTAATAGGTTTCTATATTCTCGTTTATTACTAAAAGTTATTTACTTTTCTAAATAATATTTATAATTAAATATTTAGGGTAGGAGGTTTTAATAAGGTTCCTACCTAAACTTTAACTTTTAAAGTACGTATATAGTACGTTTTTAAAAGAGAATAACTCTTTATAGATATAATACTCGACTTATTTAAACGAATCGATAATAATTATCTAGTAACTAACTATTTCGTTTTATTTATTATAATAATCCTTTTACTACTAATCCTAGCTCTATTTATTAACGTAATTAATATTAGGCGTGGATTATTCTTTTATTTATAATTTTATAATACCGTTTTCTTAAGAGTAGTCCTCTTATACCTCGGTTCTATAGTAAATAATTATACGCCTAGGGGGTATTTATTATTACCCGAAATAATTAAAATTATAATTACCGGTTATAGGCCCGCGGCTTTCTTAACGCGGTTAATAATTAAAACGATTTCTATTTCTAAGAGGGAAAGATACGTTTCTAGTACTACTATTAATAATCTATAATTAAATAAGTAATGATTAAATTTAACGAGGCTACTACTACGTTTAAAGGATATTTAATATATTTCAATAAACCGGATTAATAAATTAATAAGAAGTAACTTAAAGTAACTAGTTTTATTATAGGCGGAACCGGTTAAGTTATTAATAATTTTATTAACCTTACCGTAAATTTTTTAACTTAGGAGGCGGTAGAGGCCTAGTCGTTTTATTACTTCGTATTATTCCTAGCTAGGCTTCTTCCTTAGTATTAAATAAATTAAGGAATTTATCTAGTAAGATATTAGGTTTAGGCGGATTAATAAAAGACTTAAAATTAGAGCTAATATAATCGTAGATTATAAATATTTATTAATATACGCTAGGAATATCGGCGGCCCTAGTTAAATTAAATATTTTATTTATATATTACTTAGGCGTCTTACTAGTACGTACTTAAATAAATTTATATTTATTAAAACGAAGTTTACGTATAACTTCTAGCGTTTTTATTTTAAATCGTTTAATAAAATAATTTATTTATTTAAAGTTAACGAAGGTACGTATTAACGCCTTAATATTAATATTTAATTTATTCGAGAACTATTTAAGGGCTACTCCCTTAAGATATAAAAATAAAAATTTTCGTACCTCCTCTTCGCCGTATTATTTAATTATATTATTAATACGATCCTTAAAATCGAAAACGTTCTTATATATAATATACTTTTTTAAAATAAATAAATTATTCTTTTTATTATCTTTAAGGTCGAAGAATTTAATCTCTTCGAGTTTTAATTTATTTTAGGTATTTACTCTAGTACTAGTACTATTTTAACTAACTAAATTATTTATTTTTAATAAATCTTAAAGTTTTACCGGGTCTTTCTTTATTTTAATTATTAACCTAATAATAAAGGCCTAAATTTCTAGCGATTCTATAAATTATATTATTTATTCGGAATTTATAATAGGTTACTCGGGCTTAGGAGGAGTTATAATTTCTTCGTCTTTAAATTCGTTCTTTAAAGATTACTTCTTTTATAAATATTAACGTAGCTCTTTAATATCCCTTCGGAAAGTACTAATAAACGGTATTATAAATATTTTATTTATAACCTAAGGTAGTTATATAATAAATTATTTAAACTTAATATACTCTAAAAGATCGTTATTAAATTACTTCGCTTTCCGGCCCCTCCTTAATAAATATTAAAGAGGTATTTTAATAGGAGGATAAAGAGACTATATAATTATCTAGGTAATTACTCGTTTAATATTAAAAATAACTTTTACTTATTTTAAGATATATTTATTTAATAATAGGAATTCTTATAAATAAAAAGTAAAATCAATTATAATAAAGTTTAACTAAGTTTCTTCTAGGGTAATAACTAGGGTAATAATTAATAATAAATATTAAAAGTAATAATACTAGGCGAATAATAAAAGTAGTATTAAAAGACTAGTATTCTAGTATTCTTTTTTCTATAGCGGAAGCGTAAGAGATATAATTAATAATATATTTACTAGGCTAGATATTTACCTAATAGGTAGTTTATTAAAATAAATAATTATATTAATAAAAGAGAAATAAATAAAGGGATATTCTAAATATTTAGTTTAGTATTTATTATAAATACCCTAAATAAAAAGGGTATTAAATAAATTATTTTAATAACTTAATAAAAAACTTAGAAGTATTTATTTAAGGTAGTAGGGTACGATACGGAAATACTAAATAAATATAACGTAAATAAAGCTCGTTATCGATACGGAGTAAATTATTTTAAATATAGTAGTTAATAGGGAGTATATTAGCCGTTTTAAGGGTTATTTTACTATTTATAATTAATATAATCGTTCTTATTAATATAAAAGAGGTATAGTTCTACGTTAATATAACTATTACTACTATTTAATAAAGAGTTAATATAATAGTATATAGTATAAAAGATATTAATTATTTTATCGAGGATTTAATTTTAATATATTAGAATCCTAGAGTTACTCTAGTCCCGATAGAGTTAGCGGTAGAGCTTAGCCCGCCGTTTTAATAAATATTTATAATAATACTCTTACTAAAGTCCACCCCGTAATATTAATATAAATATTCACCTTCGCTCGTACCTTTATAAGAACGTATTTTATTAAAGCGTAATATTTTCGCTTTAATAAGAATATCCTTATTAAATATAGTTAAATTTATTATTATTCCTCCGGTAGGTATAATAATTAAAGGACCTTCACTATAAATAATAAATTCTACTAGCGCTCCGCTAGCGGGCGCAGAAATAGTAGGATTATATAATTTTTAATTTTAAATTTATAATACCCCTAACTTTTATTATTATTTAAGGCGACGATTTTCTTTTTTAATAACTTTAAATTATATATCTAAAGTCTCTTCGGGGGTAATAATACCTCTAAATTCACTATTATTCTTATAACGGGGGTCGTCGGAGAGGGGTTAATCGATATTATCGTCGTTAAATTCTTCTAGACGTCCCGAGGTTAAACCCGATATTATAACGATAATAGGCCTTTTCCTTAAAAAGGTTTAAAAGATTAGAACTATAATACCTAAGGCCACTAACGTAGAGCTAGCGGCTTAGTAATAATATAAAAGATATAAAGTAGTTACGGGGTTCATTACTAGGTAATTTTTAAATCCTAAATTTAATAATAGAATTAATCTCTAAGGATTCTAATAAAACGGGGGAACGTTAACTCGATATAGAATTATTAAGAGTTAGAACCCCGCGATACCAAGGCTAGAACCCCGTATCGATAAATAATAATATTATAGAGGTGGCGGGGCGTAGGTATATATAATATACTAACGCCTTTAACGGGGCGTAGGTATATATAACGTACTACTACTTTATAAAAAAAGGAAGGGAAGAGAAGAGATAAATATAAAGTTATTCTCTTCCCTAGTTTAAGGAAGGGAAGGGATTCTTTATTATTCTCTTCCTCCTTTCTTAATAGGGCTAACCCTATATAATTTATATATATATATATATATACCTTATTAATTAGGATAATAATTAATATAAATAATCGATATCTTTAGGGTCGCTAATAGCGTATTATTAATTATATTAATTATTATTCCTATTAATAAACTATATCTACGCGTATCTTTAAGGCTATTATAGTAACGATAATATAAATAAAATATATTAAAATTTAATAGCGCGATTAAATAAATTAATTATTATACTACCCTCGATCTAAGTAATTAATATATACTATAGTATCCTAGAACGACGAATCGTAGTTATTTATATATTAATTTCTAATAGGTATCCTCTATATATAAAATTATATTAATCTTTATATTAAACCCTCCTTTAGATCCTATCCTCTAACGAATTTTATTCTCGCTTTAATTATTAATATTTATTTACCCGCCTAATATTTTCGTTAAAGTCTTTATAAATCTAATATCCTTCGTTTATAAAATAATATACTTATTATATATAATATATAAATTAACTACTAAATAATTTAAATTATAATTTATCGAGGGATAATATAGGAAATAAATTTATTAAAGAATATATATATTAGATAACCTTCTATAACTTTTTATAAAGTATTAATTATATTACTCTAAAATCGTATATCCTTAAAAAAGTTTTAGTAATAAATCTCGCGGATTAAATACGAAAAGAGTACTTTTAGAATTAGTAAATCGAAAGTCTTCTAATATATTTTAATTTCCTAGAGTATTTTCGCTAATAGGGATTAGTACCTTAATTAGGATAAAAATAATTAATAATAATATAAAATTTACTACCCGGCTTTATACGTCGTTGGGTAGATATAAGAATTTAATTTATTCTTCCCCTCTTATTCCGTTTAGCCTTAAGAATACGAGAAGCGGCTTTATATAAAAATTTATTAAATATTAATTTTATAATAGTTTTATTATTAGGTAAAGATTAAATTAATAGAGGATTAATACTCGAGCCCTCCCCGTTATTTTATAGTATTATTTAAATTAACTAGAGGCCTTTTCCTTTCCTTATTTATATATATTAATATAGAATTTATATAGAATTATAGAGGGGAAAATACGTATTATTTTTAATTATATTTATATATTTAGATTTATCTTTAGGTTTATTTTTAAGTTTATCTTTAAGTTTATTTTTAAGTTTAAATTTCTATACTTTAAAGACTTTATAAATAATTAAAGATTAATATAAAGATTACGATAAAATCGGAAGGGAGGTAATATATTTATTATTTTATAAAGTCTCTAGATTCCTTTAAGGCCGGTCGCGTTTATTAATAATTATATCTAGATTTATAAATTAATATAAAGATTAGGATAAAGTTAGGATATATAATAAAATAATAAATATTTATTTTTAGTTATATCCTTAACGTTCTTTTCTCTTATAGACTTTTTATTTTTTACTACCTATTAACCTTTTATTTAACGAGTAGTCGGGGTATTAAATTCTAACTTAATATTACTCTTAAATTATCGACGAGTATTAAAAGGTATTATATTAATATTTAATACTATATTCGGCGGTAACGGATCCTCGTTTATATCCGAGTCGATTTCCGAGTCCTAGAAAAGATATTCGAATCCTTAATCTATATGATTTCTATATACTATATTAGAATATTTATAATTATATATTAAATTCTAGTTTAAATATAACGTATACGACCCTAAATCTAAATTAATTTAATTATTAAAATTATCCCTATCTTTATCCTAATCTACTTCTAGTATTATAAGATTAATTTAATTTAATTCGTCTAGTTCTTTTTATAGTACCGATTTTCCTTTTTTATTTAGATTCCTTAATGGTATTAATATTTCTTTACTCTTTATATAACCCTCTTTTTTATCTTTATCTTCGAGAATATAAAAGAGTTTATTTTATTTATAGTATTAATATACGTTAGTTAGATTAGAGCTATTGTATAGGTATAAATAATAAATAACCCGACACTCGTATTCTATATAAAACTAATTTAATTCTAAACCGCTATTATTATTAAGCTAGTTTTTATAATTATACCGATTATTATCTTATATTATTTCGTAGGATATTAATAAAGTATATAATATAAATAGTGAATTAAGGGGTTCTCGATTTTATTAATCTTTAAAAGATATTTAAAGGCGATTTTTATAAACGAAATTAAAGATATTATATCTTATCCCTCCGACTCCTACTAATTAAAGTATGATTTATTATATTTTATATATTTCGTAAATATAGTTTACTTTAAGATTTATATTAATAACTTTATTTATAATTAAGGATCTATTATAAGACCTAGTCCCGAATAAAAGGCTTATAATATAGGCGACTATATTTAAAAAATTAAATTAATATAATTTATCTTAATCTTTATCCCGGTGATTTTACGTTTACTTTAAATATATCCGATACTATAAATCTATCGCCTTAAAGAGGAGGTATTTACTATATTAAATACGTATAATTAATACTATTAATAATAGTATTAAGAGTAACGACTTTACTTATTTAACTTCGAGAGGAAGTATAAGAGGTATTTTCTATTAATCGAATTAATATTATTTATCTTAATCTTTATCCTAATAGTTATACTAAATAATAATTAAATTTATAATACTATAACTCCGATAACTAGATACGTTATTAGGTAATAGTAAAATTTAATTTAAATCGAACTTACCTAGAGAGATAAATATAAGGATAAATATAAAGATAATAATAACTAACTAGGCTATTAGTAGTTAATTATACCGATCTTTATATATATAATATATTAAATATAATTTCGAATTAAGATTAACGCTTTTTTAATACCGTAGTTAATATAATTTAAGTATAGGTAAAAGTAAAGTAAGAGATAATAAAAATAATCGGATTTATAATATTAAAAGCGGGATTCTTAACTATTACTTACTTTAGTTTATTCTTCGAAGTTATATACTTTCGTTAAAGACCTTTATCTTTCTACGAGCTCTTATATCGTAATATATTAATATATAAACTAATTATTCGTACTATTATTAAACGATTAATTAAATTATTTCACGATAAAATCGTAAATATTTATTTATTAATTAATCCCTATCGGAATCTACTACCTTAATACTTTATAATAATTTTTATATTAATTTTTAATAAAGATCCTATCTCCTAGCGAAACCCCTTCTCGCTTTAATTATTAATATTTATTTACCCGCCTAATATTTTCGTTAAAGTCTTTAATAATTTAATATCCTTCGGCTAAAGAGTAATATATTTACTATATATAATATATAAATTAATTATTAAATAAATTAGATCTTAGTTTATCTAGGGATAATATAAGGAATAAATTTACTAAAGAATATATATATTAAATAATCTTTTATAGCCTTTTATAAAGCGCTAAATATATTACTCTAAAATCGTATATCTTTAAAAAGATCTTAGTAATAGATTTCGCGGACTAAATATAAAAAGAGTACTTTTAGAATTAATAAATCGAAAGTCTTCTAATATTTTTTAATTTCCCGGAGTACTTTCGTTAATAAAGATTAATACTTTAATTAGGATAAAAGTAATTAAAGATAATATAAAATTTACTACCGGGCTTTATACGTCGTCGGGTAGATATAAGAATTTAATTTATTTTTCCCCTCCTCTTTTTTAGGGCTTAAGCGCGGTCTTTAAATAAAAATTTAGGTAAAACTTTAACCGCCCGTATTTTTATAAAGATTTAATTAATAAATAAAAAGCCTTAAGATAAAGGCGTAGTTAGTATTAATATCTAGAAATTAATATAGGAGTTATAGTATATTTAGTATAAAGAAAAAACTTATAAATTTAAATACTCTTAACGTTTTTACGTATAAGGTTTTATACTTTAAGACCTTAATAAATTATATAATATTAATATAATTATTATAATAAAGTTAAGATTAAAGTAAATTATTTATTATTTTATTTTACTTTAGTTTTTCCTAGAGGATATCCGTATCTTAAAGGAGCCTTTATAATAACGGATTAATATAAAAATTATAATAAAGTTAAGATATATAATAAGATAACGAATCTTTATCTTTAATTATAGTTTTAGTTTTTTATACTTTATTTACCTTCTTTTTCTTTTTTATTATTTTTTAATTTATTTTTAAATTCCTAAAGATTACCTAGCGAGTAGTATATATTTCTTTAATAATACCCTTTAAACGATCGAGAGGTATTTCGCCCGTATTAAATCTCGGTAGATTATTCTTATTAATATAAAGGATCTACTTTAGTTATTTATTACTATGGGTTTTATCCCGATTTTTATCCTAATCGGAAGGGTCTTAAATATCTTCTTTTATTATTATATTTTTTATATCTTAATTATTATAGGAGTAATCGAGTATAAAATAATTTAAATTATTTTACCGGTAATTTTTATACTCTTAGAAGATAGGATTAACTTTTTTTAAATAAAAGTATAGGATATACTCTTCTATATAATTTATATAAGATTTAATACTATCGAATTTAGGTTTATTTTAATTATTTAGGGCTAAATCGTCCTAATCTTTATCCTAATCGTTATTTTTTTAATAGTTTTCGGGTATTATTAATTAAATCTAGATATTTATTAAAGAATTAACCGGATAAAAATAATAAAGATATATATCCCTTATTTTATAATCCTACTTTTCGATAACGTATTCGTAATTATTATATTAATATTTTTAATATAGCCGTTAATATTTAGGATTATCCTTAGCCTATTTATATATATTATTATTATTTATATAGTTTATATAGCCTTCTAACCCTATTATATTATTATTACTATCGACGGTCGCCTCGTTATCGTCGCTAGTATTATCGTTATCTTTAATCTTAATATCTTTACCCGAGTTATATTTATTATCTTCTATTTTATTCCTAGGTATAGGTAGTTTATATAATTAAATAAATATTAATTAAATTATATTCTTTAATTTAGGGTAAATAGGTTAAGAGAATTAATCTAGCGTATTTAATTAATTCGTATTAATAATATCGTCGAAGTCGATTTATTTTTATATAGGACCGAATAACTACGGTTTATATATTTTATTAGAACTATTTATCCTAATATTTATACCGTAAGATTTATTGAAAGGTTAGGGTTATTCTATATATCTTTTATTCTAAAGCCCTAGTATTTAGGCGACTATTATAGACTTTATTAATATTATTTATTTTAATTTATATCCTAGTAATTTTACCCCTCTATATAATAAATTAATTACTCTATAATTTAAGGGTTAAGGAGTTATTTTCTATAAATTAAATTAATATTAATTATCCTAATCTTTATCTTAATATACTTATTTAGTATTTTAAATATTAATAATTATACGATTATAATAACTCAATATCTTATTAGTTTATAATTTATTTTTATTTAATTTTACTTTATTTATAAAGACTAAAATATAGATAAACGTAAAGAAAATTATAATTTATTAATTTATTAATAGCTAAATATACCGGCCTTATATATATAAATATACTATACGGTATTTTAAATTAAAATAAATACTTTTCTAATAATATAATTAATATAGCTTCGGTATAAGAGAAAGCGAGGTTATAAATAAATAGAATAATCGGATCTATAGTGTTAAAAGCGGGATCCCTAGCTATTATTTATTTTAATTCTATAATAAAAAGTTATACTCCTTCGGTAACGACTTCTATATTAAAATAGTCTTTTATCTTATCTTATATTAATAAACTATAATATTAATTATAGTAATTATAAACGATTAATAAATTATTTTAAAATAGAATCGAAAGTCCAAAAATTTATAATTAAATCTAAATTTCGTAGTAATAATAACGGTACTAGTTTAATCGGTATAAAGATTGAGATAAATAAATATAAGGTATTAACCTTCGGATATTAATTATAATATATTTTTACTTAATATATATAGTCTTTAATCGCCGTATAAACTATATATCCTTCGGGGCTATAATAATCCGCTTATTATAAATTATATAAAGATTAATTACTATAACTAAAATTAATATTATATATTTATAAAAATAATACTAGATTACTTATTTACGAGTTCTTTAATTAATATCGCCTCCGAGGCCTCTTATAACGTGTTTAGACCTATAAATTATATACGAAAATAATATTTATAAAAGATATAATAATTTCGTATATAAAGCGCGTAAAGGGTAGCTTCGGGATTAAAAGATCGATAGTTTTCTAAAGAAACCTAATTTCTCGTAGAGTAATAACTAAAGAGTTAAATTAAATAGTATTTTAATTATAAAAGTTTTATTTATTATCGCTCTTTAATCTTTTATCTTATACCGCGATTTTCTTTACCCGGGGTTTCCTTATATATACTTTTTATATATTAGGTACTTTCCTCGTTACCTTTAGATTCCGTTATATTTTTAATAATCGAGAGCTTTAATTTACTCTCGCGTTATTATTAAAACTATCGAGTAATTTAAAGTTAATATCGGCTACGCTTTTATTAACGACTAAAGGTATAACTATTAATTTAAATTAATAAAGATTTAGTTAAATCTTAAAAGGAATTTCTAAAAGAGGGTTAGAATATTAATTTACTACGTATTAAAAATTATATTATAACGGGATACTAACTTAAAACGTATAAAATAAATATAGATTTATCTTTATAATCTTCCTATCCGGTATTAATATAATTAAGTTATAACTACTATATATAGTATATTTCTATAGACTATATAATTATAAAAGAATTAATAATTCCTTTTACTTTCCTACCTTCTTTACTAGTTTTTAAAATATATATTTAAAATATCTTAAAGTAGTAGCTTCGCTATTAATAATTTTAAATTTAATAATTAATATTCTTCTACTTTTAGTTTAGTTATCCGAGATATTTCTTTTATAAAGAGCTTAACGATTAAAGGTTCCGATAAATATTATTATATATATATAATAAAAATAACTACCGTCTTTCTCGAATAATTTTATAAATAAGAGTAATATCGTATCTAAAAGATTAAATAAAAGAATTAGAAATATAAGAGTTATATATTTAATTTCTTTTAGACGTCGCCTAAACCGACTTTAAAATAAAAGTTCTTTTATAATAATATTATAATAGGTATAAAGGAGCCGAGAAATATTTATAAAAAATATAACCGAATAATTATAAGGATTAATATTTAAAATAATATAAAAACGTATTTTATATTAAATTAATATAAGAGGAAAACTTTATATTTAGGTATAGAACCGATCTAGACTATATTATTCTTTAGAGACTAGGTATATTTTAACCCGCTTAATATATAAGTATAAAAATTAATATAAATATTTATTATTTTAATTATAAAGAAATAAAAGAAAGATTAATATACTATGATTTAACGACCGAGGAATAATATTTAAAGACTTCCTTCAATTATTTATACGAATAATTATCGGGCTTAGGCTCTCTTTACGATTTATTAATAATATCGATATATAACGAATATTTAAATACGCGAATTCGTTAATTACTCTCCCTTCTATATCTATAATTAAAAATCATATTATAAAGAAATATAACGATATTTAAAATTAACTCCTTCGGAATTTATTTAATAACGATACGAAAGTTATTATAATACTAGATTTATATTTTTTAAAAACTAATAGAGTTATATAATTATAAATATATACTTTATCGACTAGCGATAGTAATATTATAAGGTACTCCTAGTTTTTAAATATATAAAGAGAAAGTATAATAATATTAACCTAACCTCGTATTTAAATATTATTATTTATCGTTATAAATTAAAGGATCGGATAATATTAATTATTACGAATAACGTCTTTAATAATAATAGTATATATTAAACCCTCGAAATTATATTACCGGAGGAAAAGGCCTAGTTTTTAATTATAAAGAAAGAACTAGAAAATAAAATCCGCGATTTCTATAATAATTAAAATACTTTTATAAATACCGGAATTTACCGCGTCTTATATTTTTTATATATTATTTAACTAGGCTTAAAAGAACTTCTTAAAGTAATTAAAATCTTATTAATAAATAAAGACTTTTAGAAGGATTAAGATAATAAAATAAATAAATAAGAGTTTTCTAAAATAGGGAAAAAACCTAGGATCCCGTTTATTTTAATAAAGGTACTTCCGTATTTTAAATAATATACTAATTATTATACCGATATCTATTTCTTTATTAATACTAGGGGATATAAATTTATAAAACTTTTATTTACTTTAATAGAAGCGGTTAACGGCGCGAGCGCTTTTAAGATATCTAAAAGCGGTTAAATAACGAGAAATATTAATTAACCGGGCCGAATTAAGTATAAGGGATATACGATAAGAAATATCGAAATAAATTTACGACGTTAAAACTCTTCTAGGACGTAGCGACTAGATAGGATTTAATTTATTATATATTAATCCGCGCCTTAAAGCTAAGGCCGGCGTTAGAGGAATTTTTCCGTAAATAAACGGAATAATTATAATTAAATAAGGATAAATAAATTTAGGTAAAATACTTTATCGAATTTTATAAACTATTCTATTAATATATATAAGCGATAAATATATTATATACGCCGATTATTTATATAACTTTTTCGATTTATAATATATGATTTAATTATCTTAAAAGTGAAGAAGAAAAACTTATAAAGAAAATTATACTTTAAAAGAGGTCTATATTAAAGAGTTTAAAAAAGACGTAGGATAAATTCAATTAATATTATTCTTAGACCTAATTAACTTTAGGCGGGCTATATAGTATAATAACTCTTTTAAAATTAATTCGAAAGATAGTTATATTTAAAGATTAGGGATAGAATAAAGAGACTAGGTAAAAGTAAAAAAAATTTTATTAAAAATAATTTAAAGAGTAATTCGACCGGCGCCTATAAATTATTTAATAAAAGAAAATCTATATTAAAAAAGATATCGAGGTAGATAATCTTAAACGTTTAATTAAGAGTAAAAATAAGGCGTTATCGAACCCGAAAAACCGGAGTAAAGAACTTCGAAAATACCGGGAAACGAGTAAATCTTTTATTTATATTAATTTTTATATTAATAAATATACCTATTAATTATATATAATATTTAGTAATAACGACGGTAAATTTATATTTAATAAATAAAAGAACCTTTCGCTAGTATTTAATTATCTCTTTTATACGGCCCGTAATATCTTAACCGTACTTTATATAGGCGTTAAATATAAGCGAGTATTTAATATCGTTATTTAATTATATATAACCTAAAAATCCTATAGTCCCGAGATATTCTTAACTCTTATAGTCTTTAATCGCTTTTAATTTAAAGAAAACGAAATAATAATATCTTAATAAGATTTAGACTACGAAGAAATAATAACTTTTAAAGAATATAAAATAAAGGTATAAAAGCGGGATAAGACTATAATAAAGAATAATAATAACTTTATAAATAATAAAGATAAAGACGGGTATAATAATCTCGTAGACGAAACTACCGTTTTAAGATTTAATAATAAAGACGAGGGAAGTAAAGAATCTTTAATTTTAATTACTAGTTTAATTTATAATTAAAGAAGAGTTAAAGAATCTAGCCCCTAGGTAAAAGTTTATAAAGTAGTATAAATACGCGTAAAAACCATATTAATAATAAAAAGGCTCGGGAAAATAATTTAAAAATTAAAGTTTCCGGGTACCGAATAAATAGGAGTAATTTAAAATATATATATTTTATTTAAAACTCTACGTCTAGCTATTTAATAAAAAGAAAGAAATCGAATATAAAATTATTCTTTAAACCGGAGGTAATTAATAGGTTTAAAGAGTTAGAGGATAAATAAAAAAATAAATAAATTCTATTTAAATTATATAAAGAATCTAGTTTTATTTTAAAATTTTTAAAGAGTTATAAAAAAACGAGTAAAACTTCGAAATATAAAAGGAGTTAAAGGAGATATAAGGAGTAGAGATATATAATATAAATCGAATAAAACTAGTATAAAGATTAATATAATTATAACTAAAAACTTTATAAGCTAGCTATATTAAATATTTAAATATATAATTAGATATACCTTTTATATTTATATCTAGAACTTTATTTAATAATACGATCTCCTTTTAACTTAAAGGGGGCCTTAAAAATATTTTTAATTCGATAATTTATATTATCCCCTTCGAAATCTTCTTTTAATCTTTAGAACGAATAATATCCTTCGCCTTTTTTATAACCTAGGTATACTCCGGCTTTAATATTATCCTAAATACTTTCCGCGCCTCTTTCGTATTTTTATTCGGTCTCTAATTATACTTTTCGTATTTATAATTATCGGGGTAAAGATAATATAATCTTAATATTATAACCTACCCATTATTAGTTTAAATAAATACGAGATTTATATTTATTCTATAACGCTGATTTTATTTATTAAGGCTATACCGTTTATATTTTTCTAAATTCGTATTAAACTAGGCGGCTATATTCTTTTAAATAATATATTCGGTAAGAGTAAAAATATAATAAATTTATAAATCCCTCTTTAGTAAGCCTTTTTATTTATATTAATTTATAATTAATATATAACCGGATAAAGATTAGTATAAATAATATACTTTAAAATTATATCTTTTATAATATAAAAACTCTTTATATATATATACGCGAAGACGGTATTTATTATAGTAATTAATTTTAGCGCGGAGTAATTTAAATACTATAGTTTAATATCCTTTAATAATATTATAGGCCGATCGGTCCCCGGATTTTATTTATAAATTAAATAAAATCTAAATATTACGAGCCTCGACTTACTTTTTATTTTCGCTTTAAATACTATAAATTTCGTTTTAATTTAATTATTAATATATTTTAAAAATATAATTATTAATATCTAGGGAGTTATCGATATTTTTTAATAATTATTTATCGACCTAATTTACGTTCTTATTATCGTTAATTATTATTTTTTTAATTAACGAAACCCCGTTTACCTAGGTAATAACCTACCTATATTTATTTATAGTAATCTTATTATATATTAACGATATCCGCTTTAAATAGGATATATTAATATAAAGATTAATATAAATCTTTTATTAATTGTTTAGATTTTAGCCTACTTTAGTAGTCTTTATTATTTTTATTCTAAAAAAACGTTTTATTTTTATTAATTTTTTACTTTCTTTTAGACTCGCTAAACTATTTTCGTATCTATAATTTTTATATATTTAATAACGGCGTCTACCTTTAATAATAGCGAAAGGTATTTTTTTAATTTTATTATATTAGGGTTCCTAGAAAGTTATTCTTCGATTTTTCTTTTCGGTTATAAACCTAGTATATACCCTCTCTAGCCTCTTCGTAATATAGAATTTCTAAGAGGATTTATTATATTAATTATTAATATTAATTATTTATATTAAGTATATAAGATTAATATTTCCGACGATTTAAAATTTAATATTAAACCGAAGTCGTATCTAGATATTAATTAATCTCGCGTTTCTTCTTCTTTAATTATAGTTTATTATTTATTTAGGCTTTAGATTATTCTTTTTTATAATATATTAATTATTATTATAAAGAGCTTTATTATAAAGAAAGGCCGTAGATACTAGTCTAGTTATTTATATTAATCTTTATATTATTTAGATTAGGACGTCGATTTAAAATCTTATTTAAAAGTTATTAATAATAAGAGTTATATAATTTAGTAATAAATAAATAAGGTTTACTACCGAATTAAATATAATAATATAAGAACCGATAATTAAATAGTTAAATAATAAAGGAGTTAAACGATTTAACGAAGTTATTTATAAAATAGGTAGTTCGTTAAATCTAGAAATAAAGGAAAAGCGGAGGCGTTTTAGAGAGCCGTTATTAACGCGGCGTTAATAATAAATTTAACGGGTAATAATATTATTAAATATAAATAATCTTAATGATTTTTATATATAAATACTACGTAGCTAGCGTATGATAAGTTCTATATTAAATTCTATAATCTATTTTAATTAAGTAGTATACTTTTATTCGAAAAATTTAACGTATATTAATTAGTATTAATTAAATTTATAAATATATATTCTTCTTTATAAAGCGCTCGTTTTACTATAGTAGTATTAAAATAAACCCTCTTTCTATTAATTTAAAACGTATTTTAGAGATTTAAAATATATTAATATCTACTATTAATCGCGATATAAATAAAGATTAATATAACTAGTAAACGTATTAGGTAGATATTTAAATTTATTTATATTATTAACTTTACCTAGGAAGAGAGGAAGGGAATAATAAATAATTCTTTCTCTTCTCTAATAATCTCTACCCTTTCCCTTTTACTCTCTTCTTTATTAAAAGGGAAAAGAGCGAGGGTTATTCCCTTCCCTTCTAATACGGGGTTAATATAATAGTATATAGTATAAAAAATATTAATTATTCTATAAAGGATTTGGCCTTAATATATTAGAATCCTAGAGTCACTTTAGTCCTAATAGAGCTAGCGGTAGGGCTCAGCCCGCCGTTTTAATAAATATTTATAATAATACTCCTATTAAAGTCCACCCCGTAATAAATCGTCTAATTTAAAAGAAAGAAGTTAACGCCCTCGTTAATATACTTATATAAGGTATCGCTAGTAATAACGTAAATAACGTCTATATATAGAAGTAAATAAGTAAGTAGTATATATTTTAAATTATCGACCGATTACGGGTAGGCCCGTAGAGTTTTAAAGTTTAACGTAGAGCCGTAAAACTTGGCGTTAAAATCGCGACAGCGAGGTAAGGCGACAGGGAGGTATAAGAATAATATAAATAACTAACGATAGAAACTATAATATTAATAAAATAAAAGTATATATATATAGTATTATAAGAGTATTAATATTAAAGGACTAGGGCCCTAAATATATATTAATAAAATAAAATCTTAATATAAATCTAGGTTAAATCTAGGCTAGATTTAGGTAAAAATCGTTTCGTAATACTTTTAAAATTAAAATTATTTTAGCGCGGAGCTAGTCCCGATTTAATTAAATAATTAAATAATTCCTATATTATTCGAAGTTCTTTCTTATATAAATATACTACCTAATTAAGAAGTAACGATAACGAGGGGTATATACCTAAATCTATATAAAAAAGTATATAAATAATACTATACTAGGATATTCGGGCTATATAACTCTACGTGCGACTAGGCGAATAATTTAAAATTATTAAAAAGTAGTTTTACCGGTTCTCGGTATAATATCTCTTTAATATTATCGTAGTACCCGTATTCTTAATAGAGCTCGATAGGTAGATTTAATATAATAATTATTTCCTAGTAAAAGTAAGTAAAGAGCGATAATATAAAAAAGAAATATAATTATACTTCTAAAGTTATCGACCTTAGAAGAAGAATTTAGTTTAGTATTTAATTTATTATTTATATTCCTTAATAAATTCGTCCGCGAAAACGTTTTTAGTATTTATTTAATAGTTTTATATAAATCCCTAGTCTTTCTAGGATAGAAGGTATTCGGTAGCGTAACCCTTCCCCTTTTTAATAACGCGGTTATCGAGGATATACTTTAATTCTTATTCTAGCTTTAAGTCGTCTCGCTCGGTTTCTATTACTTTAAGATTAATAGGTCGTGGACGTTTAAAAGGGTTTTAATTTAATAAAGAGTACTACTTTAACTATACTATTAAAAATATATTATAAATCTTTTAATTTTCCGAGATATTAAGGCGGTATACGAGCCTACCGATATAATTAAAAACTTTAAATAGACTAGTTATTTATTAATCGTATTTACGACCCGTAAATTTATTTACTAGAATATTATAATTTTTATATAAATATAGTAAGACCTAGTCCTCTTTACGGAAGTATTAGAGGTAATAAATACGATTATAATACTCCTTATCGTATATTTAAACGAAGGTAATTATATCCGAAGTTTAAATATATACTAACTCCTTTAATAAAATATTATTCTCCTAACTTCTTAAGTTTAACGTGTTATTAATAGTGAAACCGAAAGCTACTTTATTTAGGGTATAGTTAATAAACTAGGAAAATATATTATTATATTATATAGTTATAAAAGATAGTATCTCTTCCTAGGCTTTAGAGTTTTATAAAGTAATAATCTAGAATCGTAATATAATTTTAATAGTTTAATTTATATACTCGCTTAATTTATCCGTTTATAAATAATAAGTAGTAGAAAATATTAAACTTACTTTAAGTTTATTAAATAGAGTCTTTTATAGGGTATTTATAAACTTATAATCGCGGTTAAAAAGAATAACCTTCGGAATACCTTAATCTATTAAATATAAACGACGTAAAAGTATATCTATTTATTATTCTATCTTTTATATTAATTTTCCTAGAATCGCGGTTACTTTTCGGGAAAATTTATGTATAATAGTTATAATATTATCGAATCCTTCTTACGAAAGGGGTAAGACTAGGATAAAATTAATAAAAATTATATAAAAAGAAGAGGGCGGTATAAGAATAAATTATAATACTTTATAAAGCTTATACCTAGGAGTACCGAATAATTAATATTATAAATAATATCGTAAATACTCCTTTAGTTTCTTATTTAGTTTATATATATACTAATACCTAGTTATTATTTTATAGTATTTATATCTTCCTATATATAAGCTAGAATATACGATGTTAAATATAATTTTAATATATAAAGAAGGTATATATAGGCGCTCCGGCGTATATACGCGATTAATAACTAAATTATTAGTACGTTATATCAAACCGTTATCCCCCTTCGAAAAAAGAAGATCTACGGCGTCCTCGCCGGTTTCTATATTATAGTTAAATATATAATTTATTTTAATTTAATAATCGTTATTTTAGTACCTTTAAAATAATTCTTATTTAAACTATATATTTATTTCTACTAGTATATAGACCTTATATATATATATCTAGAGTATATTTAGCTCGCCTTCTAAAAAGTCTCTAATTAAATCCTTCTATTATAGTCGGGATAAGGCGTCTAGTACTATATATTTAATATTAAATTTATAACGGATCTTTATATTTTAAAAACACTAAATATAATTTAAGGCCCGTACGATACATAAATTAATCTTTACCGTAAATAAAGTAATTATATTTATTTATTTAATTATATTAAGCGTAACTCTATAATTAATATAAACGATTATTTTAGAGGTTAATTCGACTATATATTTAACCTTAATAAATATTTATACTATTTTTATTAGTTTTATTTTAGTAGGTTAATAGCGTATTTCTATATCCTTAAAGAGTCGGTTAAGAAAAAGGATAAATTAAATTTATTTCCGGTCGGGATAAAGATTTTTTAATTCTTTTATAATATAATAAATTATAACCCCGTAACCGAATTTCTTATTAATATTAAGATCGATAAATAGTTCCTTTTTATCGTCGAAGTAGTATAGAAAGAAAGGCTTAGAAAGGGTATTTTAAATAATTTTAAATAAACGGATCTCTTATAAGGAAGGTGATTTAAAATTAATCTTTTTAATATATTCTTATCGCTAAACGCTTATAGGGGGTACTTTATTTAATAATACGGTTTTCTTATTTTATAAAGACCTAGCTAGAGTAGTATAATTTTTAATATAATCTCTTAATTAACTAGTTATTCCTAGGTACGTTTTAAATACTACTAGTATTTAAAGAAAAATTAGTTATTTAATAATTATAAACTTTTCTTTAGAAGTTAATAACCCGAACGAGTTAATCTTCTAGTTAAATAGTATAATTAACGGATAACCGATAAACACCTTTTTAAGGTTAATTAAAATATTAAATTTAACGAATAAAAAAAACACTATATATAAATATTAAATATAATCCTCGAGGGTCTAAGAGAATACTATAACGTTATCGATATATACTCGGGCGAATACTTTATAAATATATAAAATCTAGTCTATTTACCGCTATATATATATAGGCGAGCTTTTGAATCCTATTACTATAATATTAAAAGTCTTTTGGCCGCGGTATAATACGACGGTAAATTTATATTTATCCTTAGAGTATACACGCCATTAATAGAAGAAATTAACCGCGTTAATAACGGTAATTTAACGACAACCCTTAACGGCGTTAATTATATTATTTTATAAAAGTAAATAGTAGACGTCTACTATAATTATAGTATTTAAACCTCGAATATTAATAATAGTACGGCTCTTTTTAATACCGTCTAATTTTATAATCTAAATAACGAAGACTAGGAAATTAAATAAAGTAATTTATATCGTCTATTTAAACCGTCCCTAAATATATAGTTTATTAAAAGTTTCGTTAATAATATTCCGGCTCTCGTTATTTATAGGATAAATATATATTATTTTAAATACTTTATCTTCCTAGTCGGCGCGTAGTAGTATATATATTTATTCGTTTTTTAGAATATTAATAAAGCCTCCTTCTACCTAAAGTATAAAGAATTAATTAATAATCTTTACTAGCTCCGGTTATTTATTATGAATAATAATATTATTTAAGAGGATATTATTCTTTACCGAAGTAGTTACCTCTATTAATAGAATAGAAGGCCGGGAACTAGTTAGGTTCTCTATATCTTTACCTCTTAAAAATTATTTAAAAAGTAATAAATTAGAGCTAGTAGTAACTATACTATTAAAAGTGTTTTTAATAAAAGTTTCTTTATACTTTTAAAGAGGCCTTCGTGTAGTGAGCTCGCGAACGTCGTTATCGCTTATAATAATACTATAGTAGTTATTAAATTAAACCTCGACTACTTAGCCTAGTTTTATATTCTTAGGGATTTTAACGTACTTATCCGTCTTATTCTTTATAAATATTAATTTTATTCTATCGTTAACGATTCCGGTAAAGAGGTATAGGTTAGTATCTACCGGTTTAAAGAAATAATCTCGTACTAGTAGATTAAACTTATAGACTTCGATAACTACCGTAGTTTATAAAGGGATAACTTTTATTTTCGTAGTATATACCGGCCGGTTTATACTTGTACTTCTTAAGTAAATATCGATAGAGTACTCTATATCGTAGCTACTAATACGGGCGATTTACCGAGACACTAATATATTAATCCCTTTAAAGGCTATAATGTCTATATTAATAAATATACCTACTTTAAGATTATTTATAATATGGACTTTCTTAAGGGCGGTTTCGGTTATTATTTTATTACTACTCTTATCTTTCCTAGGGAAGTATAAAGAGGTAACGATATATTTAGAAATAATATAGTAATTATTATTTAGAGTAGGGTTACTATAATACGGATTCTAGTTTTTAAAAGAAAGCGTACTATAAATTTACGGTCGGCGATAATTACCCTATAGTTAATATCTTTATAATTCTTTTCTATTTTAATTCTAGGGTTTAAACCGACCCGAATACTAATATATTAATATTTCCTAAATACTTATCCTATTCCCGTGTTTTTAGAAGAGTCGTAGTTTAATTTAATAATAGGTTTTTATTTTAGTAATTCGTTATTCGTTTTAACCTAATAATAGGCTTTCGTATTCTCGTTTATTACTAAAAACTACTTACTTTTCTAAATAATATTCATAATTAAATATCTAGGGTAGGAGGTTTTAATAGGGTTCCTACCTAAACTTTAACTTCTAAAGTATATATATAGTACGTTTTTAGAAGAGAATAACTCTTTATAGATATAACACTCGATTTATTTAAGCGAATTAATAATAGTTATCTAATAACCGGTTATTTCGTCTTATTTATTATAATAATTCTTTTACTACTAATCCTAGCTCTATTTATTAACGTAATTAATATTAGGCGTAGGTTATTCTTCTATTTATAACTCTATAATACCGTTTTCTTAAGAGTGGTTCTTTTATACCTCGGTTTTATAGTAAATAGTTATATACCTAGGGGGTATTTACTATTACCCGAAATAATTAAAATTATAACTACCGGTTATGAGCCCGCGGTTTTCTTAGCGCGGTTAATAATTAAGACGATTTCTATTTCTAGGAGGGAAAGATACGTTTCTAGTACTATTATTAATAATTTATAATTAAATAAATAATAATTAAATTTAACGAGATTACTATTACGTTTAAAGGATATTTAATATATTCTAATAAACTAAATTAATGAATTAATAAAAAGTAATTTAAAGTAACTAGTTTTATTATAGGCGGAACCGGTTAAATTATTAATAATTTTACTAACTTTATCGTAAATTCTTTAATTTAGGAGGCGGTAGAGATTTAATCGTTTTATTATTTCGTATTATTCCTAGCTAGGCTTCTTTCTTAGTATTAAATAAATTAAAGAATTTATCTAGTAAGACACTAGGTTTAGGCGGATTAATAAAAAGTTTAAAATTAAAATTAATATAATCGTAGATTATAAATATTTATTAATATATACTAAGAATGTCAGCGGCTCTAATTAGGTTAAATATTTTATTTATATACTACCTAGGCGTTTTACTAGTATATATTTAAACGAATTTATATTTATTAAAACGAAGTTTACGTATAGCTTCTAGCGTCTTTATTTTAAATTATTTAATAAAACGACTTATTTATTTAAGGCTAGCGAAGGTACGTATTAATACTTTAATATTAATATTTAATTTATTCGAGAACCACTTAAGGGCTGCTCCCCTAAGATATAAAAATAAAAACTTTTATACCTCCTCTTCGCCGTATTATTTAATTATATCGTTAACGCGATTCTTAAAGTCGAAAACGTTTTTATATATAGTATATCTTTTTAAGGTAAATAAGTTATCCTTCCTATTACTTTTAAAATCGAAGAATTTAATCTCTTCGAGTTTTAATTTATTCTAGGCGCTTACTTTAATATTAATATTATTTTAATTAATTAAGTTATTTACTCCTAATAAATTTTAAAATTTTATTAGGCCTTCCTTTATCTTAATTATTAACTTAATAATAAGAGCTTGAATTTCTAGTAATTCTATAAATTATATTACTTATTCGGAATCTATAATAAGTTATTCGGGCTCGGGAGGAGCTATAATTTCTTCGTTTTTAAATTCGTTCTCTAAAGACTACTCTTTTTATAAATATTAATATAGCTCTTTAATATCCCTTCGGAAAGTACTAATAAACGGTATTATAAATATCTTATTTATAATCTAGGGTAGTTATATAGTAGGCTATTTAAACTTAATATACTTTAAAAGGTCGTCGTTAAATTACTTCGTTTTCCGACCCTTTTTTAATAAATACTAAAGGGGTGCTTTAATAGGAGGATAAAGAAATTATATAATTATTTAAATAATTACTCGTTTAATATTAAAAATAACCTTTACCTATTTTAGGATATATTTACTTAATAATAAGAATTCTTATAAATAGAAAGTAAAATTAATTATAATAGGGCTTAACTAAATTTCTTTTAAAATAATAACTAGGGTAATAATTAATAATAAATATTAAAAGTAGTAATACTAGGCGAATAATAAAAGTAGTATTAAAAGACTAGTATTCTAGTATTCTTTTTCTATAGCGGAAGCGTAAGAGATATAGTTAATAATATATTTATTAGGTTAGATATTTACCTAATAAATAATTTACTAAAATAAATAACTATATTAATAAAAGGGAAATAAATAAAGAGACGTTTTAAATATTTAATTTAGTATTTACTATAAATATCTTAAATGAAAAGAGTATTAAATAAATTACTTTAATAATTTAATAAAGAGTTTAGAAGTATTTATTTAAGGTAGTAGAGTACGGTACGGAAATACTAAATAAATATAATATAAATAAAACTCGCTATCGATACGGAGTAAATTATTTTGAATATAGTAGTTAATAAGGAGTATATTAGCCGTTTTAGAAATTATTTTACTACTTATAACTAATATAATTATTCTCACTAATATAGAAGAGGTATAGTTCTACATTAGTATAACTATTACTACTATTTAACACGGGGTCAATATAATAATATATAGTATAAAAGATATTAATTATTCTATAAAGGATTTGGTTTTAATATACTAGAATTCTAAAGTCACCCTAATTTCGATAGAGTTAGCGGTAGGGCTCAGCCCGCCGTTTTAGTAAATATTTATAATAATACTCTTATTAAAGTCTACCCCGTGACACTTTCCCTTCTTTATTCCGTAGTATAAAAAGATTTATAAAACGGTTCTTTATTAACCTCTATTTTAATAATATAATCCCTTTATTTAAAAGTAAATAAAGTACTCGCTTTCTCGTTAAAAAAATATTATAAAACTTTATAAATTCCTTAAGAACCTTTAAGTTAAGAAGTTTTTTCTATTTATTTTATACTATTATAACGTATATAACCGCGAATATATTCGGTTTATTTTTAAAATTACTAGTGAATTTAGCCGGTTCCTTAATTTATAAATTATTAAAATTAATTTTAAACCGTTATTAGTCCGCTTTAAAATTAATTAATATTTTTAATTAATATAATTTAGGTATACCTAGAATAACGTCTAAATCTTTAAAATTTATAACGTAGAATAAAGTACTATATTTATACTCTTAACCCTAATTATCGACTATTTAATAATTTAATTAATATATATTATAATAATATATACTTTACCCGTTAATTACTTTAATTAGTAATAAAATAATATTATAAAGTTTTAAATTATTTTTAACGACGAACTATTATAAAATTTAATTAATCTACACTCTAGAGTTAATTAAGGTAATAAATTATTTAATTTTATCTTAAAGAGCAATTTAACTTTTAGAAAAAATAAAAATATATATTTTTATTAATCGTTTTTCTTACCTTTCTTCCGAGGCGTAAATTAGGTTTAATCGTTTTTTACTAATACCGCGCCGACGTTTATAACTAATTTATTTATATCGGGATATTTAGACTTAATATAACCTTCTATTTTATAATAATAATAAATAATTTTATTAAATAAAGAATTAATAGTATTAACTTTATATTTATTACCCTTCTTCTTTAAATATATTTATTTAATATTATTACCGGCGTTAAATTTAATAATTCGGTCTATTATAAATTTTCCTTTATTAAGATTTTTGAATTAAAAACCCGAATTAGAATTAAAGCCGCCTATTCATTATATATACTTTAAATTCTTTTTTTATATAATAGTTTAAATAAGAATTTCTTTCCTTTAAATAAATATACTACCGGTATTAAAGATTTTATTTTTAAATTTAAATTTAAATTTAGTTAAAAAGAAATTTACCCTATACTCCTTTAAAAACGGGGGTAATTAAGTTTTTATTTCTTTAAAGTAGGCCTTAAATAACGATATCTTTTAATAAAACTATTATGTAATTTCCTCCTACTTCTCGTAGGCGAGGAGACGGCGGTTAATTAAATCCGTTATTAAATTAAAAAAAAACCTCTTAAAAAAACTAAACGTAATACTAGTTAAATTATATAAATCGTAGTATCTATATTATTATATTAAAGGGTTACTTTCTAACGAGTTTATATAATATATAATTTTTAAATAATTAGTAGTAAAATATTTAAGACTAATTAAAAATTTAATATTTATATTACGGAACTAGTATAAATATTTACCTTCGCTCGTATTTTTATAAAAATATATTTTATTAAAGTATAGCGTTTTCGCCTTAATAGAGATATCTCTACTAAATATAATTAAACTTATTATTATTCTACCGTTAGGTATAATAATTAGAGGACCTCTACTATAAATAATAAATTCCGTTAATACTCCGTTAATAAATATAGGAGTAATAGGATTATATAATTTTAAATTTTAAATTTATAATACCCTTAACTTTTACTATTATTTAAGGCGACGGTTTTCTTCTCTAATAATTTTAAACTATATATTTAAAATTTCTTCGGGGGTAGTAATATCTTCGAATTCACTATTATTTTTATAACGGGGGTCGTCGGAGGGGGCTTAATTAATATTATTATTATTAAATTCTTCTAAATATCCCGAGGTTAAATTTAATATTATAATAATAATAGGTCTTTTCTTTAGAAAGATTTAAAAAATTAAAATTATAATATCTAAAGCCGCTAGCGTAGAGCTAGTAATTTAATAATTATATAAAAAATATAAAATAGTTACGGGGTTTATTATTAAATAATTTTTAAATCTTAAATTTAATAATAGAATTAATCTTTAAAGATTTTAATAAAACGGGGGAATATTAACTCGATATAGAATTACTAAAAATTAGAACCCCGCGATACTAAAACTAGAACCTTATATCGATAAATAATAATATTATAGAGGTAACGGAGTGTAAATATATATAACGCGCTAGCGCCTTTAATGGGGCGTAGGCGTATATAATATACTACTACTTTATAATTATCTTTAATAATTATAAATTCTCGGATAAACTAGATTTATTTAGGTAAAAAGTTATTAATTATTAATTATAATAGGCTAGTATAAAAGACGGGGTAAATTTTTATTAAATATAGAAAATTTAATTAAACTATAAAAGAATTATTGAAAACTTTAGAGACTCGAAAGAGGCCGATATTATAATTACGCTACGGAATAGGGAAAGGAAGGGAAGGAAATAACCCCCGCTCCCTTCCCTTCTAATAGGGAAGAGAGCGGAAGAGAAAGAGTAGAGATTACTAAAAAAGAGAAGAGATTCCCTATTATTCCTTTCCTCTCTACTCTCCTTATAGGGTTACTCTTATATATAGCTATATATATATTTATATATACTTTATTACTACTCCTATATAGTCTATATATACCCCTATATATAATTTATATATACGCGTATATATACCTCATTCGCTACTCCTATATATACCCTATTACTACTCCTATATAGTTTATATATATATATATACCCTATTACTACCCCTATATATAGTTTATATATACGCGTATATATACTCTATTAAATAATATAAAGATTAAAATAATTAAGGAAGCGGTTAAAATACTAAATTTTATATTTAATTTAGACTAGTATAGTAATAACCTATATATACTTAGAGTAATAAACGATATATAGGTAAGAATAAATAATATTTTAAAATAATAATAAATTTATATATAAATTATATAGGAGTAATAATAAAGTATATATATATATATATATAACTATATATAGGAGCATTAATGGGGTATATATACGCGTATATATAATTATATATAAAGACAATAATAGGGTATATATATATATATATATAATTTATTATTATTTTTATATATAGTTTATTCTTACCTCTATAAACTATATATAGCTAATACTAAGAGGCTAGTCCAAATTAGATATAAGACTTGGCGTTTCTTGATCGCTTTCCTAATTATCCTAATCTTTATACCATTTAATAGAGTATATATACGCGTATATATAACTATATATAGGGGTATATATAGGCCATATAAGAGTAGTAATAAAATATATATAAGTGTATATATGAGCCACATAGGAGCAGTATTAAAGTATATATACGCGTATATATAACTATATATAGGAGTATTAATGGGGTATATATACGTAATAGGGTATATATACACACATATATAACTATATATAGGGGTATATATAAGCCACATAAGAGTAATAATAAAGTATATATAAGTGTATATATAGGCCACATGAGAGTAGTAATAAGGTATATATATACGTATATATAAACTATATAGGAGCAGTAATAAGGTATATATACACGTATATATAAACTATATATAGGGGTAGTAATAGAGTATATATACACGTATATATAACTATATATAGCAGCCCTATAGGGAGAGTAGGGAGGAAAGAAATAATAGGGAATTACTTTGGGTTTATCCCTTCCCTTCCCTACCCCTTCCTCTAGGGAAGAGAAGGGAAGGGAAGGTAATCCCTATTCTATTCCGTAATATAATTATAATCGTCGAATTTAAAAAAAATATATATAATATTTAGATTTTTAATATTTAACTATATTTAGTCGTTTATTAAATATATTAAATATAGGCGCCTTCGTTAGTTAGCCGAGAATTTAAAGATAATTTAAATAATAAATATTTTATCGCGGAGGTAATCGTTTAAGACTTTTATTTATATTACGAATTTATTAATAATAATTAAATAAATATATATTTAGGCGGTAAAATCTTAAGGTAGAGAATTAATAAACTCGAAACTAATATATAAATATTAATTATAATTAGTTAAGAAAGGCGAGGCTAGAGTATTAAAAGAATTAATATTATTATTAAAAAACTCCGCTCTAGAGAGTTATTTCACCTAATTATTCTATATATTAATTAATATATATACGGAGGTAGTATTTTATTATAATATTAAACTACTCGGTTTAATTATCCGTCTAAGGATAATATTTAATAGATATATATTAATTAATTTTAAAACATTTATATAAGGCCTTCTAAAACTCCGATATAAATTAAAATCCTCGATCCGAAATAAAGATATCTAGTAATTTATAAAACTTTTATATATTTTAATAGAAAGCGTCGTAGGCTTTATTTATTTCTATCGACGTAATTAATATTAAATACTATATCTTAATTAAGCGGTCTACGAAAACTAGGATATATTAATAAATAATTCCTATAAAGATATAAAATAATAGGGGACCTATATAATTTATCGAAATATCTTTCTAATATCGTTATAAAAACAGTAATAAATATAGTTATTTTTAAATACGTTAACGGGAAGGTTTAGTTTTTCGGTATATATAATAATTCTTAACGAATCGCTAGATAATAGTATAAACGTTAGGTTATTAATAAACCCGATTAATTAATTTATAATATTCTATACGACCTAGGTAACTACCCGCGATATTATTATAAATTAATTAAATTAGACGAAGGTGTAGTTTATTAAAATTCGGAATATATTTCTTTCTTTAAAAATAGAGAACTTTATCTCTATCTTCGTATTTAGCGAGGGGAATTTCGTTATAATAATATATTTTAAAATATAATATTTCTAGGACTTTAGAGGCGAATCGATTAGTTTAATTAATTATATCTTATAATTAATAAATCGGGGTATTATTTAGATTTTCGTTTAAATCGATAAATTAATCTCTATCGAGTTTAAATTTATAAGATATAAACTGAGTTTATAATTCCGAATTAATATCTATATCGAGGTCTATAACGGTCGTATAGATTAATATAAAATATAACTAAAAAAACTAGATAAGAATCTTTTAATCCATTATTAATATAGTTAAAATAACTAGGACTAAGACTAGGGTCGTTATATTTAGCGATATATTATAAATATAGTCCTCGAGGATTTTTAGGGTTAGGTTTTTTCTTTTTAATATCGTTTAATATTAATATTAATATCTAGGGTCTAATTTATCCCCCTCTTTAAAGAAATCTCTTAATTAATATATTAATATATTAAATTTACTACTTTCTCTACTAGGTTAGTAAATAATCTTATAATTAAAACGGGATAAAAACTCGCTCTATTTTATTTAATAACGAGATAATATTTTAAATAAAATAAAATATTTAAGAGTTTTATAATCCGATATTATTTTAATAAAAAGAGTAGATCCCTCTAGTTTAAAGCGTTATTCCTCGAATATATAGACGATTATTATAAACTCTTTATTATAGATCTTATAATTATATTTAATAAAATTATATTTCTTTAAAAAATAAATAATAGGATAAAGAATATTTTAATTATTATATTAGAATAAGACCCCCCTAGATATATAATTAAAATTTATTTATCTTTATTATAATTTTACGGTTAAAGTCGAAATAAATTAAAATAATATTAAAGATAAAAGCCTTTTTTAAGGTATTAAAAATTATTTAATATTAAATACTTTACTCGAAGACGGTATCTTTTTTAATTAAAATTATAAATAATATAACGAGTTTATTAAACCTATAAATAAAACGCCGATAAAAGTTAACGAATCCTAAAATTTTTTAAATATCTTTAATATTAACTAACTATAATTAATTTAGGATAATATCGATTTTCTTTAAATTTATTCTAATTCCTTTAATAGTAATAATTAATCCTAGGTATATAATTTCCTTAACGTAAAAATTATATTTAATAATATTTATTTAAAGCCCCGCCTCGCGGAGTTTCTAAAGAATATATTTAATATAGATTTTATACTCTTCTTTAATATCGCTATAAATTAGAATATCGTCGAGGTATATAATATAAATCTTATCGAGAAATTTATGAAAAATATTATTAATATAATACTAGAATAAGGCTAGGTTATTATATAATTTAAATAATATAATAAAGTATTCGAATAGGCCGAATCGGGTATAGAATATTATAAATTTTTCGTCGCCCTCTTTAACGCGGAGGCGATTAAAAATAAATATAATATTTAATTTAAAAAATACCTTAATACGATTTAATTAATTTAAGGTTTCTAAGATTAAAGGTAAAGAGTATTTATTCTTTATAATAATAATATTAAACCCTCGGTAATTAATATAGAAATATAAACCTCCGCTAGGTTTCTTTATAAATAAGATAAAAAACGCGGTATAAAATTAATTAACTCGAATAAAATCTTTACTAAAGTTTTTATCTAGGTAACGACGGAGTTTTAAAATCTTATTATAATTTATATCGTATAAATTAAATAACGGAGGTTATAACCCTTCTTTAAATTTAATAATATAATCGTATAACTAATACGAGGGTAAAATATTAACGTCTTTTCTCGAAAAAATATTTAAGAATTTATAGTACCGCGTAGGTAAAATCGTAATTAGGTTAATATTTTTATTATCTCGATAAATTTAAAACTCTTTTTAAATAACGGCGGCGGCGAGGTAAAATTCCTTATTTATTTTAAATATAACTCGGTTCTAGGCTTAATTATAAATATTTAATTTAAAGTTTTAACTAAGGCGGGGTTTAAGTTTATAATATCTAGATTCTTAATAAAACTAGGTATTTAAGGTCGAGATTTCTTCTAGAATATCTAAAAATTAATTAATTTCTATAAATAATAAATTAAACGCGGTTTACTCGTTAGGTATAACGAGCCGGGTAAATAATCGAGATTCTATCTTATATATATTAAGAGTAACTGGGTATTAGGTTCGTTATTCTTAATATTAAAATTTAAAATAAAGCGAGGCTAGGCTACGATACCTAATTTTAAATATCTTTCTTTATTTAATAATAGTAATAATACGATTATATTCGTTATTATAACTAGTTCTTATAGGAATAAATAATTAAGACTAGAGTAAAGAAAACTCTTTTTAAATCTAGATTTATTATTAATAAACCTAGAATTAAAGTAACTTCTTTTAAATCCTAGGTTATTTTATACGAGTATTAAATTAAACTAGAGACTAGGTTTATTTTTAATAAATTTAAAACTAAATTAACTCTTTTTAAATCGAGGTTTACTTTTTATAAATCTAGGATTAAATATATTATTAATAAACCTAGAATTAAAATCGGAATTAATTATTTAATAATAATATTATCGTTTATAAATAATAACGACTCTTTATATTAATAAAGCGGTGAGCCCGTATTTTACCGAAAAAGACGGAAAAGGCGCTTAGATCTATTTAGCTCATGTACTAGCCCTAGAGATCGATTTAATACCTACTTTCGTCTAAAGTATCTAAATACGCATTTAGTACCTCGATTTATTTTGAATAAATTTAAATAAATAGGAATAAGCTAGTCTAAGTAGTACCGGTAAATAATTAAATATATATAATTATAAGTGAATTATATAGTCTATAATACCGCGCTTATTTAGGTAGTATTATACGCGTATATAATTTTCGTAAATCAACGTAATTTAAAATCTAAATTAAATTAACATAGTTATAACACTCTATATAACCTTAGCGAGTTACCCGGCGCTAATAGAAAATCACGGATTTAAAATCTTAAATCCGAAGTTACTATTTTTAGGTTTTTTATTAAAAAAAAAATTTTTAGGTTTTTTTTTTTTTAATATTATCTTTTCGTTATTTTTCCGCCTGAAGCCGGTAAAATACGTATTTAGTACCTCGACTCTTCTCGTGCGGTCTCCCGCTTTACCGATATATATACTAGTAATTCCTTTTAAATCGGGGTTTACCCTACGCGGGTATTAATTAAAATTAAAAACTAAGATTCTTAAGATTAGAAATTTTCTTAAAATATTAAAAAGAGTTTATTTTTTATAAAGATTTTTACGGGACTAAGAGTATAATTTCTTAAATAAAAATATAAAACGAAGGTTAAAGAATTATTTAAAAAATTAATAATAACTTTATAACGGTAGAGGTATAATAGACCGATTATAACGTAATATTAATTAAATTTAATAACGAAAAAGACTATTCGTTCTTAATAGTTATAAATATTTAAAATCGTTTCTACGATATAAATAATATATCCTATAACGGTAGGTATACTATTAAAGAGTCGGATAATATAAAAATAACGAAGAAAACGAAGGGGTAGACGATAAATATATATAAAATTATAATTAATAAAAAAATAACCGGATATACTAGTATTAATTAAAACTTTAATTTAAATTCGGGACTAGCTATTCCGTAGCTAATAAGAAATAACTATATATTTATTACGAAAAATAGGGTCGGTTTTAAAAAGTTATATAATAAATTATAACGAAAGTTTAATTAATAACGAAGGTAAATTAAACGATATAGCCGATAAATAAGAAAATATATATATATCGGTAAATCCGGAAAAACAACTCTGTAAAATCGCTATTTAATCGGTGTAAAATACGCATTTTGTAGCCTTAGTAAATCTTAGCGCCAAGATTTTTAAGTTAGAGTTAAGGTCTACGCGGGAGCGCTAAATTTAATCCTAAAAGTAACTTTATAACCCTATAGGGTAACGCTAGTAAAAATCTAATTAAAATTTCGGAATCTAGGCTAAAAACAGATTTAGTAAAATATTTATATTCCTATATAGAGGCCCTAGTCTAGATACTATAAAAAGTCAAAGTTTAAAAAAAAAAAAAAAAAAGTTACTAAATCGGTATAATATCGCTACTTAATCGGTGTATAATATACTTAGAATACGGGACATAAGTAGATACGTATTTCTAGTATTTTATATAATTTCGGTATAAAATACGTAAAAATCGGGGTTTCCGAACTTGTTAATATAGAGTTCTAGGTATTTATAATCCTAATACGCGACTTTATACCGGGATTATTCTTTTCTTATATTTAAAATAACTTCTTTTATAATACTCTCGTCGTCGTCGATAATAGTTATAATACTAGATCGGAGGCTAGCTAGTTTAATAAAATAGGCTTTTATATTATATTTAAATAATATATAATAAAAATAAAACCTCTATTTCTCATAGATAATTTTAATAACCGAGGTTTTTATTAATTTACTTTTAATAATAATTTAGGCCGAATTAAAATTTATTAACTCTTTAAATAAAATAATAAAAACTAGTTTAATAACGGGGATAAAAGTACTCGTTATATTAAAGCGAGTTATAAAGGTAGAAACTAGTAAAAATATAATAAACCTCCTCGAGGTTTATTTTAATTTAATAGGAGTAGTATTTTAATAAAATAAATAATACTTAATCTACCGAAATTCTTAGTCGATTTCGGAGTATATACGGATATATTTATCGAAGGTATATAACTATTAGTTATTAATTTTCCTCTAGGAGATAAAGGCCTATTAATAATATAATTAATATTATATTTTATAACGTTAATTAAGGATTTATCCTTTATTCGAGAATATTTCTTTTTTTTAAAAATAAGATTAAAATATTTATTAAAAAGTATAAAACCTTATTTAAATTCCCGAATATAATTCCGAGTATTTTTTTATTTAAACGGGTTATTATATATTTCCCGTAGTTTTTTTCGTTAATTAATAAATTTAATTAAAGTATAAAGACTCTTTTTTCGATAACGATTTATTAAATTAAAGACCTTTTTACCGATATTTAATTTAAACTTTATATAAACGATTTTATTATTATCGGTAAAGTAACGATTATAATTTATATATATCCGCTATATTAATATTTACTCTTAAATATTTAATTTATCTTAGTCCTTTTTATATTCCGAGATATCTAGAAGTTTTTCGGATCTAGGAGGCGTTCGAGATTATAAAGAGGTAGATTAATAAATATTTAAATAAATAAAAAACGTAGGCCTATAATAATAATATTATTAAAAGTATTTTTATCGAATACCTAGGGCGGAGGTTAAAGTATAATTTAAATTATAATAAATACGATTTAAATTATTACCTAAACGATAATATAAACTAGGGATTACGTATTTAATATAAAAGAAAAAGAAAGTATAAATAAAGATAAAATATCTAATAAAGAATTACTCTCGATTTAAATATATAAATAATCGAAGGTATTAAAGAAACTAGTAGGGTTATTCTAAACTTCGGCGAGGAACTATTATATATAGTCTTCGGGGTTAGAGGGTTAATTCTTTATAATAATTATTTTTAATACCGGAGAGTACTAGTTAAATAATTAATCTTTTATAATATTAAGAAACGGGATTAATATCTAGAGATTTATTAAATTAATAATTAAGTTTATTAAACTATAATTTAATTATAATATAAAAGTAGGTTAAAATAAAAAATAAAGGACGAAAATTAAAATAGGGCCAACTACTATCTAAATTAAAACTAGTATATAGAGTATTTATTTATTTCCTATCCCGGCTATATTAAAATAGAAATAGAGAAACTAGTTTAGATTTAAATTAAATCTAAAATAAATTAAACTAGATTAAAATAAATAAAACTATATTATAATAAAAGAATTAATAAGAAGAAATTAAAGAAATAATTAATATTATAATTTTTATAATTAGCCCGGCTATTAAAAAGAAATTAAAGAAAACTAAATTTAATAATAAATATTCGATACTTTAATATTTATTAACTTTACTATAACCGGCCGGCGACGTTTAATTTATATATTTTATAAAATAATATTATATACTCGATATTAAAGAGTTTAAATCGATAATAGAATTTCTAAACTATATTAAAATCCTAGGAGAATAGATCGACGCTATAAAAATTAAATTTAATAATAATAAACGTACTTTATTTTATTTTATTATAGTGATATTAGAGGATTAAGACTACTAGTCTCTTATATAGTTATAATTAATATTCGAGAATAATATAATAGTAATAAAAATAAAGGATATACTCTTAGAAGAGGAGTATAGGTAAAAGAGTAAAAATAATAAAAATATTCGAGTTTTAATACTTAAAGATAAAGACTAGACTAATTTAGAGAAAGTATATAAAATATATAATAAATAGTACTATACCGACCGTTATTAGGAAAATTACTCTAAATTAACCCCGGAATAACTATAGAATAAATAAACTAAGAACGGTATATACGGTTTTAATAATAAGGCTATAATTACTAGAGTTAAGAAAGTACTCTAAGAATAATAAATAGCTAGAAAAAAATAGCTAGTTTTAGGCTAGGATAACTCGGTAGGGCTAGAATGGCTCTGGAATGATAATTGGCAGGGGAAACCAGCTGGTATTTGGGCTAGGATAGCTTAGTTTCTCTGGAATCAGGGGAGTAGCGACGGCAAGGTAGCGCCAGCAAGGCCCAAAGGGGAGCGTTGGATTTAGGCCTAGTGGCTCTTGGCAAGGGGGTCAAATAGTCTCAACTCCATAGACCTTCCTAAATAACAACATCCATTCTGAATGTCAACGGGAACCACTCTAACCACCATGACGACCGCTCAATTGAACCTCATCGCTCCTCTCGACTCTCCTCTACCTCCTCCCGCGGAAGGCGAGGTGCTTACCGACTCGCAATGGACCACATTGATGGCAATTGCAGATACAGTCGTGCCAGCAATTGAGGTCTCATCCACGCCATCAGCCAAGAACCTCTCCCTCCAAGCATCGGACTATGCAGTGGCTGCCGAAAAGCTGAAGAAGCGTTTACCTTCTGAAGTCAACACCGAGCTGCCTCATCAGTACCTTCATGAAAATGCTAGCTCTATACCTGGCTTCAAAGAACTCCTGCGACGGACGATTGGTGACTATGTCAGAGAAGATGCAAGAAAAGGCATCAGGGTTGTGCTATCCGCACTGGAGTAATTCTGACGAAGCAGCGGGACCTTACTTAGATGCTGACGTTGACAAAATCTAGCACTCGAGTAGGTTGCCTCCTTACCACCGGCTACACTACCTCCTTCCACCTCCAGCCTGTCAACATACGGCATCAGATCTTGCGAAATTGGGCCAAGTCCTACCTCCATCCTCTCAGACAAAGCGCCAAGGCCTTGGAGCAGCTGTGTACTTCGATATGGATAAAAACAAGCCCAACAATCGGTCCTATACTAGGCTTTCCGAGAGCACCGGTACACGGCAAGCCTGGGAAAGGTTTCGAGTACAGCTTCCTCCAACTTCCTCCAAACCCTGAGCCTCAGCTTCTCGAGACCGATGTGGTCATTGTTGGAAGTGGATGTGGAGGTGCCGTATGCGCAAAGAACCTCGCAGAAACGGGCTACCGCGTGATAGTGCTGGACAAGTCATATCATTGGGGCCCGGAGCACCTTCCAATGACGGAGCGAGATTCAGGGATACATCTCTTCGCTAACGGTGGCATAGAATCTGCGGATGATGGTAGCATCTGTGTCATCGCAGGTCAAGCTTGGGGTGGTGGTGGAACAGTCAACTGGTCTGCCTCGTTGCAGACTCAGGGTTTTGTACGACGCGAGTGGGCTGACAAGGGTCTTCCATTCTTCACATCATCTGACTTCCAAGACTCACTGGATCGGGTATGCCACCGAATGGGCGTCTCGACGGAATACGTTGAACATAATATCAACAACAAGACGTTATTTGAAGGTGCCAGGAAGTTGGGCTACAGCCGTAAGATGGTGCCCCAGAATACTGGTGGTAATCAGCATTACTGTGGATACTGCACGATGGGCTGCGGTGCGGCAGAGAAGCAGGGACCTGTAGTATCCTTCTTACCTGACGCCGAAAAAGCTGGCGCACAGTTCATCGAAGGTTTCGATGCCCAGAAAATCCTGTTCGAAGACATCAATGGCCAGAAAACAGCGAATGGCGTCAAAGGTCGCTGGATATCGCGGGATACCTCTGGCGGCGTCCAAGGAAATGACCGTACTACCCGCGAAGTCATCATCAAAGCCAAACGCGTGATCGTCTCAGGTGGTACACTTCAAAGCCCGCTTCTCCTGCTCCGCAGCGGGCTGACTAACCCTCAAATCGGTAAAAATCTTTACCTCCACCCCGTTACTCTTGTCTCCGCCACCTATCCTGACGAGCCTCCGATCAATCCATGGGAGGGTGCCGTACTCACTAGCGTCGTCGACGAGTTCCAGAACCTTGATGGCCACGGCCACGGCGTCAAGCTCGAATGCATGACGATGCTGCCCTCATGGGTCCTCCCATTTCAAGCCTGGACCGGTGGTCTGGATTACAAAATGCTCTGCTCCAAGATGCCCCATATGACAAGCCATATCGTACTCACGCGCGAGCGTGAAAGTGGTCGGGTGTACCCAGATCCCGTGGATGGGAAATGTAGGATTGCATACACGCCCAGTGCTTTCGACAAGAGGCACACAATGGAAGGAGTCCTGGCGCTTGCTAAGATTGCATATGTGCAAGGTGCAAAGGAAATCATTACTACTACCGTTGGCATGCCGCCTTTCGAGCGGTCTGATGACGCCGCGGCTGATAGTGGTGATGGGATTAACGATCCTGATTTCCAGGCTTGGCTTGCTGAGGTGAGGAAGCGTGGGCTTAATCCGCCGGAGACTGGATGGGGGAGTGCTCATCAGATGGGGACGTGCCGTATGGCGAGTACGCCAAGAGCCGGAGTCGTCGACCCCAAAGGGAAAGTGTGGGGCGTTGAGGGGTTATTTGTAGCCGATGCGAGTGTGTTCCCAAGCGCAAGGTACGTCTTTTCGAATTTTCTTTGAGGAATTCCCTAAAAGTCATTAAGTTGCAATGCTAACCCAAAATTAATGTACAGCGGAGTAAATCCAATGGTCACAAATATGGGGATTAGTGATTGGATCTCGAGAGGCATCGCCAAGGATCTCAAACTTGCGGATAAGTTTGAGGAAAGAGCGAGGTTGTAAGGCACCAAGCTGGAAAAGTACCTTAGCGGAAAGCTATGGGAGCATGCTATGGTGCAGATACGGTGTTATAACGGTTGTTGCCTTGTACCGTAAACCTTATCTATTCTACGTTTATTCGATTTAGACGTTAAGATATTTTAAACCGCCAGATAATTCTGCTTAGTCAGCTGTAAAATACAAAACAGGGTCCAGTTTTAAAACAAGCTACCCGTACCAGCCTATCAGGTAGCCTCGTAGCTAGGTAGGTATATAGGTACATACCTAGGTACATCGGCCCCCACTTATACTACAGGCGTAATATCGCCGATGCCACCCCCGCGAGAAAAATTGGCTGAATCGACCGATTTAGACTTTAAATTTCCGAAAGCGTTGATAATACTCTACTACCTACCTTCCCGACTACTAGGCTTGGCGTTTTAAAAGTAATAACACTATACCGAGTTAACTAGTTATTAATCTATAATAGTCGTAAGTAAAACGGTAGATATACGGTATCGGATTATCTTCGTTAATATATTAATAATATATTTTTTTATTACCGTAATCTTTATTTACCTATAAATTAGAGAATATTATATTACAAGTATATATTTTATAATTATTCTTTCTACGATATCGTTTACTAGCGGTATTAAAATTTAATATAATATTATTATAAATATAAATAACTATAACCCTCCGTTAATATAAAATAATATTAAGGAATATAACTTCGAATATATTTTAATTTAATATATCCGGCGCCGCGGTATAAATATCTTTTAAATTATTTTTATCTTTTCTAGCGACTACGGTACGATTTTAATAAAGAGTTAATATAATAATATATAATATAAAAGATATTAATTATTCTATAGAGGATTTGGCCCTAATATACTAGAATCTTAATATTACCCTAGTTTTAATAAAGCTAGTGTTAGAGTTTAACCCGCCGTTTTAATAAATATTTATAATAATATTCCTACTAAAGTCTACCTCGTGATAGATCGTTTAATTTAAAAGAAAAAAGTTAACGCCCTCGTTAATATACTTATATAGGGTATTATTAGTAATAACGTAGATAACGTCTATATATAGAAGTAAATAAATAAATAGTATATATTTTAAATTATCGATTAATTACGGGTAGGCCCGTAGAGCCTTAAAGTTTAATATAGAGTCGTAAAATTTAGTATTAAAATCGCGATAACGAGGTAAAACGATAGGGAGGTATAGAGATAATATAAATAACTAACGGTAGGAGCTATAATATTAATAAAATAAAGACGTATATATATAGTATTATAAAAATATTAATATTAAAGGATTAAGGTCTTAAATATATATTAATAAAATAAAGTTTTAGTATAAATCTAGGCTAGATCTAGGCTAGATTTAAATAAAAGTCGTTTAACGATATTTTTAAAATTAAAATTATTTTAACGCGGAGCTAGTCCCGATTTAATTAAATAATTATATAATTTTTATATTATTTAAAGCTCTTTCCTATATAAATATACTATCTAGTTAAGAAATAATAATAATAAGAGGTATATACCTAAATCTATATAGAGGAGTATATAAATAATATTATATTAGGATATTCGGGCTATATAACTCTACGTACGATTAAATGAATAATTTAAGATTATTAAAAAGTAGTTTTATTAATTCTCGATATAATACTCTCTTAATATTATCGTAGTGCCCGTACTCTAAATAGAACTCGATAAATAGATTTAATATAACGGCTATTTCCTAGTAAAAATAGGTAAAGGGCGATAATATAAAAAAGAAATATAATTATATTTCTAGAGTTATCGACCCTAGAAAAAGAATTTAACTTAGTATTTAATTTATTATTTATATTCTTTAATAAATTCGCCCACGAAAATATTTTTAATATTTATTTAATAGTTCTATATAGATCCCTAGTCTTTTTAGGATAGGAGGTATTTAGTAGCGTAACCCTTCCCCTTTTTAATAACGTGTTTATTAAGAATATACTCTAGTTTTTATTCTAGCTCTAAATTATCTCGCTCGGTTTCTATTACTTTAGGGTTAATAGGCCGTAGATATTTAAAAGGGTTCTTATTTAATAATAAATACTACTTTAACTATACTATTAAAAATATATTATAAATCTTTTAATTTTCCGGGATATTAAGGCGGTATATAAGTCTATTAATATAATTAAAAATCTTAAATAACCTAGTTATTTATTAGTTATATTTACGACTAGTAAATTTATTTACCGGAATATTATAATTTTTATATAAATATAGTAAAGCCTAGTCCCCTTTATAGAAGTAATAAAAATAATAAATACGATTATAATACTCTTTATTATATATTTAAATATAGGTAATTATATCCGAAGTTTAAATATATATTAATTTCTTTAATAAAATATTATTCTCCTAGTTTCCTAGATTTAACGCGTTATTAATAATAAAACTAAAAGTTACTTTATTTAAAGTATAATTAATAAACTAGGAAAATATATTATTATATTATATAATTATAAAAGGTAGTATCTCTTCCTAGGCTTTAAGATTTTATAAAGTAACGATCTAGAATTATAATATAATTTTAATAATTTAATTTATATACTCGCTTAATCTATTTATTTATAAATAATAGGTAGTAGAAAATATTAAATTTACTTTAAATTTATCGAATAAAACTTTCTATAGGGTATTTATAAATTTATAGTCGCGGTCGGAAAGAATAACCTTCGGAATACCCTAGTTTATTAAATATAAATAACGTAAAAATATATCTACTTATTATTTTATTTTTTATATTAATTTTCCTAGAATCGCGGTCATCTTTTAAGAAAATTTGTATATAATAGTTATAATATTATCGAATCCTTCCTAGGAAAGGGGTAAGGCTAAAATAAAATTAATAAAAATTATATAAAAAAGAGAGGGCGGTATAAGAATAATTATAATATTTTATAAAGTTTATACCTAAGAGTACCGAAGAGTTAATATTATAAATAATATTATAAATACTCTTTTAACTTTTTATTTAATTTATATATATACTAATACCTAATTATTATTTTATAGTATTTATATCTTTTTATATACGAGTTAGAATATACGATATTAAATAAAACTTTAATATATAAAGAAGATATATATAGGCGCTCTAGTATATATATTTAATTAATAGCTAAATTATCGGTATATTATATTAAGCCGTTATTCCCTTTCGAAAAAAAAAGATCTACGGTGTCCTCGCTAGTTTCTATATTATAGTTAAATATATAATTTATTTTGATTTCAAAGTCGTTATTCTAGTACCCTTAAAGTAATTCTTATTTAAACTATATATTTATTTCTATTAATATATAGACTTTATATATATATATTTAGAGTATATCTAGCTCGCTTTCTAAAAAGTCCTTAACTACGTTCTTCTACTATAATTAGGATAGAGTATCTAGTACTATATACTTAGTATTAAATTTATAACGGATCTTTATATTTTAAAAACATTAAATATAATTTAAGGCCCGTATAATACGTAAATTAATCTTTATTATAAATAAGGTAGTTATATTTATTTATTTAATTATATTAAACATAGCTCTATAATTAGTATAAACGACTATTTTAGGGGTTAATTCGACTATATATTCAATTTTAATAAATACTTATACTATTCCTACTAGTTTTATTTTAATAAATTAATAACGTATTTCTATATCCTTAAAGAGTCGGTTAAGGAAAAGAATAGATTAAACTTATTTCTAGTCGGGATAAAGACTTTTTAATTCTTTTATAATATAATAAACTATAACCCCGTAATCGAATTCCTTATTAATATTAAGGTCGATAAATAGTTTCTTTTTATTATCGAAATAATATAGAAAGAAAGGTTTAGAAAGGGTATTTTAAATAACTTTAAATAAACGGATCTCCTATAAGGAAAGTAATTTAAAACTAGTCTTTTTAATATATTCCTATCGTTAAGCGCCTATATATAGTATTCTATTTAATAATATAATTTTCTTATTTTATAAAGGCCTAGCTAGAGTAGTATAATTTTTAATATAATCTTTTAATTAATTAATTATTCCTAAATACGTCTTAAGGACTATTAATATTTAAGGGAAAACTAGTTATTTAATAATTATAAACTTTTCTTTAGAAGTTAATAACCCGAATAAATTAACTTTCTAGTTAAATAGTATAATTAATAAATAACCGATAAACGCCTTCTTAGAGTTAATTAAAATATTAAATTTAGCGAATAAAGAAAATACTATATATAGGTATTAAATATAATCCTTAAGAGTCTAAGAGAATACTATAATATTATTAATATATACTCGGGCGAATACTTTATAAATATATAGGATCCGGTTTATTTATCGTTATACGTATATAGGCGAGTTTTTAAATCTTATTATCATAATATTAAAAGTCTCCTAGCCGCGGTATAATATAACGGTAAATTTATATCTATCCTTAAAATATACTCGCTATTAATAGAAGAAATTAACCGCGTCGATAACGGTAATCTAATAATAACTCTTAACGGCGCTAATTATATTATTTTATAGAGGTAAATAATAGATATTTATTATAACTATAGTATTTAAACCTCGAATATTAATAACGGTACGGCCCTTTTTAATACCGTCTAATCTTATAATCTAAATAACGAAGACTAGGAAGTTAAATAAAGTAGTTTATATTATTTATTTAAATCGTCCCTAAATATATAGTTTATTAAAGGTTTCGTTAATAATCTTCCGGCTTTTATTTCTTATAGGATAAATATATATCGTTTTAGATACTTTATCTTCCTAGTCGGCGCGAAGTAGTATATATATTTATTCGTTTTCTAGAATATTAATAAAGCCTCCTTCTACCTAAAGTATAGAGAATTAATTAATAATCTTTACTAGCTCCGGTTATTTACTATAAATAATAATATTATTTAAGAGGATATTATTTTTTACCGAAGTAATTACCTTTATTAATAATATAGAAGGCCGGGAACTAATTAAATTCTTTATATCTTTACCCTCTAAAAGTTATTTAAAAAGTAATAAACTAGTACTAGCGGTAATTATATTATTAAAAGTATTTTTAATAAAAGTTTCTTTATACTCTTAAAGAGGCCTTCGTATAGCGAGCTCGCGAACGTCGTTATCGCCTATAATAATACTATAGTAGTTATTAAATTTAACCTCGATTACTTAGCCTAGTTTTATATTCCTAGGGATTTTAACGTATTTATCCGTTTTATTCTTTATAAATATTAATTTTATTTTATCGTTAACGATTCTAGTAAAGAGGTATAAATTAGTATCTACCGGTTTAAAGAAATAATCTCGTATTAATAAATTAAATTTATAAACTTTAATAATTACTATAATTTATAGGGGGATAACTTTTATTTTCGTAGTATATATTAACCGGTTCATTCTTATACCTCTTAAATAAATATTAATAAAGTACTCTATATCGTAGCTATCGATATAAGTTATTTAACGAGATATTAATATATTAATTCCTTTAGGGGCCATAATATCTATATTAATAAATATATTTATTTTAAAATTATTTATAATATAGACTTCCTTAAGAGCGGTTTCGGTTATTATTTTATTACTATTTTTATCTTTCCCGGGGAAGTATAAGGAGGTAACGATATATTTAGAAATAATATAGCGGTTAATACTAATACCGGTAATTTAGAGTAGGGTTATTATAGTACGAATTCTAGCTTTTAAAAGAAAGTATACTATAAATTTATAATCGGCGATAGTTACTTTATAGTTAATATCTTTATAACTCTTTTTTATTTTAATTTTAAAGTCTAGGCCGACCCGAATACCGGCGTATTAATACTTCTTAAATATTTATCCTATTCCCGTATTTTTAAATAAATCGTAGTTTGATTTAATAATAGTCTTCTATTTTAGTAATTCGTTATTCGTTTTAATTTAATAATAGGCTTCTATATTCTCGTTTATTATTAAAGACTATTTATTTTTCTAAATAATATTTATAATTAAATATTTAGGGTAGGAGGCTTTAATAGGGTTCCTACCTAAATCTTAACTTCTAAAATATATATATAATACGTTTTTAGAAGAGAACGACTCTTTATAAATATAATACTCGATTTATTTAGGCGAATCGATAATAGTTATTTAATAACCGGTTATTTTATTTTATTTATTATAGTAATTCTTTTACTACTTATTTTAATCTTATTTATTAACGTAATTAATATTAAATATAGATTACTCTTCTATTTATTACTCTATAATATTATCTTCTAAAGAATAATTCTTTTATATCTCGGTTTTATAGTAAATAGTTATATACCTAGGGGGTATTTATTATTACCCGAAATAATTAAAATTATAACTACTAGTTATAGGCCCGCGGTTTTTTTAATATAGTTAAAAATTAAGAGGAATCCTATTTCTAGGAGGGAAAGATATATTCCTAGTATTATTACTAATAATTTATAATTAAGTAGGTATCGGTTAAATTTAATAAAACTACTATTATATTTAAGGAATACTAAATATATTCTAATAAACTAGATTAATAAATTAATAAAAAGTAGTTTAAAATAACTAGTTCTATTATAGCTAGAACTAGTTAAGTTATTAATAATTTTACTAGTTTTATCGTAAGCCCTCTAGCTTAAAAGGCGGTAAAGGCCTAATTATTTTATTACTTTATATTATTCCTAGCTAGGCTTCTTCTTTAATATTAAATAAATTAAAGAATTTATCTATTAAGAGGCTAGGTTTTAGCGGATTAATAAAAGATTTAAAATTAAAACTAATATAGTCGTAGATTATAGATATTTATTAATATACGCTAGGAATATCGGCGGCCCTAGTTAAATTAAATATCTTATTTATATATTATTTAGGCGTTTTACTAGTATATACCTAAATAAATTTATATTTATTAAAATAAAGTTTATATATAACTTCTAGTATTTTTATTTTAAATCGTTTAATAAAACGACCTATCTATTTAGGGCTAGCGAAGGTATATATTAATACTTTAATATTAATATTTAGTTTATTCGAGAACTATTTAAAGGTTACTCTTTTAAAATATAAAAATAAAAACTTTCGTACCTTCTCTTCGCTATATTATTTAATTATATTATTAACGCGATCCTTAAAATCGAAAACGTTTTTATATATTATATATCTTTTTAAAATAAATAGGTTATCCTTCCTATCGCCTTTAAAGTCGAAGAATTTAATTTCTTCGAGTTTTAGTTTATTTTAGGTATTTACTTTAATATTAATACTATTTTAACTAGTTAAATTATTTACTCTTAATAGGCCTTAAGGTCTTATTAGGTCTTTCTTTATTCTAGTTATTAACCTAATAATAAAGGCCTAAATTTCTAACGATTCTATAAATTATATTATTTATTCGGAATTTATAGTAAATTATTTAGGCTCGGGAGGAGTTATAATTTTTTTATTTTTAAATTCGTTCTTTAAAGATTTTTTTTTTTATAGATATTAATATAGCTCTTTAATATCCCTTCGGAAAATATCGATAAACGATATTACGAATATTTTATCTATAACCTAGAGTAGTTATATAGTAGGTTATTTAAACTTAATATACTCTAAAAGGTTATTATTAAATTACTTCGTTTTCCGGCCTCTTCTTAATAAATACTAAAGAGGTATTTTAATAAGAGGATAAAGAGACTATATAATTATTTAAATAACTACTCGTTTAATATTAAAAGTAACTTTTACTTATTTTAGGATATATTTACTTAATAGTAGGAATTCTTATAAATAGAAAATAAAATCAATTATAGTAAAATTTAGTTAAACTTCTTCTAGGGTAATAACTAAAGTAATAATTAATAATAAATATTAAAAGTAGTAATACTAGGCGAATAATAAAAGTAGTATTAAAAGACTAGTAT
>JAABUS010000784.1_pt1 | contig 76406 bp, 66 predicted proteins | sample 5560161 | NCBI WGS metagenome assembly JAABUS01 (sample SAMN10711885, study PRJNA513376) | rock metagenome | isolation source: Antarctica rocks | place: Antarctica: Victoria Land, Trio Nunatak nord | collected 2016-01-04
GTTTCGTTGACATGAAATATTCAAGATTCTTGTGATTCGTGATCATCTCAATCGAAGTTGATGAGTCTTCAAGCTCGAAGCATCACTCTTCGAAGACGCGAACAATGATCATGAGTTCTTTGTCATAAATCTCGTAATTGCACTCGACAGAATTATGTTTCTTGAAGAAGTACGTGACGAAGTGAAGTACGTCATTCTTGTCGTACTGTGATAAAATGTCTTCAGACACATAGTCTGAAGCATCGATTTCTACTACGAGTTGAAGATCTGAATTGTAGTGACGAAGAATAACATCAGACGTGAAGACTTTTTTCAGAATATCAAAGACAGCTTGACAATCAGTGAATCACTCGAACGTGACATTCTTGCGAGTGAGTCGAGTTAACGAGACAGCTATTTTACTGTAGTCATAAATAAATCTTCTATAGAAGTTGACGAAATTGAGAAAGCTCTGAACGTTCTTCACGTTAACAAGAGTAGATCAATTAACGATGATATTCACTTTAGCTGAATTCATTTTGACTTCTTTGATGATGATGATTAAATCTAGATACGAGACTTCGATAACATGAAATGCGCACTTGATGATGTCTATCTGTAGATCGGCTTGAGCTAGCTTCTGAAGAACACGATTGACATGAATTTCGTGTTCGACTTCATTATCGCTATAAATTAAAATATCATCGAGATATGCAGTACAGAATTCATCTAAATACTTGCAAAGAGTGTCGTTAATGTAATTTTGAAATGAGGCAGACTCATTACACAGATCGAAGAGCATAACTAGATACTTGAATAGTTCGAAACGAGTACGAAACGCGATCAGAGATTCGTCTTTCTCTCGAATACACAATCTGTTAAAAGCAGCAATGATATCAAGCTTGATAAAGATCTTGACTCGACTAAGACGATTCAAGATTTCGAAGATTAAGAGCAGAGAATAGCGATTTTTAACGATGATTGCATTAAGATCTCGATAGTCTACACAGAAGCGAAGATCTTCTTCAGCTTTCTTCACAAAGAGAACGAAGATGATCGCTTCAGAGCGACTGACTCGAATGAACTCTTTATCAAGATTCTCATCTAGATATCGACGAAGTTCTTGAGCTTCGTTATGACTCATATCATACAAGGCGAAGACTGAGACTTGAGCATCTTTCTTAAGATGAATGACATGATCATGAGTCTCGTGCTTGAGCAAGATATCGATTTCTTTCTTGAAGAAGACGTGTAAATGCTTTGAATAACGATTGAGCAAGAGCGTGACGAGATCGACATTCTTACTTTGTCAATAAGCTTCAAGTTCTTCTGCGATGATGATCGTGAACAAATGAAGTTTCTTCTTCATTTGATACAGAGCTAGACGTTGATCTCGATCATAGATTCGAAGCTTGATGCTCACATGTGAGAATCGAATTTCTGAGTTCAGACGAAAATCGACAAAGAGATGTGAGATTGAGAAACAATTGAAAGAGACACAGCTCAGAAAAGCATCTATCTGATCGAGAATGAGACTAAAGAGTTCGAATCTCTTGAGACGTGCAGCATGATCAAAGCTACGAGCTCTCAACTCGACTACGTCGAGATGTATAAAAGAGCGTTCGACTTGATGAGTTGATCTCTCGATAGAGATACGACGAAACGAAGAATTTCAATACTTGATCTTAGATTGATATTTCTTCTGAATAGCTCGAGCGATACGACTCGAAATGTCTTCTTCGACAGTGAGTGAGACAGAACTGCATTGACTGAATTGATTGAGTTGACTGAATGAACTGAATTATTTCTTTTGAACAGTTTGAATTCGAGATTGTTTCTTGTGAACGACTAAAGTGCTAGATTGCTTCTTGCAAGCAGATTGAGAACTGAATGACTTCTTGTAAGTCGACTGAGCACTGAGTTGCTTCTGAGAAGTCGAGACAAGACGAGATGACGTGATTTGATTAATACTGAGCAGAGTTTCTTGATCTTCGAGCTCTCATACTCGTTGAAACTCTTTGAGAGACAGAAATTCTTCTTCTCGCGTGACTTCATGTATTTTGACAGAAGTTTGACAACAGTGAGTTAGACAGAAGAACGAGAACATAGTGAGAGTATTAAACTCGAAGCTAGCGTCGATTTCATGACGACGTAATCAAGAGAGACTCATAATAATGAGATATTGATTCAGATCAATAACGTATAAGAACAGTCTTTCAATATGATCTTCTAGTGTCATGATGATTTCGACTACATGAGTGATGTCTTCGATCAAAGCGATTTGATCGTCGAAGTCTCGAAGACGACGAGAGTAGATGAAAGAATGCAGAGAAAGATTGTGATGTTGCGCGAAGAATTTGTCAATAAAAGCATAGACGAAGACTTCAGAGTCGATTAAAGCGAGAACAGATATTCTAGATTGAGCATGACGTAGTATACAAGAAACGATCATATGACTGTCTTTAAAGAAAGAGTCGATTTCAAACAATTCTAAGACTGATTTGATGAAAAACTTCTTATAAGACTGAAGAGAAGAAAAGAACGAGAATGCTAGAAGACAATAGAATATGTATAATGATTTCTGAGCGCGACTTTGCTCAAGAACTAGACTTTTCTCGCGAACAGCGAAACATCATCGTCGATACTGACATCATCGTTCATATCAGTAACACGAAGAGTGAAGAATTTCTTGTTTGAGCATTCTTTGACTGTTTTACTCGAGTGTTGCAACTTGCAGTAGTAGCATAGCTTTCATTTGTTGCAGATATCTTTTATCTCAGAGATAGCTAGAGTCTTGCTCTGAACTGCTGTCATAGCAAAGCTAAGATTCATGAGTTCATCATCTTCTGAAGAGGCAGCGAGAACAACAGGCACGACGAGAATTGACTTAGAGCTCGAAGAATTGATAATCGAAATCGTGAAGAACTTGAGCTTCGAAGAAATGAAGCTAGAGATCGTGATACAGAATTGTCGATGTTTAAGCTGCTGAAGCTCTTCGTCGATTTTCGAGAAAGCTTGAATGTATTTCGAAAAGATGAAGAGCTTCTTGCTCTCGATGATTCGTCAGAAGAAGACGATCAGTTGAGTGATGTAGCTGACGTTGCGCTTCATGCAGTCGATCAGCGACGCGTCTTCTAACGCGAAACGATCTTTTTTCTGACAAAAGAGTAAATAATATTCGGCAAAGCTCATAGAGTCTTGCTTAAGAGTTTCGCGAAGATACGTGCAAGCGTCTTCAGCTTCAAAAGAATTGTCACAACAGTGACGAAGAATTCGTAGATATTCGTCGAAGATAGCAAGATTGCAGATGTCATTTGTTCGATATGACATCATGAGAATGTGAGTCTTCTTCTCAATTATGAGACGAGACTCGACGTAGACGATCTTGACTTCATCGATGATGTATCGATCGTGATTCATGTGCATGCGCTGCTTCAAGCTCTGCTTTCACGCATTCAGCTTGTCTCTATCTTCATCGTATTCGATGATATCTGAAAGCTTTTCAGACAATCGAACGAGAATGACTGCGGCAGTCACAGACGCTGAAGGAAGATGTATAACAGAGATCGACGATAAAGATTGATTTCGAAGAGTTTGAGTCACTGCTTGAGCTATCAGAGAGGCTAGATTTTGCGAGTCTAAAGAAGCATAGATCGAAGAAGTTGAGACAGAAGAGACGAAGAACGAGAAGATTGCATTAGTGACTTTACGAGCTTGGTTCTGAAGCTTCTGAAATCGACGTAAGACTGTCGCTGAGTCGTTGATGACATGTCGAGCGAACTCATCGACATTGAGTTCGTTCTCGAGAATGTACTCGAAATGCTTCATTGAGCGATCGGAGCGAGAAGATATCTTGAATCAACGAGAAAACGAGACGAGGTCGCAGCGCGTGAAAGCGTTGCAGAAATTGTAGATCTTTCGTAATGTCAGAGACTAGGTTTGAAGAACTATCAATATAACGTATGATAGCTATGATAGAGTCAGATCTAGATACAAGTAGTGTACAGAACGAAAGACAAGAAGAAAAGAAAGCAAGATGAGCTTGAAGCGACTATATTACATAGGAAATTAGATCTGCTAGCGCAGTCGCGAAAGAAGCATGTAGTCACATGACTCTCATGCGGCTCGACCGAGCTTTCAGCCTAGCATCATGACAAGATCGTTTAATAGAAAGTCATGAAGAGAAGTCATGAAGAGAAAACATGAAGACTATTTGATAAAGAGTCATGATAGAAAGTCATAATAGAGAGTCATAATAAAATATCTATCTATTTATCTTCATGTCTTAACGAGTCGAGTCGAAAATTTCAAGTCAATACTCGATTTCAATTCTCTAACTTGACTCGATTACTCAGATCAAATCTTCTGACTCAACTTGAATACTCAAGTCAAGAATTCTGACTTGAATCGAGTCTTGATGAGTCGAGAATTCAACTTGATCTCGATGACTCGATTCAACGCGATCAGTCTAGTGAATAGAAAATTGCTGATCGAGATTTAACTGAAATTTCTGATTTCAGTTCTAGAACAACACGTTCATGTTCTTCTGTTCTTCTGTTCTGACGATGAGCTCAGTAAAGAGTTAGTCTAGAACAACATGTTTGTGTTCTTCTGTTTCGTTCTAGAAATTTCTTGATTTCTAACGAGTCTTCTGAGCTCGATTTTCAAATTTCGATTTCAATTCAAGTTTGAGTGATGTAGCTTGTTTTTTCATCGTTTACACGTCGATAGCAAGATTGATGAGCTTTGAACTAATGTTATGAGTCTGCATAGAGCGAATCATATGAGCGTATTCTAACTAGAAGTTCAAAGCTGAAGAAGAAAGAAGGTGCAACACGTCGTGAGTTTTATTCACGAAGGCACGCTAGGTCGCTAGCGTGTCAACATCAGCTCTATACTAGTCTATGATAGTCTGACACGATCTATGTTAGGCTAACTCGAAGTGCACGATCGCAACAACAATGACACTCTCAAGAAGTTATTTAAGAATAAGCGTGAGTCTGCTATCACGCTGAATTATCTCTTCGAGCATTGTGCTTTGAACATCGAGTTTTTCGTCACTCTTGCTAATCATATTGAATCACTGTACGGCCTTGATCGAAACGGCAGACATTCAGAGAAGTCAGCAAAGCTTGATATCATGATCATGGCTTAGCGCTTATCGCGGACTGGGTCAATCGCCCTACACAGTGGCCGAACCGTCAAATACGAGGCCACTGATATATTACATCTTGGAGCAACGCGCGTTGCCGATGATGCATTAGTGAAATTCAACAGAAGAGAATGCCGCAGCTTTCAGTATAGCTATACGGGGGCAGACAATTCTGTTCTCGACGACGAAGACAACGAAGACGAGGGTGAAATCACTCAGTTCTTTGCTACGGACGATGTCGAGTAACACTAACCTGTGCCGGCTATCCCCGTGCCTTTCCCATCAACCTCATCCGCTTTGGATCCGGCCCATCTCTAATCTCTGCAGAGTTCACATCTATCGCTGTCAAAGAACGCCTGCTTCGGGTTTTGGCAAGCGTTGCTTGCAAGCATGCATTTTGAATCACTTCAACAACCTCACCTTCATAGAGGCGCAGGTCTGCCCATCGCCCGTTGGTCGCGGTGATCAATGCGTCGATAGAGTCGACTGTTGCACCAGTTCGTGATATATCGAAAATAGCCTTGTCCGGAAGGATCAACTGCACCTTATGATCCGTGAATATCGTCGAGAATATCGTCGAGAATAGTACCGTCGCTGCCTTTGTCTCTCGCCACTCAATCAGTGTCGAGTTCATCGCAGCAGTGATATGCTTTTGAGACTGAATGACTCTGACAGGCTGCCCTGCTTTGCTGGTACGTGGTCTGGTCTCAATGCTGGCGCATCTGCTACAGCAGAGACGTGGGTCTGTTCCCAGATGGGGTTGTGAGGACAAGTCGTCATCATAGAATTCAAGGATGCTTCTTCGAATGCACGTTGAAAGGTTAATCAGCTCCCACAGGCCCCGTGGTAGCACGGATCGTCTCTCACGCTCAGTCGTTCTCTTCTTGACCTGAGCCGATGAGTCGAGCCTATCTCCAAAGCACCATGATTCAACAAACCAAACAAATTCGCCGCAGATTGCCCGACCTCTCGCCGCTCGACCGGCTCGCTGCCACAGAGCGCACATGCTTGGTGACTGCTTCCATTGAACAACGCGTCGGATATCTGGGTTATCGATACCCATTCCCATTGCGTCGGTAGCTACGATAATACGATGCCTCGGGCTTTTCAGAACGTCTTCGACATCAGGCTTTGCGAATTCTGCGGCAATCGATCTCTTGTCGAACTCTGCGAGCTCTGAATGATAGGCTTCAATGGCGTTGAAGGCAGACGTCTTTGAACTGCCCGCTTGGATCAACTTTTTGACCAGCACGTGAACTGCCGCCTCAACCAGTTTTATGGAGTCGATATACACAACAGTCTTCGGGATAGTCCTGCAGCATGCACGACTACCGGATCCCGCTTGTTCTGTCTCTTGACGAGTATGGGCCGATACGATTGAGTGAGCAGTAGCAAGGTCACCGCGCCTGAGTGCCTCTCTGGCCATATTATCACTATTTTCTTCTGCCGTTCGCTCGACAGCTGCCTTGACCGGTTCAATAAGGAAATCAAGGTCACCGAATGTATCTACGGAATGCTGTGTACATCGAATCCCAAGCCTTATGTCCGGTCGATCAATCGAGGTACGTTGAATACGAGTGATAGGATCAAATCCGCAAAGCTCTTGGATTTCGGTCAGTATCACCGAGTCGAGAGTTGCGGAACAGCCCAGCCAAGGCACAGACCTATCGATTAAGTCTCGCAGCAACGCCAAGCGACTGTATGAACCTCTCCAGTGCTGGCCTCACTCGCTGACGACGTGCACTTCATCGATAGCCACTAGGACGAGATGCTGCTGAAAGTCCTGATCTTGCAAAACCTTTTTGAACTTATCCGATAGTGCAATCTCCGCACTCAAGAACACTGGATTTGTCAACATTTACAGAATTGATGAGTTCATCTGGGAACCTCAAGCTCTCGCGAATGCTCTGCGCCTCTCAGCTCCTGCCATGTCAATCCGCCATGCAGCTCGGGCCTGATCTCCCTTGTTTCTAATTCATGTCTTATATCTAACGCCGGTAATTCGTACCTACTTCTTTCTTTCGCTTCAAGCTCGGCTTTTCGCTGAAGGAATGCTAGCGAGTCCTCTTGTGCATCTTGATCGACAGTGTTCGTATGACGCTGCTTTCGATAGATGCGCAATAGAGAAATTCCAAGGGCGGACAACGCGATGCTACCGATTGGTACTGCAATGCCAACCGCCAACTTTACGTCTTTTTGGTGGGATTTGGGTGTAGAATTCGAGGATGAGGCAGGTTTCGAAGTTATGTTCATTGGAGGTGGTGATGTGAGTGGTTCAGAGGTCGAATTGGTGGCAGTCGTTGAACTGATGGCGGTGCGTGAGGCAGATATTGTCAAATTTGTTGTATCTGGTATCGCTGTAACTAAAGGTGTCGGCACTACGTTTTCGCCACCACCTGAGCATGACGAAAATCCTAATAAGTTTACAAAGAGTGATTCAGCCATCTCTTGAAATAGTGCACTATCGGTAGTCGACGGCTTTGTGAGAGAGTATGGTGATGTTAAGGTCACTGGACTGCCTGAAGAGGTGACGCACTGTCCGTTCGAAAGATAGCAGGAAGTAATCGAATATGCCGAGAATACGATATAAGTGCCGGGTGATGAACTACGTCCAGGAATTAGTCAACGAGGACAGAGACGCAAGGACCTTTAGATTGTCCCCTACGCGGCACCCGTGGCGCTTGTGGTACCTAAGGGAGCGAAGGTGAATTGGCCTGCATTACTCTTTAGGGTACTGTAAGTGAAATCTGCTACTATGGAGCATTCACTGCATTGCGGCCGGGAAGTTATAGAGGCTGGTTTGTCAGAGATTATCTTCGAAAAGCTAAAGGGCACTTTCATGAACTTTACCTTCTGTTATGCAGATGCTGAAGCTCGTAAAAAAACAAATGATTAGGGATACTGTCAATAGAGAACGCATTTTAGACAACTGGAAGAAGTGAATGCAAACCAAGAATGAGTTGATGAGTCTTCGCAAGATATAAATAACAGACATCAAGAGTAGTATGAGGGAATCCTTTAAACAGGTGGTGCAAGCTGCGCAAGAGATATACTTTCGCTCTCATCAAAGTGGGGCTCAGCCTGATGTCCTGCATGTGGTTGTAATACATGAAAATCCAATTAGAGAACATGCTGCATTGAGAATGCACCTGCGTCCAATCGGAACAATCATCCTTTAAGAAGTATATGAGCACTCACCAATCATCATCATGGCAAGCGATAAAGCAAAACTTTGAAGGATTCTATGCCGCAAAGATGATTTCACAGCATAGTGGCATTAAAAACAGCTCAATCGCCTTGAAGTATATCAGCCTGCATCAGGCTATTGGTCCGAAGCACTGTGGTGACAAACAATCTATATTTTCTATGGTTGGGCATGCCCGGCACCGATCGGCAGCACTCAGAGCCAAAAGAGGCCCCAAAAGCTGCCCAACGGCGCCAAGAACTCCCTTTATCTAAGCGACTGAGCTATGGAGTGGGTGGGTGGGCAAAAGCGCTGTCTGCCCGAAAATCGACGAGATGAAGGACAGAAACAGGTAGGAATGCCTCCTATATATCCCCTTGCTCCCCGCCACTCTCGGGGTTCGAATTGAGGCCGACGAGGCCGAAATGGGTTGCCACCCGGGTGTGGTCGGGTGAGAACCCCGGGTAGTGTGCTTGGCACACGGCTATGCGCCCCGGCTGCTGGGGTGCTCGGCCAATAGCCCCTAGAAGACAAGAATCTGCCCCGTCTTATCCTAGACTTAACATCATTCTCCTGAAGCATACCACAACCACACATCTTCCTCAGCCAAGTCAAGGAGCAACGTTCTGCCTCCTAGTTTCAGCAAGCTACCAACGGTTTACCATACCATTATCAACATGGGCTGCGTTTCTGCCACCCCCCCAACCTTCTTCGCCGCAGGTTTGGCCTTGTATCCTCTGGCCTTCTACCTGTCTATACCTGAGGGCGCGACTCCGTCTCGACTTGCGTTATCACGAGAAATCATCTCCCTCGTTCATTGCACGTCTATGGTGCTTCTCGCTGGCATGTGTCTCCGCGAGCATTACGCTGCTCTTACTCCTCCGCCCGACACGGCAGCTGCTCTATCGCCAGATTCTAATCTCCCGATTATCGCTACCAAATCTAATTTCGGCAATGATATCATGGCACTGGAGACTGCATACTTGCTGCAAGATTCGGTCCTCCTCCGCTATGCTTTCCACAAGAGCAAAAGATTAGTGCAAGCTGGAATGGTGCAAGGATCACCCCTTGGCCGCCATTTATCATGGCATCACGCTGGCTTAGCATTACCTCTGGTCACGCTACAATGGTACATTTCAAAGGGCAGGGAGAAGGGTATTTTGGTTATTGTGATGTTGATGCTCATGAACGCCTCCTCTCCGTTCGGAACCGTGCGCTGGTATTTGATAAATTTCCGTCCGACAAATCGTCGGGCAATTGCGACGGCTACAATTGGGTACCTTTGCACCTATGGGGTCTGCCGTGTCTACTTGATCTACTACATACTTAAAATATTCGGCAGCCAACAACGACTGTCTGCATTTGAAAGCTTCTGGAAGCTGCGACTTCCTTGCAAGGCAGGGACGGCAACGATGGCTATAGTCAACTCGGCCTGGTTTCTCATGGCCGTAAAAAATTTCATTGCTAGGGACCTCAAGCGTGCAAGCTGATACGAGGACTAGATTCCTCACCATCTGAGGCTGATGGTGGGATCCGAATCCTCACTGTCACAGGCTCTCTCGGTCTCTGACAAGGCAACTGCTTCATGTCTCTTGCAAGCACTGCAGGATCTACATTTGGGACCCATCCCAACCATGCTTTCAAGCCTTCTGCCTGGATATCGCCGGTCAGATCAATTCCTGAATCAACAAATTCTTGGGCAACGATCAAGCAAATTTGCCTCACGAGATCGTTCCCCAGACAATATTTCGCACCGTCACCGAAAGCTAGTCCTGCATTTTCCAGGCTGTCCTCCTTCATGAAACGATTCCATACGAAACTTGCAGCATTCTTGAAAACCGTTTCATCACGATTTGCCTTGGAGAAATAGAGCCAGATGTCGTGACCGGCCGGAATAATAGACGGACTATCGCCGTCCATGACGCCCTTCAATGTCACGTCATGCGCAACTCTGCGCATAACACCTATCACTGGAGGGCTAAGTCTTTCGGTCTCGAGTAGGATACTTCTCAGCATGGCTTGTCGAATCTTAGATGGATGCTGCCGTAAAAGGCTGGCCAAAGACTGCCCCTCATTTTCCCCTAGGAATATATTGAGCATGTACGCTGTCAAGAGCGACGATATTGCCTTGTTCACAATACTACTTGTGAACAACAGACAATGCGACGCTAAGTTGACATCGTTGATATGCCTATGTCCGCTAAGATATGGACAACTGCCATGGCAGTGCGACAAATGAACGCGCTCTTTCAAGATCTGCTGAAGCCTAGAGACTGCTTTGAGGCCTTTGCTTCTAGTTGATGACCAGAACGGCGTTGTCACTGGCACTGGGAATAGAGAGAATTGACCGCGGAGCAAGTCTTCCTGCGCTGACTCAACCTCAGAAAATGCTTTCCCATCTCTTTCGGAGTCCAGTCCTAGGAAGATGCCGAGCATACAATCCCACGAGAAAGACTTCAACACGTTGTAGAGGTTAATGTTCCGATCTTGTTGCAGCTTGGTGCGTATGAGCCTTGTAGCGATTCGACGAACAATCGGGTCAGCATCTGGGGGCAGCTTTCCCACTTGAGACATCCATTGGCTCTTGTGGAAGGCATGTGTTTCCCCGTCCTCAAGGAGGAGATTAGGGGCAGGGAAGAATGCAGACATGAGCTGTGTATAAGCCGGTCCCACTGTGAATATATGTTCCGTGCCCTGCGGGCACGATACCAGACCAGAAGGCTGCCCACCAACAGAGGATGGATGCTGTAGAATAGCCCTACACAACCGATAGGAAGATACAATGTGAACATTGCGATTAAGTATTGATGCTTGGATAACGCCTTGTCTTCCATGTGGTGAGTTGGGGGCAAGTAGCTCTGGGTCATCGATAGTCATCGCCTCGATACGAGAAGAGATGAAAGCTTCAGGAGAGGAATGAAAGGCAAAGGTTTGATTCAATCTCGAAAACATTGTCTAGGGCTCCCAGAAGATTTGCAGGCTTCTCCACCGGGCGTTGGTGGAAGAACTCGAAGACGTATGTATTACCCCGCAATCATCTTACGCATATGCATGTGATATGACGTCATTTTATCCAGTTTTTGAAAGTAGGGACGTTTTCAAACTCAAACCATCCCACCCTCTCAATCTTAGCTCTGCGGTTGATGCTAGATTGACTAACTTCAAACAAACACACAGGATGGAGACGTTGAAACAGGTAGACACTTTTGCTGACAAAGAAAAATTGGGAAGGAGGGGCGTGACTTCCCTCACGGAACTTGGAGCTTTGCACAAATGACTGTTGGCCCGAATTAAGTGGCCGTTGCGTTCCGGAATTGGCACAAGGCACTCACTCTCCTTTAGGGAGTACGGAGAGCGGCTTGGGAATGGAATGCTGCCAGCTCATGGGAACCTTCACGGGGGTACATTGCAATTGCTCGAACATCTATTATTACCACATGGCTGTCCGCCCTGATCTACAGGCTTTCATTGCTTCGCCAGCTATCAAGCATTTCCAATCCAGCATCCCACCACCCAAAGAACGGTGCGTACCCTCCTTGCCCCGTCTTATGATGCCACGCATGCGCCCTTGCCCCTGCCCCCCAACCCCGTGGCAACAATTTATCGTATCCCCATTGCAGCTCCAGCCCACAATGCACCTCAACCAACAGCCACACGAACATTGGAACAAAACAGGTCCGAGTCAGGACATGCGAGCTAATGATATTGAGGGCAAAATTAGCGAGCATAATGAGAGACACACGTTCTGTGACCGAGAGCTTGTTGGTTACTTGGGGATGCATTTCGCCGTGGGTATGATGCGGGAGGTGGATTCGGGAGAGAAGTTTGAGGCGGTGAAAAGCGATGTGAATGTAGAAGAAGAGAGCGTCGTAGATGAAGAAGGCCGCGGCGAGTTGTAAGATCAGCTGTCGACTGGTTGGCGGTAGAGGCGGAAGCGCACGGCGGCTTTGAATCAACGATGTCGATTGGAAATTGTGGAGGGTTGGGAGCAGGAACGTTGAAGAAATTTGGGGGGTGACAGCGCCAGTGGGCCTTAGGTTATCCTCTTGCACCTCTGGAACGGGGGAATAGCCTCCTGAGGCTCGAATGTCCTCGATTGGGACCCCGGCGAATTTTTTGACCAGCGTGAAATCTAGGAAAAGCAGAGGTCCAATGTAGACCGCTATCTCGCCGAGCCGCTGTTGCGGTCGCCGCATTTTGGGGAGCTTTGGATGCGAAATGGCATCGTTTTGCCTGCCGCGGACGTCGATTCGAAGATGGGGGTGCTTGCCGAATTTGTACGTGTACATTGGTTCAATGATGATATAACTGATGATTGTCAAAAGCGTTTCGAAGCCCGAAAAGCGATAGAATGAAGACTTGTAGAGGTACTGCCAGAGTCCCGACATCGCCGGTTGGTAGAGGGATGGGAAGAGGACTGCTGCGGACAGAAGCGTGCCCAGCGCAAGGCGATAGTAATATAGTGCAGGCCATTTATCGTGGATGGAAGGGACCATAATAAGAATATAAGCAACGCTATGATGCGTATGAATGTTTGAAAATTGTTGGCACGGCGAGTGTTAAGTAGAAAATGCTCTGAGAGTAGATCTAGCCTAGCTCTCGCCTAGATCTGACCTAGATCTGGCCCAGATACCTGGTCTAGGGCGCAGCAACTGTCTAGCGTGTCGCAATCTTACACACGGCCTTTGAATCATGTAAATGGGAGCTCGCCCTCGCCCTCGCTTTCGTCCTTTGTCTTTCGTCTTGTACATTACCTGGTGTATGTCTTGTACCTAGATCCTATCATTAATACCATACCATCCTTCAATTGATAGTTCCTAGCCTAGTCCCTGACACATATGTAGATTAGCGGGATTGCTTATTAGCAGGCTTCCCCCCAGTGGCCCCATCTTAACTCTACACCTCTTCTACCTCTGACGATCGGATCCTACCATAATAAAGATTCTTGTGGTTGTATCCTGTTCTCTCTTAGGATCTATCTTTCCCGACAACGTAATCTTTAATCAATTGCCTGAGCCTTATACTACAGTGCAAATGCTTTGCAAGGCTTTAGCGGCACCTCTGTGGGGCAAAATCTACGTACACGTGGGTGTGTAGATAGCAGAAAGGAGCCACCTTGGCTCAGCGCAGTCTAGTTAGTGCCGCCCAAAAGTAATTGATTTCCGTTCTCGGTACTAGATCCGGGTCCAACCACCAATGTAAGCAGCCATTTTGCCTTGATTCCTAAGCTACCCAGCCAACTAAATTGCAGATTTTAGGTTTCTTAGTACTAGTTCTACTCGTCGTTATTGTTTATTTCTTAATTTTTATAGAAACATAGGAGCGTTTCTCTCTAGTAAGCCACTAAACCACCAAAAAAAATAGATTAAATATAAGCCAAATATATTTATACGTTTAAAGAAATACTCTTAAAAAGGTTAAATAGCTAATTTAATCGTAGTCTACTCTAACAAATTCCTTTGAGCCTATCGCTCTCCCTCCCTAGTAAATAATTGAGTAGCTATCCACGGCCTAAAATTAGATATTACTACGGAGCTTAGTACATATGAAGCACTGAGTATAGTACATATGAAGCACAGGAGAAAGCAGTGAAGTTGATTTTACAACTCTGATTCTTATTTTGCAGATTCATCACTAATTTTGATGAGACTCTCGGTGAATTCAAAAAAAACGGCACAGGTTTCGCATACAACGATAGATCGACTCTGAGAGTCATCTCAAGGCTCTCAAGGTCAAATCACTTTTCCCGCGTCGGTCTCTAATCTGTTGATGTAGAACTAGCACACGCAGACAAGAATCATGACAAAGGTTGCAGTTATCATATATTTGAAGTTTGAGAAGATCTTCACTATATCTAAAATACCTCGCAGTAAGTGAGTGTGCACTGACAAATTTCGCGCAGTCAACATATATTGTCGATCAATAATCAGAGACCGAGAGAACCCTCTGGGAATTCCCCTTGAGCCGTGAGTCAATCTTCGTCAAACGTAGCCAGCCTGTATGCGAACGTCGAACTTGCAAGAACTACGGAGCCGTGCTCGAAGGGAGGGTGATAGGATCGCCTGCCTTCCACACCGGAGATGAATTCCCAGTATTCGCTGAATCGACTCGAACAACCTGAGTGATCATCGTATTGCGCTGCAACGGGGGATCTCGGAGTGACAGGAATCCCACCGGGTTGGTCTGAGAGTCAGCGTGCTAATAGGAGCTATCAGAAATTCGACACATGATCTTGTACCGTAGGTGAGAAAGGATGTTGTTGTTTCAAGCGTCTTTGGAATTGTCATGAAGCTGAATGATTTTAGAAGCGTCGCTAAGAATATCAATTCCTTTGGTTACGTGTTCATATCAGACGACAGAATGGGAAAGATGGGGGTGAAGATGAATATAAAAGACTGCCTTGCTCCCCCTTTCTCAGCATCAGAAACCATTCCGCAATCAGAATAGTACAGTGCCTGCAATCTCAACTGAGTATTCAACCTCGATCACAAAGACCATACTTGTTCGACAGACTATCGAAAGTCCAAACACTCAAACCTTCTACTCCTCATCAAACCTTTATCCCATACAGTTAGCATTCTTCCACGATGCATTGTAAGCTCATATCTTCCTACAGATGATTTCATACTAATTCATAATACAGACAGTACCTTGACACTTTGCGCCCTTGCTGCCTGCTCCAGTCTAGTCACAGGGGGATTAGCATCACCAGCGGTTAGACGTGATGCTTCTCGTTCTATTCAAGACAAGGTCGTAGAGCATCTTCAGAGCAACAACAAAGTCACCTGGCAGCCAGCAGGGAGTGGCCATTATGTCGATATACCCGACGAGACTTACAACAAGGCACTAGACGCTGTAGGAGAGAGCAAGAGCAACAAAGACAGAAGAGGAGCCCCCAACGATGGCACTGTAGCCGGCTACGCAGTCACCAATGCAGTGTGCTACAACCGCGGCGCATTGGCAACAGACAACGGCATCACGCAATTCGCTGTGACCGCATGTGACGGGCTCGTTAACAACGCCTTACCACCACTCGCAGCAAATGTACTTCGAATCTGGCAGTCGGCGACGCAGAACGATGTCCAGGGTCTGGCTGCCTACATCAGGTTCGGCGTCAAGATCTTGCAACCGAACAGTATCTCCAATCCGTCGCTTTGTCAAGCGGCCGTCGACGCGTTCAACAGCTATTGCCAGAATGGCAACGGTGACAGTCAAGGAGGAGAGCTGGACGTGGGCGGAGTAGTCAGGTTCAGCGCTGATCCCACCGAAGTGGCTACCGGCTATTGATAGCGGGCTGTGCCTGGCGGCGTGGAGTTTGATCTTTAATCGCGTGATTGTTGAACTTTGCGGTGGGATTGCAACTCAAGCATTTCTGTTTTCAGTAAGATAGACTGTCATTATTGTACAAGAACGACGGAGCAGAGCATGTATCAACGTGAAGCAAATTTGGGCTTATGTACTGTACTTACGTCACCGTTTTTAATCGGGTTAGCTCCTAAGGCTGAGCCCCGAACAACAACAGAATCTCCCTTCATCCTACCTTTCACTCAGCTGCAAATCCTTCGCAAGGAGGGTCCGCAGATAGTGGCTGTGAGATCGAATCCTCATGTTTCATAGCTTTATGTATTGCTAATCACCAACACCTGCCTTTGTTATATATGGTAGACTGTCCTGCTAAGGTCTCTCCTTAGACATCTTCTTCTTTTGAATTTCGAAGTTTCTCCTCAACAGCAACTTACTCAGTACAACGAGATCAAAAATCCTTGTCTTTGTACATTTCAACGCTCAACCTCTTCAAGCATCGTCTGCCTATTATCATTCGAAGGATTGCATCAATGATTTCGACGCTTAGTACGTCTACGCAGCGCGAGGCTCTTCTTCAAACATGCGCAATTGGGAGAACCTCAAAGTTGCAGGAATTACTTCACACCTCTCAAGAACATGGTCAAGATCACGACGCCCAACCTTCCGCATCGTTGGAATCTTCCCTCATCACCGCCATGTTGACCAAAGCAACCCAAAACAACCACCCTGATACTGTCCGCTACATCCTAACACTCCTCCCTAGGATGAAAATTCCCGAGGAAATAGTCCGCTGGGCACTTCTATCATGCTCGATTGAGATGTACAAAACACTATTCACGCACGACCCAAGCATCATACACATGATCATCAGGGATGGCCGTGAGACCCAATTAGGCAAGGCACTGAGCATTCCGGCATCACCCGAGCACATTGCATTTCTCATCTCCTGCGGACTCAAGCCCAGCAACGACCCCTTCGACGCGAGTCCACTCGGGCTCGCATGCGGAAGATGGCAAACGAGATCCGTGGAGCTCTGCACGATCCTACTCCAGCACGGCGCCTCGCTGCTGCATTCCGGGGCTTTGGCAGCAGCGGCGAAGATCGGGCGGATAGAAGTGGTGAGCTGGCTGCTGGAGCAGGGTGCTGATGTGAATGATATTGTCACAAAGGCTGCATTGATCACACATCCTTGCAAGGGTCACCCTTGGCCGGCCTTGCACGCGGCCATTGAGAGCGGGCATTTAGAAGTTGTGCGGTTGTTGCTAGATCGAGGCGCTGATCCTGAGCTTCTGGATGAGAAGGGGCGGACGGCTTATGCAGTGGCTAAGGCGGGTAGGGACCAGCAGATGATTAGTCTTCTTGGAGTTGCAGTTCGTGGAAAAGCTGAGCCAGGGTCGGAAAACACTCTTGGCATCAGGCCGGACTTTGTAATTACATAGCATGAGCCCCGCATATGCGAGACTTGACGTCGGGTTGGAATTATTCCAGCTCGATGCGAAGCATATGTCGATGTCAAATCCCAATCAAGCGAGGCCACAAAATTTAAACGTGCAATTATATTCATCACTCAAGAGAGCATCAGCTGTGCATATGCGCATGCGCAGCATCGACTGAGCTTATAGAGACATCGATGAACGAAGAAAACATTACCGTGGAAAATCGTGCAGACAAGATATCTGCGTGGCTAAACGAATTAGAGGTGAGAGATGAAGCACAGTGAAGCTTCGCATATATAAGGTATGCACTGCTAACGCACTTCACATTTTTCGCTGCCGTCACATGTCGCTCTGAACGCATTGCGGCAAAGTAGAATGGGATTCATGCTTTGCATGTGCTTCTCATATGCTATGTTTCCAATCTTGATCGGATAGACATGTGTCTGGTTACTCATCTTTTAGCTTCTGATTTCCATCTTCGATCATGATCACAAACCCATTGCATTTCTACGATTATGCGAAGAACTCTGATTTGCAATGCAGAAGGCATGCTGCTCTTATTCGGCTGTGAAGCACGAAGTAGGCTGGACGTAGCTGGTTGAGATCAGTAATCGAGGATTGACAAAGCCTTTTGCGCTTGGTCTGCTGAGAGGCGAAATGAGAAGGGAAGGTGTATTTAAAAGGTGCTGCATCTCTGCTTATGAGATGCGCAGAACACATTCTCGTTCAACTTCACTCTCAATCTCTCGAAAAACACTTGTTTCCCAGATTCTTGCCTTTCTCCTTGAAATCCTCTTAATCCCCGACACCAACGCTTATTCATTCCAACCTCAACACGCACTAATTGCCCCAACAACCAAACAGAATTCAGCAGCAATGGAATTCCCCTCCATGACCCTGGCACAATAAGACCTACCCTGCGATAAACCCTAGCAACCCCTCCCTGTCCGCCGCTGGCAAAACAATCTTCATCACAGGCGCGTGAGCGCGCAGTCCACTATCCCTTCCATCAACTAGCAGTTGGTCCAGCAGTCTAGCTAACCTTGGCATTGAACCTCAGGCGGCGGCACCGGCATTGGCGTTGAGATCACTCGTAGCTTTGCAGTGGCGCACGCCTCGACGATTGCCATTTCAGGGCGAACGGAGAAGACTCTCTCGGCTACCAAGAAAGCAATCGAGTCCTCCTTCCCAGAGAGCAAAGTCCTCACCTTTGTCGCCGACAGCACGGATGAGAAGGCCGTCGACGCAGCGTTTCAAACGGTTGGCCACGTCGATGTGCTTGTAAACAATGCAGGCTTCATGGCGGAGCTCGTTCCTATATCTGAATCGGAGCCCGCGAATTGGTGGAAGGCGTTCGAGGTCAATGTCCTTGGCGGGTATCTTGTTACCCGCGCTTTCCTTCGTGTTGCAGCGCCGAAAGATGCCGTGCTCATCAACGTCACCACGGCCGCGGCCCATCTCTCGTCCTATCCCAATTATAGCTCATATCAGGCTAGTAAGCTCGCGGGGACGAAGTTCTTCGAAGGGGTCGCTGTTGAGAACCCCGGAATCAGAGTGGTGAATGTGCATCCGGGTGTTATAGAGACGTTGATGGGAAGGAAGGGCTTGGATGCTGGGTCGCCGTTTCCGATCGACGAGGGTGAGTCTCTTGTCTTTGCCATCTCCTTTCCAATCCTCCTTCCCGTATTTTGCGCCCAACTCTTATCCTTTTCGTCTCTTTCCATACTTCTTGGTTATACAACCTAAGGTACTCATCGCGCATTGCTGATGTTTGGCGGTTCTGCTAGTGTCACTGCCTGCGGATTTCCTAGTCTGGGCAGCGAGTCCTGTAGCCGAGTTCTTGAAAGGAAGGCTTGTGTGGAGTAATTGGGATGTCGAAGAGTTGACGGCTCGCGCAAAGGAGCTTGAAGAGGGGAGTGCGTTGACATTGGGATTGAATGGGTGGCCGTATTTAAATTATACGTCCATGTCGAATGGGGCTGTCAAGACAAATGGTGCAAATGGCCATTAGTCGAGCAAAAGGTTGCTTGAGGGAGAATCTCTTCGTCTATGGAGTCAACTTACATCTCCTGATAGACTGCTAATCTTAAAGTATGGGGACGGAGCTCGAAGAATGACAGAGATTCTTGTTTCGTTGTCAAGCGTGACATGAAATGTCCTTGAAATACTGTACTCTCGTAGGTGGGGCAAAGGGGGCCCCGCGTCGTAGTGGTGGCCATGATTAGAATATTCTAGGTGGTTTGATTAATAATCTTGGCCTTATAGGGCTAAGCATCCCTGTGAATACCTCTTTACTGTATTTCCTTCCACACGCTCCGGTCTACCCTCGCCGAAGCACATGTCGCGGCGGGGCCCCGCTTCCACCCTCGTGGCTATCCAGAGGATCAGGTAAATCCAGGAGGGTGGCCCGCTCCATCGTTCCCGCTCTAAGTAAAGCCATCATGATTCATGATGCTTGTTGCTCTGCACCCATTCCATATGCAGGGGCGTGAGAACGACTGGCTCAGAGATGTCGGGCCTGAGCACGGTCGCATGGTGGGGTCAAGTAGATAAGCGCCTTGCTCATAATCTCTTCTCTGCGAGCTGAAAAGCCCTTTCTTAATTTCTTTGACGTCGCTTTTATATGGGCTTTCACCTCTACGTTTTCGAGCTGACGCTGGCTGATACTCTACAATGGTATGCCGGAATGTTCAATGTTTGGGCTCGAGAACCGCTTGCTGACCGTCTTAGCCTTTGCGGGAGTTGAAGCCTGGTACAGGTCCCGGACACAACGAGGAGGCTAAAGTCGAGTTTGTCAAAGTATCTCTGCTCGTCAACGGATCGCTGATTTAGAATACTAGCATCGTTGCTGTGCACGGACTGAATCCGTTCAATCGCGACAGCACAGAAAATCATGCCTGGAACACGTGGAGGAAACCCGGGACCGCTGATGGAAATCTATGGCTGAGGGATAAACTACCAGAGGTCGCTCCAAATGCTCGGATTTTCCTTTACGCCTACAACGCGAACCCCGTATTTAGTGCATCCAAGGAAAGACTGGTTCATCAGGCTGATGACCTGCTCGAAACGCTACACTTGAAGCGTACCAAGGATTCAACAAGGCCTATCATCTTTGTGGGACATAGTCTTGGTGGTATAGTCATTAAACAGGTGATTTTTCCATAGTAACCATTCGTGGCTCTTGTTGACCACGAGGCTATAAGGCGCTAGTCAATGCTCACAATAACCGTCGGTATACTGCCATACGAGAGTCGACGTAAGTCTATCGGCTTACATGTTCTGGTCTCGTTGTAACTCAAAGCAGCTTTGGACTTGCTTTCTTCGGAACCCCTCATGATGGAGGGAACGACGTGGTTGTAAAGTTGGGGAGAACTTCCATGGCTATCGTCCGGGGGATATTCCGTGATCCTCCTAATGATATGATGCAGGCTCTTTCCCATGGCTCGCTGTTCGCCGATGTGCTTCAAGCGAATTGGAGACACCAACTCAACCTCTATAAAATCGTTTCTTTTTACGAAAAAGAGGATGAGCATCACGTAAGTTTTGATTATAGCTTCCTTCAAATTGATCGGACTGAAACTTTACAGGTTCGTATTGTGCCGAGAGCGTCTGCTGTAATCGGACTCCCTGGAGACATTGAAAATCAGGTTGGTATTGATGCAAGCCACAGCGACATCTGCCGGTTTGATCCTTCAATCATGATAGACATGGACAATTACGAGAAAGTGCAGGGCAATTTTCAAGAGTTGTACGAGGGTGCGCTCGAAAGGCAGGGTGAGATGCTCCCTAATGCTTCCGAAGGGGACCTTGAGACCAGACTGGCAGCCTTGGGAGGAGCGCAGGCTTCTAAGTCCTTAGAGGGTATATAACGATTGTCCTCTTGAAGCTTGTGAACTTGAATCAGCATTTTACTATATTCCGTATTGTGGCAAGAACTCATGGTGATCGAAACCAATGCTGATTATGCAAACTGTGTCCGTAGGGAAAGACCGCTTCTCGCCATCATCAATTCGGGAGCAGCTCTACTACGAGGTCCCCAACCGCCGGATCCACTCCTTCGTAGGGCGTGAGGATATTATAAGTAGGATTGACCAAGCGTTCTCTGCCGGACAAGGCCCTCGCATCGCAGTCCTGCAGGGAATGGGCGGTCAGGGCAAGAGTCAGGTAGCATTGGAATACTGTCACAGAAAGAAGAACTCGCCATACTCGGCCATCTTCTGGGTCGACGCGACAAATGAAAACACGACAGTTGGAAGCTTTCAGTCTATCTCCGAGCGCCTGAAGAGCCCAACAGATCATCTTCCGGACTCCGACACAAGAGTTGCTTTCGTACTTCGAGCTTTGACATCGAGGTTCACTAGCTGGCTTGTGATCTTTGACAACTACGATGATCCCACCGCGTTCCCAAACATCCGGGACTTCTTTCCCGAAAACGACCTTGGAGCAATATTAGTCACTGGCAGACATGCAGATGCTGGTGCGTTGGTGATCGGACGTGGTATTGGTTTTATCGAATTGCCTGGTCTGGACAAAGAGGCGGCCTTGGCCTTGCTTATCGGACAGAGTGAGATCAATGATCCTAGCTCTCAAGATGCGGAAACCATCGTAGAGAGACTTGGGTACCACCCACTCGCCCTCACACAGGCTGGTGCTTATATAAGAAAGCGGAAAACTACGCTTAGCAGGTTCTTGAATGACTACGAGTGTCGTAGGGAATCGATTCTAAAGAATACGCCACAACTATCCCAGTACAGGAAAAAGCTAGGTGATGCCGAAAAGGAGACTTCATTGAACGTATTTACAACCTGGGAATTATCGTTTCATCAGCTTCAGTCACACTCTACTGAAGAAAGTCTGGAGATCAGAATCTTAACACTATTTGCGTTTTTCGACCCCAAGGACATATCTGAGAGATTCCTTGCAGACTACGTCGATAATCACCTTGTAAATGTTGGCGATAAAGAATTATTTACAGAAAATGTCGAGATATTTGATTGGCTTAAAGACTTTACCGATGATCAATGTCAATGGAACAGTGATATATTTAAAGATGTCTTGGTAAATTTGAAAGACTTCTCGCTGTTGCAATCGTTTAGTCACGGATCAGACGGATTCTATCATTCAACGTTGCACCCCCTTGTTAAAGACTGGATTCAAATACGAGTAGAGAAGTCTGTCTATCAGGAAAATACTTTAGCAGCAGCTTTACTTCTTGGTCAAACAATTGCAGCTTCTTGCTGTCACGACAAGTTTTGCCTACCCCTCCCACTTAAACAGGCTATTCTAGTTCACATCATAACACAAGAGGAGAATTATAAAATTCACACGCGATTGCAATCTACGATGCCTTTGAGTCAAGAACACCTCAATAATTACTTAATCGTGCGATCCTGGTTCGCGGACTTCCTCCTAAGTATGGCCTCATACAAATCCGCAGAGAGGATTTACCAACGAGTAAAAGCGGAGAGTGAGATTCGACTTGGGCCAGAACATTCTTATACGCTGAGAATTGGAAGTGGTCTAGCAACAACGTATGCGAAACAACGAAGACTGGCAGACGCGGAAAAGCTGGGGATGCAGGTCTATGAGGCGAGAATGAGAGTGTCGGGAGTAGAACACCCATTGACGCTGAGCAGCATGGGTGATCTGGCAACGTTTTACTCCGAGCAAGAAAGATGGGCAGAGGCCATAGAACTGCATCTGCAAGTTCTAGAGACGGAAAAAAGATTGCTGGGGTTAGAGCATTCGAAAACGCTGATCAGCATGAGCAATCTAGCATTAACGTATACCTATCAACAAAGTTATGCGAAGGCGATAAAACTGAATCTGCAAGTTCTAGAAAAAAGAAAAAGAGTGCTGGGGGCAGAGCATTCGGAAACGCTGATCAGCATGGACAATCTGGCAACGATTTACTTCAAGCAAGAAAGATGGCCAGAGGCGAAGGAACTGCAGATGCAGGTTGTTGAGATGAAAAAAAAAGTGCTGGGGACAGAGCATCCGAACACGCTGATCAGTATGAATAATCTAGCATTAACGTATATGTATCAACAAGAATATGCGAAGGCGGTAGAACTGAATCTGCAAGTTCTAGAGATGAGAAAAAGAGTGCTGGGGGCAGAGCATTCGGACACGCTGAAAAGCGCAGACATTCTGGCATCGATTTACTTCAGGCAACAAAGATGGCCAGAGGCGAAGGAAGTGCAGATGCAGGCTGTTGAGATGAAAAAAACAGTGCTGGGGATAGAGCATCCGGACACGCTGAGTAGCATGAGTAATCTTGCATTGACGTATATGTATCAGCAAAAAAATACGAAGGCGATAGAACTGATTCTGCAAGTTCTAGAGATGAAAAAAGAGTGCTGGGGATAGAGCATCCGAACACGCTGAAGAGCATGCACATGCTGGCAACGGCTTACTCTGAGCAAGGGAGATGGGCAGAGGCGGAGGAACTGCAGATGCAGGTCATTGAGGCGAGAAACCGAGTGCTGGGGGTAGAGCATCCGGACACGCTGCTCAGCATGCCCCTCCTTGCACATATTTATAAGAGCCAAGGTTGGAACGATGAGGCAATTGAATTGATGAAAGACGTAGTAGAGCGTCGTACCAGAGTGTTCGGGGCTGACCACCCCTTCACACGAGAAACAGCTGAATATTTGAGCGACTGGACGCAGGCTTCAGATAGCTCTGAATGTCGTCCTTGAATTTACTCGTCTTGACAAGGTCAATTGAGTCATAGAGACTTCCCATTAAACAAAACTCCATCACCCAGCCAATTGTCACCAAAGCTCTCGATTTCCCCTGACTTTTTTGTCACAATTCATTCAAAATCGCCTGCTACGCTTGCTACATCTACGAGGACGGGGGAAAGGCTGTAGCGGCATCTCAAATACTTCCATCACTCAAGACACCTTCTCGAGTCCATGTCGCAGGCCACAAACCCCGCGGCCTACGAACCAGCCCCGTTCCTTTACCTTCACTTCTCGGCATACTATACGCATCTTCCCTTGAGACCTAAAGCGTAAAGTGCATCTCCGCGCTGCTTCATTCGACGTCAATCATCTCGCAGCAGTCATTCGGCGTTCAGCGCATCAGGATGGAATTTGCAAGGAAATAGCTTAGTGATTTGTGAGAATAGGGTTCTACAAGGCCACTTTTGAGCACAGACTGGTTACGGTACTTATTTAGCGTGCGAGAATATGATATAACTCACCACCATCCCATCGACCACCACAGAAACGCGGCCCTTGCGTCGCTGTTTGTCTACAATCTATCAAAAAAAGGTCGAGAGGCTGGCAAGGGAGCGAGAACCCGGATGGAAGGTTTACTTGCTATTTCGGAGTGTTTATGTCAAAGTGCTGGAGCCGAAGGAATGGACAGCAGCAGGAGGCTCACACATGTTCTCTGTTATGTATCTCATAGACTTCATATTAGAAAGCGCCGCATGCCCACCAATCTACCGTCGACCCGTTACTTAGAGAGGAGCAATCTCCAATATCTGAGAGTAACCTTTTACGTCTCTCCAAGCCTGCAGAATGGTCTACGTTACCCTTACTTATCACCACCTACCCGCCATTTCCAGTACGAAGCTCTCCACCAACATCCCTAATTCAAAGCCATTACACATCACGCAACGGGACATGAGAATTCAACGCTCAGCTGAATCGAGTGAGACGGGGAGATTGGCTGAGGTATTAGATCTTAGCGTTCTAAATTCTACGATTTGAGGTTAGTGAGATGTCTCTGGTAGTGGGATACTGGATTGGTGAGAGCTGTGGAGTGGGACAGGATCTGTGGTTGTGAGCATGAATCATGATTGTGAATAATGATGTAGATTCGTTAGATATGGCGCCGATAATAGTGGGTGTGGAGCAGGGGGTGGCGGATGTTATGAGGTCTATGTGAAGGGTTGGGTTTTGGTTTTACCATGAATGCACACACTTGATATGGTTTTGTTTTGTTTTTAGTACATTACTGCAGCCACATGACAATTAAATCTCCCACCAGAATTTGATATGAAATCCTGAAACGCCGAAAATGGCTCGGTTGCCAATCTATGCTCCAAAATGGGTTTGAACGGTATGATTCGATATCGAAGAAGCTTCAATGACAAGTTCTTCTACTGACACATCACTTCATTTCTTGCGCTACACCCCCTGAAACACGAAACCCCCTCTAACACCTCTTCCCCCTCTCTTCAACCTACTTCTCACATCAACTCTCGTTGTCGTCGAGTTGAACAGCACATCGTCTGGCATAAGAGAATGTGGGTAATGGCGACAGACGACGTTGACAAAAGGCCAAGAATCCACACTGCGGGAATTTTCGTTGTTTGTGATACGGATTAATGGAGATGTGTTGGGAGTAAAATGGGGTAGGGCCGGCAAAAGAATCTACGCGGATGATGAAAGGGATGGGGATGTGGATGGGGATGGAGCTTCGGAGGCGAACGGCGAAGCAGAATAAATAGGGGAAAAGTGATTTTTGATTCTAATGTACATATTTATCAACCAATCTCCTTAAATCTCGTGGCTAGATCAAGGAAAGAAAAGGGTACCTTTTCAAAACGGAGTGAGGGAAACGCGCGTATGTGTCGCGGAGTTGAGGGATGAAATCTCATATAAAATTCATATAGATACTACTGTACTCAAGACTCGAGACTCGACAGATAGTAAGTTACTGAATCAATCAAGTCCAACCTACTTCGCTATTCGCAACTGATTTCGTGACCCTTTATACAATCAATCCAACAGCTCAATCTATAATCCAGCCTAATCAAACCTTTTTACCCGCTCACGGCCAAATACCCAATGAGTCTCAAGGCGGTTGCAGCCCAATACGCAGCAAACTAAAATGAATTCCTATTTTTGACAAAGATTTTCTCGCCTATCGCGATCAGTGTCAAAGTGACCATGTATAAGAAACTCGTTGATAACCAGCTTATGTTTCTTTCTGACGGCTAAACCCAAAGCGGTCTCATGGTCACTCTTCTTGGTTTCGATGCTTGCCCCTCTGTCAAGCAGCGCTTTCGCAACGGCAGGATAGCCGTGAAAGCTCGCTTCGACCAGAGAAGTTCAGTCGTCGTGATTCGTGACATTGATGTTAGCCTTTCCTATGTCCAACAAAAGGATTATAAGTGACAGTGGCCCCGCTTGCGCAGCTCTATTCAGCGATGTGAATTTCAGGTTATCTCGGCTTTCTGTGTTGACTAAGAAGAGCCTCGGCAACCTTGAAATGACCGTGGTGGCTGGCTTCTGATAAAGGAGTCCAGTTGTGACAATTTGACGCGTAAACATTTGCATTGGCCAGTAGCAGTTTCTCGACAATGGCAAATCGACCGCTTTGGGCAGCTCTGCATAGCGGTGTAGATTGCATGGAATCTTGAATCTCTGTATTAGCATCTCTGTCGAGTAATGCTTCGACAGTTCCAGCTTGTTCTTCAAGAGTTGCGTGAAATAGAGCCGTTCTACCCTCCTTATCGACGCCCTTAATATTGGTCTTATCATGATCTGACATTTTAACGACGATAGAAGTGTGTCCTTTTATTGCAGCTCTTGTCAATGACGTACAAAGAAACCCATAGTCATGAGTTTCGGTAAGGGTACCTCTAGAGAGTAAGACTTGCACGACTTCTGAGTGACCATGCCGGCAAGCTTCGGCAAGTGCAGTCCAGTAAGCCCGATTGTTGCTGCCATCAACCTTTGCACCATGATCGAGTAGATCGCAAACGGTAATGGTATAACCATTGAGGGCTGCTTGGTGCAGTGGCGCATAGCCGTCTGTGGTATGTCTCAATCCCAGCCCCCCGTTGGAGTAGCCTTCGAGCCATTTCCTCGTGACCATGACTGCAGGTCTCGGCCAAGGCCGTGTAGACGTACTGGTTCTGCGCGTTAATTTTAGCACCATTACCTAGTAGCTGCTCAGCAACACGGGTATACCCATGCCACCCAGCTAAGATAATAGCAGTCCCTTTATGATCGTCCGTAATTTCACTGATGGCACCACGAGCCAGTAAAAGCTTCACCACCTCAACGTGGCCATGATCGGATGCCTCCATTAGTGGAGTCCGCTCCCAGCATCCTTCGGCTTCAATATCTGCACTCTGCCAAAGAAGCGAGCGTACAGCTTCAAGATCACCATTGAAGGCAAAATCATACAGCGCCGTGTATCTCTTGCCATTTCTAGCTTCTAGATGAGCTCCGAACGCAAGAGTCCACTCAAGGAGAGATGAAGGGTTCGTGTAGTCCTTTGGTGTCCAGCCATACACGTCCTTCGCTTGCACGTCTGCCCCCTTGCTGACCAGTGCCCGTACGATTACCTCATTTCCACAGAGTTCAGCGCAGTGCAATGGAGTTTTACCGCCATTGTCGTCAGAATTCAGCTTCGCTCTATTTCTTATGAGGTATGCAACGAGCTCCGGATTCCTCTTTGCAGCCGCAATGTGCAGAGCGGTTTGTCCGGAGTCATCGAATGCGAATATAGCGGACGGGTCTTGTCTCAGGATAGCCCGTAGACTTGGTATAGATTCTTCTTCAGCCGCATCGAAGATAGATACAGCTAGCTGACTTCTTGCTGGCGATATCTCCCTTGGCAGCGCTGATATCGGCCGTGGAGAGATTCCACGTGTTCTCGATGCTTCCGTGTTACCGGCAATGAGCTTACGGGTTTGATCATGCTGAGAAGCAATGAATCGCGTGAAATATTGCGTCTGAATCTCTTGGCTAGTGTTCAGATGTATACGGCTCCCCCCGAGATTGTTTGATATCTCTCTGGTGGTTTGATCCAGGTCATTGAAACGACTTGACCCTTCGGCCTGCAGTACGTCTAGACGCTCTCTGACAGGGCCATCGTATTAGTAATGGATCAAGGGTGAAATTGTGCGAAAGTGAGGCTCGGGGGGTTTCAGAAATACTTTGAAACGTTGATTCATACCTCAAAGACAATAGGATTCTTGTATTTAATTGAAATCGATATGCTTGTAGCCGTGCAGCGATCTCATCCAACGTGCTTTCGATCCACACAGACTTTGAAGCTTACCTTATACTCTTTCAATTTCGATTTCTATTGCCGACTTTGAGCAAGTCGAGCCGTGCCACCAGCTCCCCAGCAATCTTATTGCAAGATAGGCAGAGTGTGCGAAGATCCTTATCCTCTTCGCTAAGCTCACTCTCTTTATCGGCTTGGTGCAAAAAGACCAGTAGCCTTGAATTAACCTGTTGAAGATCAAGGGTGATAGTCTCTGAATCTCTGTGTTCCGGCAGAGCTCCGTTCTTGTAGATCTCGCGGCTCTTCGAAACGACCCTGCAGGAAACATCCACCAGTTGGACAACATTCTTTGCCAACCCAAGTGCCGTAATAGGATCTTTAGCAATGACTGTAGCAGTAATTTTTAATCTATGAAACAGGGCAGGAGTGCAACAACGCTAGGATGAGAAACTCTTCAGTGCAATGATGAATGATGGTTGAGCCTTGAGACAGCTGAGGAAGGCGCACTCTTTATCGGCCCCTAGAACATGTAGAAACTTCAGAAGCCGCCCAATATTGTGCATGTAGCTTCACTTTTTCAGCGACTGAGTTTATGAAGTGAATGGTGAGATAGGAGCGTATCTAGCAGAGTTGAAAAGGACGAAGGGCAGAAACAGATGGCTGAGCCCTCTAAATAGGCCCCAGCTTCCAGCCTGTGAGTCCGCTGGTATGATAGGGTCCTCGACTGCTACTATCACAGCTTTCTTGAGCACATCTGAGCGATTCCCACGACAAAAACATTCAGTAGTGTTGGCCATCACGCAATTCTTCTCCACCGTCTTAGGCTAAGCTCGTTCTCCTTAATAGAACTGTAACCCTTTGCTTATGACTGCCGGTTTCTCTCGGTGACGAACGCATTCGAGACAATTCTGTGAGAACAATTCCACTGTTGTGAAGGCCTGAAAGCGGAGAAGGACGGCCTAGCAAAGACAGCTGATAGTGATACTGCCGGCAATATATGCGGTGAGAGAGACCGCGATAAACAAGGCTTATATCATTCAATTAGTTCCATCAGCCTCTCAAATCCGTCAGGGAAGTCCATGTTCCACAGCGCTCTGCCACTGCTGTGTAGCGAGTGATTCTTGCTCCTTAGCCTCATGCACCGCTTCCCGAAGAGTGAGACTCTTTAATTTGGCCCTTGTTCGGCGGCGATCTTTTTTGAAGTTACACGCGGTCTTCTCGCCAAAGGCGAGTGCTAATCGATAAGCCCATTCTGCCTTTGTCCATTTTTCGTTACGTGTATAGATAGATGCCAACCTCTTTATCCACCTAAGTATTGTTCCGTCTTGCGTGTGGATGTAGTTTTGCATTTTTTCAAAGAAATTGGTAGCCAAAGGCGTGCGATCTTTATACTTCCAGTTCTTTGAAATTTTAGACATCGCCCGCTCTTGATGTGTTTCCGCTTGCAGGAAATATTTCAGCTCATATCTGTAATCAGCTGCCCAAGCATCAACTTCTGGAAGATAGTGTTCTTCATGTTGCTGGGTATACTTTTCGCACTCAAGGTGTATTAGAGATCTCGCTGCACACGAGTGATGGTCTTCGTAAAAGCGGAGCAGGTTCTGCATGCTGCCTACAGAGCGCGAATCTGCAAAGCCGTACATCCTACGCGAAAGATCAAGGTGTTCTCGATAGAATTGATCAGCCATCTCGTAGTGTAGTGATCTTTCATAATCCCTACCGAGCGATCGAACACTTGCAAGGGTGCCAGCGTGCTCTGTGCCATATATGTGCATCTTGAGAGCGTAGTTTCTTCGCGCTACAATCAGCTCTTCATCTAGCCCTAAACTATCACATGGGGAGGCCCAGTGCGACAAGAAAGTTAAAAGAACAGCGGTGCACTTTGCACATATAATGTTGTCTTCCGCGCATTCCCCACTATCTTGCGCAGCAAATATATCTGGCAAGCCGGCCGCATTATCTGCAGGTAGTAGAACTGGTTCTTGGATTAGTGCATTGATGTGTGGTACCAATACGATAGGTGGGCTTGAATAAAATATGCCGGGGCTGTCATTTAGGTTCTTATCCGTTTGCATGCATTCTATAGCAGCTTTTTTGATCGCCTTCGCTGTCCACAAGTCAAAGACGCCATTCATTTTGAGCCAATTGCGTGTAGCAAGTCGCACTAAGCGATGAAGATTGAATAGTGGTTTTGGGTTCAACAGTGGGTGAGAACTATTTTCGAACACTGAGACAAAGCTGTAGGCCTTCAAAGTCCCAATGGCTTTTTGGAAAGAAACCGGGTCTTGTCCTGGAGGCAGAAGGTTTTCTGGTAAGGCATGCGAGCTGAACATACACATGCAAGATAGCAAGTCTGCAGCCTGAACTTCGTGCTTGCTAAGATACTCAAAAGATATCACCCAAGTTGTTGCGATCGAAGTATTGACATCATGGTCCTCGAACCCTTCACTGAGCAACTGAATCTTCGACGCATCGCTTCGACGGTAAAGCTCCAAATAGTCCGAAATGGACACATCATTTTGAAACATACACGAGGCAGCCTGCACAAGCGATAGTGGCAGTCGTTCAAGTTCATTGGCAAGCTCAACGTAACGGCGTTGATCGCTCTTTGGCTTTTCTTCACCAAGTCTATGAGTGAGAAGAGATTCCGCTTCCTCCGAAGAGAAGGCGGAGAGAGTAATGATATCTCGACGAGCTGTAAAGCTGTTGCCGACCTTGCCGAAGCGAGTGGTCAGAAGGATAGAGCCTCTCTCCGAGCGTGGAAGATATTCGGCAAGACGCATATGGCCTGACTCGTAGAGGACCTCCATATCATCGACGTTGTCTAGAACAATGAGTCACAGCCCTGATTCTTCGCTCTCAAGCCAATCCTTAAAAATTCGAAGTCCATCAACCCCCGATTTACCGCATCCAGGAAGATTCAGCTTCTTGGCTATTTCAGAACAGGCGTTCTTCAAGCGATCAGAGGAACTGGCATGGATCCAAAAAACGGATGTGTCTGATGAAGCTTTGTGCCTTTGGACATACTGCAAAGCGACGCTGGTCTTCCTACCCCTCACGTCAGATGATTCTCATAGTCACAATATTCAGCAGTTCACTTACCCCATACCGCCAAGACCCACCAACGCCACACGACAGTAATTCCCTTTACATAATTTTGATTCCAGAGCTGCAAGTATTTCCGTTCGCCCAACAAAGTCATCATTCCACCGCACTGGAACCATAAAGTAAGTCTTTGGCTTCGCCTCTACCGGCTGGCTCAGTGCAATCACTTGCATTCCTTCTGCGAGACCTGCAACCTCCTTGGAGGTCGCCGTTGCGAATATGTGATGCTGCGCCAACAGTGCGATGAAATTGTGAAGTCCTTGCGCAATCTGCTGGACCTCTTCATCCTTGCGCATACTCTTCAGTGCCTTCCATCCACGCTCAAGAGTTGTAGCGCCTTCGCGTGCAAGTGCTGCATCAAAGATTACCTTCAGCTGTGACATCTTCTTCTCACATCTCTCAAATACTGGGCGTAACTGTTTCAATGTCTTGTCGCATGGCTCACTCTCTGCTCGCTCTTTCGCTCGGCCTAAAGTGCCAGCCACCAGGGGCAAGATCGATTCAACCTCACGAAACGATTCGGGTAATGCATCGGTCTTGTCACTATATTCCTTGACCCGACTCAGAGCTCTCGCACTAAGGTCAGCGAGAGTCATGATGTTGACTATGATGCCGAGAACAGCAAGGCCTTCTGCGCCGCTCATCTTGCGCGTATGCTCTAATGGAGTATCTTATGATACCGGACGGATGACTTTCACAGCTTCGTTGACATTAATACATATGTGCTGAAGTTTAGTTCCTCAGCCTCAGCGGCAAAACGCCTTTCAATGGCCGGGCGCTACTGTGGCGTACAGTAGCCTTCAGCCGCGCTGAAGTATTTCCTAGATTTGTCATAATCGCTATCGATCGGTAAGGGGACTCTGTAAGATACTGAAGAACCGTTTAAGATCATGACCATAGTATTGTCAGTCGCAAACAGATTAATGTCAAACAGTAATGCGCTTCAGACATTTCTTCATAACATCATCAACCTTTACTCCTACAGATCATCGCACTCGACTACTCACTCTCTTGACCTCGAGTTGGTCTTGATGAAAGGTTCCCCTGCTATGTGCAGGTCACCCTGTTCCCCCTACCGTGTAGCTTATTAGCTCGAATACGAAGGACCTGCGCCGATTCGCTGGTTTGCTCTGGTATTGCCGTTGTAATTTGATTTGACAGACCAGCACCACTTGAAGCGGTATCGCTGTCGCTGCCACCTGTTGGATCGCTGACGCTGCTATTTGGCTGACTGCTTTCGGCTGCCAGATATACGACCAAATTTGCCACTTATGTTTTTCTCGCCCCAAATTGATGATGCCTTTCTTCGGAACGTTTTAAGGTAGGAGCACTCGAGACGTCAAAGACGGTAAGCTGAAGAAAAACAATCAAGCCGCATGCAACGGCTGGTCTGTTAGCGGCATATACTCGTGGTCCGTCTCGACATACAGATATACGGCGAATAGAAGCCATCATTATTTCCCAGAAGTACGTGACTCTTTGAACTATGCTCTGATCCTATCGAAAATGAGCCATACACATTACTTGCGCTCTCCGAGATGTTTCCTAAGTAACCAACGCGAAATAAATCAAGAGGCGAGCAGGATGTAATACGAAAGGGAAAAAGAAGCATTGTGGGAGTAAGATGCAGGCGCTATCAGATGACCAAAGACTCAAAAAAAAGGCTTCAACAGCGTTGTATTAGGATGGCGATATAGGCTATGGTAGGCAAGATATTTACTTATTTACTACCTCTCATGTCGTTATCAACCGTTCACTTCGGGGGCAGGTCTAACATGGCGCTTTGGTGCAAATATTTTTAGCGAAACCTTTGTTGCATTTATAGATAATTGACCACCACAATCCCTATCAACGCTCATCGAACCGAGTCTTGCGATTGGTCCAAAAATTTCGACTGGCATCGCACCGTCCTGAATCATTCAATTGGATTAAATGGAGGCCGAATTATTGTGGGTAAGAGCCAAGGTGAAGAGATGCGAGGAAGAATGGATGAGCTTATACTCTGGGAATAAGAGGTACTAAGAGTGTGAAGGTAATCACGTTGTTAGCAGTACAACGGTGATAGACCATAAGTCCGGGAATAAGTCGTTCCTCCTCTCTGTACTGGGACACTTGTGCTTCCATTGTTCTTGGATACAACTCCCCGAGAGCCCGAAAACGGAGTCGGAATTCCGAATGTCTTCAAAAGCTCATGATGATCTGAGATGATGTGATTACGGTTTCAGTATTAGGTAAAACTCAATCTGGTTCTGAGCCGCATGTGTGTACACTCAATTTCTTCATACACCCGGTACTCGAAACAGCGGCGAATCCTGAAAGCCCCATGTTGCCACAATCTTGATCGCAGTGACTTACCAAACTTCATTCAACACGTGAAACCGCAATCTCCCTGCCTAGAGTCGCTATCGTAAGCCCTAAAACTACAGTGATGGTCCGCATCCGCATAAGCCCAAGCCTGATCGCCATAGTTGAAAGGCACAGGATCGGCATTCATGTCCCCTGCCGTCACGACCAAGACCGAAGGAAGCTGGCTGGTGACACCGACACCTTGGTGGGCTGGTGCATCGGCTGCGACGACATTCCCTACTTCGTTCTCGAATCTGATCCCTTGTCAGCAACCCATCGAAGTTCGGATGTGCAGTCGAGCTGCTTACGCAAGGCTGCTCTTGTCAATACTGGCGGCTTGATAAGCAAGAGTTGTAGCTTAGAATTAGGTAGGCCAATTTAGAACACTCTTCATTGTCGAAAATCCCGTCCTGAGTCCATAAGTGCTTTGAGACCGAGGAGCGCTATCACAGTTTGAATCATAGGTCACAACATCACATCTTTCACTCAGGTCCCTTTTCACCAGAGAAGTATGCAATGAAATTGTATGTCGGCGCTTCGCGCGACTTAGGAAGCTTTTGAGTGGTGGGAAGTTGGAACAATATCAGGCGCTATATTGCATAGAACAGGAGTGTTGTGCAGGTTCGAAGTTCTTTCTGCTAGTACAACCGGAATGAGGCAAAAGAATCCTAGAAGAGGAAAGGAGATGAATCTCATATTTGGTCTAGGAAATTTGTGAGAGGCTCGAATGTTGCGCACGATGATCATGAAAAATTCAAGAGGTTTGAAGAGGTTTGTATAATCTATTGCTGTACATGGTATTGATCCATAAATCCCGATAACACACACACATACACAACGCCCATATTAGTTGCAGCCATACAATTAGCAAATCGAAAAATTACTCTTCGCTTCATGAAATAAAATTCGAAGCAGTAATCGCACAGAGTACCTAGACGAAGAGTGCAAGTAAATCTTTTGGTACGGCCTAGGCATCGTACGATGCTGCGCAGTATGCTGCGCCAAAAAACACGCATATGAAAGCCAATCGTGGAGGTTGCTGACCAGTGCCGCTTCTAAGATATGGCACGAGTTGTGGGACGGGAAGACGCCCATTGCAATTCTGAACGAGTGGTCTTACATGACACAAGGCTGCAAGACTCAACGAAAAGGGCGGAAAGACGGACCTGTGCGACCATCTGTTTCGTCGTTATTTATGCTATGTTGTGAAGGTGAACATCAGAGTTGCCGAGCTTGCTATAATTCTTCACGTCCATACCTCTCGTTGGGCTTTCCTACAGAAGCAGGCAGAAGAAGGCGGCACCTCTGAAACAGCAAAATCTCCAAAGTATAGTACTGAGTCCTGACTATCACGATCATCATTATCCGACTTCTAGAAGTACCTCAGCCACGAGAAGATCCATTTCTCTCGAGGACATTCCACGAGTTTCACAACAATTTTGAAAGCTGTGCGATCGCATAGCATACCAAGAAAAGACGAAGTCTTCTGACAGCCTTAGTAGCAGAACGATCGAAGGGATGACCGCAAGGGGAGATGGTCGTCTTTTTCGTTCGTTTCGTGTATGCCCTTTCTGCTGCGCTTATACTGACAGGCCGCCGTCACATAGGTCGCCCACCCCTAAAGTGAAAATAGGCCTGACTATTACCATATCATCGCCGATTCTCGAGTCCTTACCTTCATCGCCATTTCGCATCGTAGTCACCGCCCGCATTTTAGCCTCACCAAACACCCAATCTCCCATCACTCTAGCGACCCATCTCAATGCTCTGGGTGATACACACAATCGCTCCTTCAATAACATTGTATGCACCTCACCGAAGACGGCAACACATAAATGCATCGAGATTTGGCCGCGTGGCTGGCCCCATTATGTATGGGACCCAGATGATCTGCGAGACAGTTGGGAATTTGTGACCGTTCCAGTCGATGGAAACTTGGAAGTCCGGCATAAGGTAAGCAGAGTAGAAATTGCTGAGACGGGGCTGAATACTGGAGAGCGACACAAAATTTCTTTGACAGATAAGTGTCTGGGCACAAGGTGGATTGGAAACGCTCGAAGGAGTCAAATTCAAGCAGTGGAGAGACGGAGAGGAGATGGAAGGAAAAGATGAGCATGGTAGGTATACAATGGGCAAAGACCGAATGATTTGGTGTTCGTCATAGAAACTGGTGAAGTCGAATTCGAGGTTGCTTAGGTATTATGTCGGAACCGAGAAAGATAACCACGGAAGGGCTGCCTCCAGGGAATACAGGTCTAGGAGGGACATTGAGAACCTATGAATGCTTTCCATTTGCTGGATTGATACAGTTCGCATAAACGTGGCTAAAGGGAGACAATTGCATGCCAATGGCCAAATATGCAACGTTCGATCAACCGGTAAAAGGTGACGCTATCAAACCAATAGCCAATACTGGTTTAGCTCCGATATCATCCACTGCCATCAAACCTCTGCAGATCAGATCACCTTAGTAGCTCATCCAAGTAGGCCCACTCCATCGAATCCAAATCAGCCTGAAAGGAGTCTGAGCTTATGGGTAGACCATAGTTGCTGCTGATGTCGCTCAAAAAACCTTGGTCACTCGGATATATATCGTTGGTCTGATGTTGTTCGCTCATTTGTGAACGAGATGGCATATGAGAGCAATCGTCCATATTTAAAGCCACGGCTGAGGCAGTCATGATAGGCCTTCTGTGGGAAAGTAGAGTTGAGATGAGACGAGGTGGCTTCAGTTTCGTCCCAGAGTGACTTTGGCTGTCGCGTGCGAATGCTGTCTCACGTGCTTCCCAAGCCTTGATGGTCATGTTTTGAATTGCAACAAACAAGGCGTTCTTCCTGTCGGTTAGCATTTCCGGGTAATGCTCGAAAAGCTGACCAAGCTGGCTCCAAGCTCTAGCCACCAAATCTCCTGTTGTGCGCTGGCGCAGTGCACTGAGCGTATATGCAAGTGCTTCCAACTGGAAATATACCTTGACATGCCATAGAAATCGTTGTGTGCTTTTGTTTGAATGGATAATGTTGGCTTCCTCGACCATCTTCAAGCAATTGGAGAAGAGCATATCCTTCTCTCTCTGTGGCATAGTCTTGAGCCCTTCCGAGTATTGTCGAGGGTGATGTGCGATGAGTCGGAACTTACAAATAGCGCACCTCGCCACACCGGCAACGAGCACGTGCAAAGGTATCATAGGATCACAGAATCTTAGAAACTTACGCTGAAGAACCCGTTCCAGTTCGTCAATGGTTTTGTCTCTCTCAACAAGAAGCATCGCAATGCTACTGGAGCTGTGTTTCTCGCCATCAAAAGTACCCGAGGAGTCTGAGTGTTGCATGAACCTGCCAATTTCGAGGCGAAGCATACAAAATGTCATTTCTGTTAAGCCTGTATGTTCCAATGGTGGCTCTCTCATATTCGGGCTCAAGTCACTATCGTTAATGTTCAAGTGGGGTTTTGTGTCCCACAAGTGAGCCATGACTGAGGCGCCTGAGCCAGAAAGCGCCGCACTTCGGCTGTCGAGTATTACAATCTGCCACCAGAGGCGCCTCCGCATTTCACTCTCAAATATCGATAGACCTAAGGAGGTGCCGTCGCGATGAAGACCGAGCCTCTGGCCAATCCGGACAGCAACACCGGTAATTGCCCAAAGCGAACGGTGGTCATAGAATTGACGAACCGAGAGCTTGCCTGTCAGCATGCGGTAGAGACGTAAAGCGGGAAAATGGGTTACACACCAGAAAAAGTACAAATGCTTGAAGAATTACCAAATCTGAAGACCGAAGGAAACCTGCGCTAACGAGTGCTTGCTGAGTTCCAAGGCGATACTTAGCCAACAGCGTTGACTTTGCCTCTCCAAACATACTTTCACATTCGATGGTGCTTAAGGAGGTCACTGCGAAAGTATAGATGGCGAACATTAAAGCCTCTAGCCCCTGTGTCACATGTTCTAGATCGCCAGCTGCCTCAAGAACTAGCTGCTGCATTGTGGGCGCGTGTATAATCTTGGTCAGAGGGTTGACATTGTCTAGAAAAGTTTGCCATAATCTGAAGATGTGTACGGGCTGGGGATGGAGGTCGATCAAGTTCACCGTTGGAGAAGGCGACCCAAAAAGCAACGAGGCTTCATCAACATTAGTCGAGTGGTTGGTATTTTGGGTCGATGCCAAGAATTTCTCTTCCTCAGAGGATTCAGGTAGTAACTCCTTTGGTTCTCGGAACTGAGTTTGAGAGTCAGAGTTGGCTCAATGTGACAGCGACTTGGAGCGTAGTTAAGGATGGATACATATATTAAAGCAAGAACTGATTGGGCTAACGATGCACTGTACCTCTTCGCTCAGACCGGTCCACAGATCGCTGTTTCAAGGAAGCCGTTAATTGGTGTTTAATTTCGGCGGGCTTTGATATCTGTTACTTACTTGTCAACGTATCTCAATTCCCCATGCTCCAAGATCAGTTTACCAGGTTGAAGCGTCGGAGAGACTTCCTTCTTGGTGTTTCTGCCTTCGTGAACGATGGTCTTATCAGGGACAGAACACTGTGTCGTTTCTGGGCCATCGTAACCATCGAAGTCGATACCATGACTTGTTAAGAGCTCTTCATACCGTTTCAATTTGGCCAGCAGGTCTTCATCATGGCGCTTTCTCTTCTGCCGGCGCGAAGGCGCGTGGGCGACGAAGACGCATTCGGCCTGAGATTTCTGGCAGTTGGAGCAAGGGCTGTTCCGATCACATCTCACCTTGCGCCGAGCACATCGCAGGCAAGATTGCTCTTTCGGTCTCAGGGGAATGGGTAGATCTTGCAAAGGCATGGATGGCCCGGAATTTGCTGTTGTTGACATCCTGGGAGAAGCTGCTGGTCGTGGTGAGAAATTGGAAGATCGCCGCGTGTGAATGACTAAGCGAAAATATGACGCACGCTATCTAAACTCCGTCAGGCGCGAGCAACTCTCTTCCCTCATACGAGTAAGTGCCTCCTTGGTTTCAAACGATTGAGTATATCTGGCTACCTTTTGAGATATCGTGTGAGTATTCTCCTCGCTGTACTGACTGTTAACCCAAGACCAAAGTCTGCGGTATGGCTGTACTAGTATGCAGTCAAACTCGCTTCTTGCCCTGGCCTCGGGCCCGAGATTTCAGACGGGCCCGAAACGATGGGAAGTACAAGCAATACAGGACCGCCTTGAGTGAGTTGGATCCGAAATCTGACATGGTCCGAGAAATTTCAGTGTGACGATCTTGCGGTCCATTATATTACTATTCTCGATGGCGGACCTTGTGCAAGCAAAATCCTCCGTAAAGGCCACATCTCGCTCTCGAGTACATATATCTCCTCGTATCCCCTTTCTCTCATTGTGTTATACCTTTCACAATCCATTAGAATCCATTAGAAGCGCCAACATATTTACCTTTTGATATTTCCACCATCACGTTCCTTAGTAGTATTATTCCGATAAAATCGCCATGAGCTCAGAAAAAGACCAACAGTCGCCTGTTGTCGACCTAGGGAAGACACCTGCAGAACTGTCCATCGAAATACCTACAGCGGCGGATGAGACGCAATACCCACCTCTCAGAGAAGTTGTGCTGGTATCGATAGCCCTGTACCTCGCTGTATTTCTCGTTGCTCTTGTTCGTCTCTCCATCTTCCTTTGCCTTGCCTTTTAGATTTGGGCTAACTAGTTCCTAGGACCGAACCATCATTGGAACCGCTGTGCCTACCATCACCGATCAGTTCCACTCTTTGGGTGATGTAGGATGGTACGGTAGCTCCTATCTGATAACCAGTTGTGCCTTTCAACTTCTCTTCGGCAAAATCTACACTTTCTACTCGCCTAAATGGGTCTTCTTGAGTGCCATTGGACTGTTCGAGATCGGGTCGGTTGTGTGCGGCGCTGCACCGAACTCCAAATCCTTTATCGTCGGGCGAGCCATCGCTGGTCTAGGTTCCGCTGGCGTCTTCTCCGGAGCTATCATCATCATCGTTTATCTTATTCCCCTTCACAAACGACCAATATTCCAAGGCATCATTGGCGCATGCTTTGGAATAGCATCTGTCGTTGGACCGGTTCTTGGTGGAGCTTTCACAGCCAATGTGTCGTGGAGATGGTGCTTCTATATTAACCTTCCAATAGGTGCTGCTACTGTTGCCATTATCTTCGTCATACTCAAGCTACCCAGTCCCGAAAAAGGCAATCAATCCCTTCGACAGCAACTCATCCAACTCGATCCACTGGGAACTTTGTTCTTCCTCCCAAGCACAGTGTGTCTCCTGTTGGCGTTGCAATGGGGCGGCTCAACTTATGCTTGGAGTGATGAACGTATCATTGCTCTGTTAGTCCTCTTCGGCGTCTTGAGCATCACCTTTGTCGCCATTCAAATATGGAAACAGGAATCAGCCACCGTCCCTCCTCGTATCATCAAACAGCGGAGCATAGCCGGCGCCGTCTGGTATTCCATTTGCATTGGGGCTTCCTTGCAGGTAATGGTTTTCACCTTACCAATCTGGTTTCAGGCTATCAAAGGTGTAAGTCCCGTCAAATCTGGAATCGACAATATCCCTCTTGTCATTGCCCTCGTCGTCGCTAGCATCTTCAGCGGAGGTCTAGTTTCTAAGCTTGGGTATTATACTCCGTTTATGATTGCGTCCTCAATTATAATGTCTGCTGGAGCTGCGCTTATCACTACGTTCAAGCAAAACACGGGTCATGCGGAGTGGATCGGCTACCAGGTTATTTACGGATTCGGTCTCGGACTTGGCATGCAACAATCAGCCATTGGTACACAAACAGTTCTCCCAAGGCAAGATATTCCAGTTGGCGCTTCTTTGATGTTCTTTGCGCAATCGCTTGGTGGCGCTATCTTTGTATCCGTCAGCCAAAACATCTTCGACAACGACCTCGTTTCTGGGCTTGCCAAAGTGGCAGGACTAAACCCCAAGACTGTAATCACCACCGGGGCTACCAATCTCAGGGCTGTTGTAACTTCGGATCAGTTGAGCGGTGTCCTTGCAATATACAACGAGGCATTGGCGCACGCATTCGATGTGGCACTAGCAGTGTCTTGCGCGTCTATTGTTGGAGCCCTAGTAATGGAATGGAAAAGTGTCAAGAAAGCCAGGCAAGCACCTCCAACCGAGAGAGCTTGAAGATCATGGTCTCGGTTTTCTTTTCCATCTATTTTGGGATCAAGGGCTCGAACCATTTACTAAAGGGGCGCGACTGCTTGCTCAACAATCGCGCCTTCCTTTATCAGCTTCTGGCCATCAACCGGGTTTCAGGTCCCACATCGTATAATCTTGAAACTTGCCACAACGATTTACCATTGCGACATTACTCTTCACAGAATCGGAACCAGGTTTCTTCAAGTACCGGCATGGGATTACAGAAATGGCAGTTGCATGTTGTAGCTAGAATTCTAATCCTTTCAACTCCGAAATGTACATATATATCATAGATCTAGACGATTATCCATGTCTGCTTCTTCTCTCAATATACACCTCGTCAGCAACTCACTATCTGCCTTTGCGTATAATAACTCCCACCATAATGACCTCTCAACTAGCCGACATGGCTAATTTGCAATGGCACTAGCCGTGATCCGACGGTTCCGACCGCCGCTCCTCGGTCCCCGAACATCGACGGCGACGTTCAACATCTTCTTTACCTCTGCTGTCTTTCCTTCATTCTCTTTACTATCTCTCTTATAGAAATGATTTATGTCTACTAAAGAATTGTATATCTTCATTTCCTTCCCCAGCAAATAATCCTATGTCCCCGTTGAAAGCGCCACATTCTCCAGACATTAGATTCTAGCCCTTGTTCAAGTCATCAAACCATAGAATCCATCCAAGCACTTCGCGATGATCTGAGGGAAAGGCTTCCCCTTCCAGTCATGAGATTCCTCTGCCTTCACGGCAAAGGCACCAGCGCCTCAATCTTTCAATCCCAAACCGGTAACCCCCCAATTCAGTTCCCCATCCGCCTCCTCCAGACCTCCTCAAGACCGCAACTAATCCCCCTTCTCCAGCCTCCCTCCGCCACAAACTTCCCCCAAACGCCCACACCTTCGACTTCATCGACGGCCCCTTTCCCTCCACCCCCGCCGCCGGCATCGACCTCTTCTACCCACCCCCCTTCTACTCCCTCTACGAAGGCACCTCCGCCTCCGAGATCCGCGCCGCGCACACCTGGCTCTCCGACATCCTCGCCCGCGACGGCCCCTACGATGGCGTGATGATGTTCTCGCAGGGCTGCGCGCTGGTGGCTAGTATGCTACTGTGCCACGCTGCCGAAACGCCGGAGGTGCCGCCGCCGTTCAAGTGCGCGATTTTCATTTGCGGGGGAGTGCAGCTGGCTATACTGGAGGATCTGGGCGTGGATGTCACCTCGGAGGCGCGGGAATGGGACGAGCGGTCGAAGAAGGGTTTACAGGAAATGGCTGGCACCGAGGCCATCGTGTCCCGGGGCGCGGATCGCTGGACCACGGGCCCGCACGTCAACTCCTTCGATCCCAATGCCGAGATCAAGGCTGAGGATGTGTTTGGGCTTGACTTCACGCGTATGCCCAAGGGACTGAAGATTCGGATCCCGACGGTGCATGTGTTTGGGAGTATGGATCCGCGGTTCCCGGCGAGTACGCAGTTGGCGTGGTTTTGCGATGAGAGGGTTAGGCGGATGTTTGATCATGGGGGTGGGCATGATGTGCCGAGGCGGAAAGATGTTAGTGAGGGGATTGCGGGGTTGGTGGAGTGGGCTGCGGTTATGGGAAAGAAGTTTTGAGGTAGGAAGAAATGGGGTGAGGGGGTGAAGGTTGGGATGGATGGAGTTTTAGGTGTGGGGGCTCCCAGAGGGATGGCGTTTCGAAGAGCGTCTAGATCTCTATTTGGCTTACTTTTAGTATTGTCTTTACGTAGAGCATTAGATCTAAATTCGACTTCATTCCTTAACCTCTCCCGCTAAATAGATGGAGTCTACCATAGCAATACAGATCGATGTTTGGTTTTAGGCAAGGACACTTCTCTCTTTCACCACAGCGAAACATATGATGCTTGAATACCTACAATTGAATGAAGAGTCTGTCGAACGATACGATATGATATATATACGCACCAAAAGAGAAGTCGTTCTTGGAGGAATGTTTATTAAGGCTTGTACATTAAAGCTTTGGAAGACTTTTCCACCACGAACTATTCAAGAAAACTGACACTTGGACCAGGACTATCAATCTCATGAAGTCCAACTAGTAAAGTCGAGAAATACTCGTGTCATTCCAATGTCAGGTCGTACCTAGTCCTCGGTCTTGGAAAGCGATGTTGATTCGGTTCAGGTACAATGTGACCTTGTTGATGGATTTGAAGACTGGAGAGGTATAACCGGAAAAGCAGACAGATCATTGCTGCCATCGGCGGTGGAACTTCGACTCCAAGATCGTGAGCATAGATAGTTTTATAGTCTCCAACGGATCACTACCCTACCTCATCACCAACCCACAGAGCACAGCCGTTAAAAACCAGCCCTGATTCTCGGATCATCATTACGCCCCATTCCCACTCCCCTATTTCCGTCTGCGCCTAGTGTCACACTGCCCTCTCGACTTGCCAGTCGCTTCTGCCCTCTCCCCTGGCATCACCAAACACGTAAATTCGAATGTTTATTCCTCATCTTCCACGCCAGCCTTCCATTACCATTAGTGAAATCCACAAACCAGTACCGAGACACAAACGCCAAATCGGCTTACATAGCGCTGTCGCTCAAGATTATTTTTCCGTTGCAGGTAGTCATTTAATGATTACCTAGCGGCTTAAAGGAATCTAAGCATATTCTACTATAGTGCTCGATCGACAGCGCTGCATGCTGTCTCAGTTTGTGCTCATACCTTATTTGCCTCTCGAAGTCGCTATGCATATCTTGTTGATTGTAGCGGGTCCTTCTCTGCGGCGGCGAATGCATATTGGTGAGCTAGCGAAGTCGCATGAATGTTCTCGTCGATCTTTCGACAGGTCGATGCAAGCCATAAAGAAGAAAACAAAGTGACAGATGCTGTAGCAGAGAAGACTCATTAGCTAGAATAACACCTCGGTGCCCGCAGAGCTGAACATACAACGCTAGCCAGGTGAAAGCACAGCCCACCAACTCAACGAAAGGCCTGTGATGTGTCCAATCTATAAAGGCGTGTTGCTCCGCGCAGTTGTCGAAGCTAGAGCATGTTGTTGCATTCTTTGGCGGTACCCAGATCCTACCACTGCCGTCTCCAGGATAGGCGTAGTATCCATCGTGCCCAGACGTAGCGTCATTATAGTACTGTCCACTGAAGCGTTTGTGTTGCACTCACTGTAGAGGTTGAAAATTAGTATGATTGTATAGGACGCAGTTGGAGATCCCAAGGCACTGCTTGCCAATCCCAGATATAGTGCTCTCTGGCATGAGGGTCTGTGGCCGTAGTCCATGTAATGCAGCATGTGGCTACTGAACATACGACTGCCGCTGCAATGCGGATGTCCATTCTACCATGCTACGTATTGTGGGTGGCATGGCTTTTACGCAGTGAGGCGGCCATGCTATTAGTCGACGAAGACTTGAGGATTACGGATTATCGATTCAAGTGACATACTGGTACTGCCCATCGACTTGAAGAGGGGGAAAGTGAGGGGAAATTTATGATTCGAGTGTCATGCTGTCAATAGAACGTTCGAAGCATGTCGGCATCCTTGTGCGCCTCAGGCCTGCGCCTCAGCGTAAATGCAGGACCCATCTTCCATAGATAATTCAACCAAAAGCCCGTCAACTATGGCAATGCATCAACGATTATCTACTGCCTGCCATGTGCCATAAAAATACCGTTGTATGCGAAACCTGGATCGTTTTTTTTGAATTTGCCGAGAGCCCCATCAAAATTTGAAAAAGTGCAAAATAAGAACCAGATTTGTAGAATCAACCCCACTGCCCCCTCAGTGCTTCATATGTAGTATATTCAATGCTCCATATGTGACCTATTCAGTGCTTCATATGTAGTATATCCAGTGCCCCATATGTGACCTACCCAGTGCTCCATATGCGACCTATTCAGTGCCCCATATGTGACCTACCCAGTGCTTCATACGTAGTATATTCAGTGCCCCATATGTGGCCTATTCAGTGCTTCATATGTAGTATATCCGATGCTTCATATGTAGTATTTCCAGTGCTTCATATGTGGCCTACTCAGTCCTTCATATGTAGTATATTCAGTGCCTCATGTGTGATCTATTCAGTGCTTCATATTTAGTATATTCAGAGCTTCATATGTAGTATATTCAATGCTTCATACGTGATCTATTCAGTGCTTCATATGTGACCTATCTAGTGCCTCTTATGCGACTTACTGAATAGATCGTATATACTACATATGAAGCACTAAATGGAGCGCATATGGAGCACTGGGTATACTACATATGAAGCATTGGATAGATCACATAAGAGGCACTGAATAGACCGCATATGAAGCACTGAGTAGGTCACATATGGGGCACTGAATGAATCACATATGGAGAACTGGGTAGGCCACATATGAAGCACTGGGTACGTCACATATGGGGCACTGAATATACTACATATGGAGCACTGGGTAGGTCACATATGGGGCACTGGATATACTACGTATGGAGCACTGGGTAGGTTAGATATGAAGCACTGAATGTACTACGTATGAAGCACTGGATAGGTCACATATGGGGCACTGGATGGGCCACATATGAGGCACTGAATATACTACATATGGAGCATTGGATAGGTCACATACGAAGCACTGGATATACTACATATGAAGCATTGAATATACTACAAATGGAGCATTGGGTAGATCACATAAGAGGCACTGGATAGCCGCATGTGAAGCACTGGATAGGCCACATATGAAGCACTGGGTAGGTCACATATGGAGTACTGAATATACCACATATAAAGCATTGAATATACTACATATGAAGCACTGGGGGGGCAGTGAGGTTGATTCTACATATCTGGTTCTTATTTTGCACTTTTTCAAGATTCGCTAATTTTGATGGGCTCTCGGCAAATTCAAAAAAAACGATCCAGGTTTCGCATACAACGGTACACGGTAGCAGTCTGAATCTAATGGCCAATGGAAGCCATATGTGTGACTCGACCACCTCCAACATTTTCCAATATTTATAAGTAGAGCATTAGTCGTCAAGTCGTAATGTGGAATCCTACAAGCCAAGCCTATCACTTGACACGCTCTTCCCAAGGATAAACAGGTAGTTTCGAAACGAGAATCTGAACGCCTCAGACTAAAGAATGCTGTGACTCGTCGGCAAGGTTTACATCCAACAAGTTTGGCTCTGTTGTGGTACACAAGGAAACGCTCCTTGCCGTTCTTGTTTCCTTGTTCGTATAGAAATTCATGTCAGTCTTTTGAAATCTATACTTTTCTTGTCATTAATATGTTTTTCTCTGTGCGGACTGGTGGAGCTTCAAAATTATTAGCTTGCTGAACAGGTTTTGCACAACACAATATAAAACGACTCTTCTAAACGTTAGTATTCAGGTCTAAGAGTAGCACTATCCACATGTCACTATTGGTCAGTAGCCTACCAATAGAACTTTTTTGAAAACCCGTTAGGAATCATAAGATCCCATGGTATATGCCATTGTCTATCACCTACGGTTGGCCTCCCACAACATACCTACTTATCCGCCATCCAGAGTTCCTCATTACCACCCAGCTAATTTACCATCAGTAATAGCAGCAGGCTCCTAAACGTGGAACATATGATGGCCCTTGGTATGCTATGGAAAGGCTAAATTGCTGATCTCGAATTCAAAGGGAAATTTGTGTCAACTAGCCTTACCTTAACTTTCGCTGCTTCCAAACAAGCAGACATGACGTTCCATGGCCACGATCAAGGGGAGTCAACCGACTGTAACAGGACGAGGTATTGGCACGTTTCACATACTCCCAGAACGCCAAAGGACTGGCCATGGCGAAACAAAGCAATGACAGGTTTTAGAGTACCTGCGTGGACCGGACACCATTTTATGACTACAGAGAACGTTAGATCACATCTTTGGCAGCAGCGTAAAAGAAGGGGAGAAGGTACATCACTCAAAGATTTAATATGTACGGGCTACCAGTAGCTAACGTTTCTTTGTCGCTGCCACCAACTTAGGTTTCAGCGGCACGTGCTTCGATGTATTCTCTTACAGCTTGGCCCCATAGCCTTTGATATCGCCCTAGGAGTTCCGTTGTGCGAGGTGTGACGTGTCTCGCTGCAGGCATCCGATGAGGTGGCTTACAGTAGGTCAAGGCAGCCATGCTTACGATTTATGCCACTGAAGAGCGACGTTCTATTGCACCGAACATCAAAGCACTGCCAACGTCTCTACAAGTCAAAAGAAGCCATCTGCGACATTGTCACTACCACCAGCGAAGCTCCATCTAATCTCCACGATTGGCCATGAGCGGCACCGAAGCTCTTGTCGTCCTTGGAATACTAGCTAACGTTTTCTCCGTCGTCGAATTCAGCAATAAGGCGATCGACCGTGTCAAAGAAGCACTTGAAAATACTCAGGACTTGCCGAAAGCGTTTCGAACCCTTCAGACTCTGGTACCCTTGGTTGTGAGCACCTTACATAAAACTGAGCAACAAGCACATGCTAGAGAATTGGGCGAAACGACATGCAAAGCATTAGTACCAGTTATCCAGCAGTGTGGAAAGACGCTGGAAGATTTGAACGACATTTTGGACAAAGTAGTTCCTGTAGAAGGATCTTCCAGATGGAAGCGTGGTCTGAAGGCAATATCGAGCATATTGCAAGATAAGAAGGTGGAAGAAATAGTGAAAAGCATTGAGAGTTACATAACGCTCTTAACGTACCATCATGTCGCCACAGCGCCCACTGCAGCTCAAATAACCTCACTTGTAGCGGGAATGTCATCGGCTACCATAACTGCGGCTTCAGCGCCAGCTTCTACGCGCAAGACCTATTACATGGCTCCTATTCAATGGTCCGATAACTTTACCGGCAGGGATGAGATTATGGGTACCTTGGGTACTAAGCTTTGTCAGACCGGCAGACATTCAAGAATAGCGCTAGTGGGCCTGGGTGGTGTTGGCAAGACTCGAATAGCACTTCAATTTGCGAATAATTTCAAAAGCTCCAAGGAGAATTCCGTATTTTGGGTGCATGCTGGTAATGCTGAACGGTTGAAGAAGTCATACTTCGACATTGTCAGAAAAGTAGGTATGCACGGACGTGATGCTCCCCAGACTAATGTACTCCAGCTAGTGAAAGACTGGCTGGAGGGCGAGGAATCTGGGAGGTGGCTTCTCGTTATTGATAATGCGGACAATATGGAGATGCTCTACGGCCCTCAGTCTAGTGATCTTGCGAGCTACTTTCCTCGATCAAACAACGGATCGATACTCATGACAACAAGATACCGAAAAGTCGGTATCAAATTCGCAACTGCAAAGAACACCATATCGATACCGGTACTATCACCAGATGAATCACATCAGTTCTTAGAAAGCAGGCTTGGTCATGAGGTGCGAGAAGACAACAACCGCAGAGAACTAGCCGAAGAGCTTGGGAATATCCCACTGGCGCTAGTACAAGCGGCTTCCTTCATCACAGAGAACCAAATCTCGGCTGAACGCTACTTGCAGCTGTACGGTGAGGGCGATGCATCTCAGACGCATCTACTCACCGAAGACTTTGAGGATGATACTCGAGATCCGGATATTAAGAACCCTGTGGCTACCACTTGGGCAATCTCATTTGACTACATCCGGGAGCACGACAGTGCAGCTGCTGACATCTTATCGATAATGAGTATGTTCGATGCTCAGGCTATTCCAGAGTCTCTCCTATCCTTCGTCGGTGATTCCTTGACTATGGAGAAATCTCTGGGTACTTTGAAAGCCTTTTCATTGATTAGTTTACGGGATGCCAAGGCCTCAATTGCTCATCTGGAGGATCGATCTTATGACCTTCACCGGCTGGTCCGCTTAGCGATGCGCAATTGGTTGCATTCGGAAAACAGCTTCAATTTTTGGATAGCAAAAGCCGTCGAATTGCTTAATATGGGATACCACCGTGAGGCGACTGAAAGGCGAGCAGCCTATCTACAGTATCTGCCACATGCAATGGTGCTTTTGACTTGTGAACAGTTCAAAGTTGGGAAACATCCATCCGACCTTCCACTAGCATTTCAAGATTCAAGATTGACACTTGAACCTACATCGGGAGGCCCTATATGGCCTAGATCTACTGTTCTCCTCCTGTCGTTCGTGATTCGTACATTGCGCTCCAGTGGTGACCATAGCCTAGCAAGATTGACCACGCAGCGAGCTTTAGTCGTAAGTCGAGATGTACTTGGAGATCGGCACGATGTTACTCGAGATATTCTCTTGCTCATGGCTCAGAGTCTGTTCCGATCTAAAGATTACGCTGGTGCAGAAAAGGCCTTTCGTCAGCTGATCGACTGTGAATGTTTTCTTTTGGGAGACTTCCATCCTACTACGCTATCCCACACCTCGCTACTAGTTGAGACTCTTTTTCATCTCGGCCTTTTCGATGAGGCGATGCACATTCGAAACGAGATGTTGGAAAGATGCACGAAGGTACTAGGCCCATCGCTCCCAGAAAAATTAGTAATAATGAGTCGAGTAGCACGCGATCGTGCACTTCAAGGCCGCGTTGAGGAATCGGGTGCGTTGGCCATAGATACCATGAGATTTGTCGACAAAGTCGGATGGAATAAAATTCCCTGGCTATCTTTTATTGTGGATTTGTTATTGGATGCATTTTACCTTGTAAATTGCCATGCTGAGGCGGAATATGCGTGCATTCAGTTGTACACAGTCACTAGGAGCCTGAACGGAGAGAGCCATTTGCAAACACTCTATAGCTTGCGACGATTGTCGGTGACCTATAAATGGCAAAGACGCTGGGATAAGGCAGAACAACTACAAGATGACATACTGAAGAGAGGCATCAAGACACTAGGTCCGAGACACCCTATTGTTGTGAACCTCGTGCGTGACCTTTCTCACACTTACTTTTGTCAAGAGCGATTTGTTGAAGCGGAGGAGCTCTGCAGCGTTGTACTTAAATGTCGTCAAGAATTCCTTGATGAAAGGCACCCCGATATTATAGAGAGCATGGCTAATTTGGCTTTGATCTATGAGAGGCAAGATCGCTACGGTGAGGCGCTGGAGCTTCGCTTAAGGGCAGTTGAATATCAAAAACGAACTTTAGGAGAGACGGACTTGGACACCATTGACGGCATGGCTGGGTTGGGAATTAACTACTTCAACCAAAAGATTTATGATAAGGCGGAGGAAATAGAGGCAAAGGTGCTTGAATTTCGAAGAGAAATCCTGGGCTACGGGCATATCGATACTCGGAAGGCTATGTGGAATCTTTCTTCGACAATGCTGGTGCAGAATAAATCCGCAGATGCGGCACGTCTTGCTCATTCAACCGTTATTCTGTGCGGGGAAGCTCGTAGCGAACATCATCCGGAGTACTTGTGGTATCGGGAACTTTATCTGGCAGATTATGTAGAAGACTACGGATCTAGACAGCAGTCCCACCAAGTCAAGCGCGGAGTCAAGAGCCCCTGGGTTACACATGTCACTACCAGATTTGTAAGATGATATTTCTATGACAGTATTCACATCTAGTCCATCTAGCCTAGTTTTCACCGCAGAACCAAGATAGGGACTTTGACAGCTGTAGCAGACTCGTAGATTGAAGTAAGCAGTGCGTATCAAGACTTCTATCGACCCTCAATGGAAAAGGTTTTATATCTCTGAAACAATCGGAATATCTGTAATCGTATCTAATAGCTGCGTCTCATTTGTGTCTTTACCGAAGCTGATCACCTTCTGTCGAGCTCAGAGGTTTGTTACAACTACTATACTGAGTATATCAACGATATATGTCTACATGTGCGACTACGCAATCCACAACGAGCGAGAATAGCAGATTGAAGTTGAATAACAATGAGAAAGCGATAGTCGGAAGTCTCTGCTCTTCAAGTAGTGCTACCACTAGAATCTAGGCCGTTTCTTTTACGCACATAGTCTCTGTGGCACTTTGACGAATTCAAGGCTTGGAGATGAGGGCCACATTGGAATGAAGAGGATTCGTCGAAGGATGTCGATTGTTGTATTTCAATTCTTTCGTTCTTGTGTTATCCAGACTTCATCGTGAATGAATGGTGGTGAAAGAGTAAGAGAAATACGACGATAGATCGAAGAAGTTGTTGAGGGGGATGAAGCGGTGGATTTATCGACGTGATTCTTCTTTATTCGTTCATCATATTTCGTTACTCTCGATCTATAGCTTTCTAAATAACAGAACTGGGACTCTCGTTGAGGCGAGAATGAGAAAGTCATGAAGTCATAATGAGAAGTGGGTGGATGAACAGGTAAGGAGACGGATAGATTGATAGCTAGGTGAGTATTTAGGTAGGTGGTTAGGTACCTAGGTGGGTAGGTAGGTAGATAATCAAGTAGATGTAAAGGAAGAAAGGTGTTGACTGGCGAAAACCATAACTAGAAGCGTGAGCATGAAGTCAAATTACTTCAAAGACGTAGGGAGTTTTTGCCATGCACTGATCAAGTCTGCGGTATGAGTGTAAGCTACGTCCCCAAGAGGCTATTCCTAAATCTCCCCATTTCCAAACCTAAAAATTTGATTTATTCTACCTTAACCTTCCTTCTGTCGACATGAAATTGAGGACGCCCTTCTTCTGGCATGCAGAGTGATGTTTAGAATGTCATCAATCTTTTCGCTCGTCAGTGGGAGCGGTGTGGGAGTCTAGCCCACATGTTACACCAAGGGAGGATCCATCGACGAGCCTAGGCTTATCTGCACGCTCATCGTCCAGGAACAACAATGCAACGGCATCAAAAAGTGGTCGAGTATCACAGCTATTTCTTCGAGAGCTTCTCAGTTCAAGAGCCACAGCACCCTACGAGTTCTATACCTACGTGTTGACAGTTTGACGCGTTGTACACTCTCCGACCTAAAGGACGAGGAAGAGGAAACTGTTTCGTGAAAATCCGCTCTACAGTCACCAACCAAGAGATGACGCGAAAAGAGAAGGGAAATACGAGTCGAAGCCCTCGAAAGCGGCTATATAAATCAAATGCTCCATCCTCGAAAGTGCATGAGCAGAGAAAGTGTAGAGGGAAGAAACTCGTCCATGGAGAGGTAAGAATCAGAAGGGATTGTACTATACATGGCCCCTCTTCGTCAACCGACCTTTAAGACGGACTAATAAATGCATCTGTGGGTTCGCGGCTTTCAAATCATATGGTCGAGTGCGAACCCTAACTCGGGAACTGAAATTTGCATTTCCTGAAGCTTCTCACGATGTGAGACGATGTAACGCCTATCGAGCACACAGCGCATGAGGTCAACAGTCATGACAGTTGCCAGGGTCCAGAGGCTCTCAGATGCAATACTATAATAGTGCATTTTCGGAAGAATATGGCTATTCTACCAATCGGACAATAGGAGCGTGAAGAGCGCGGGGTTATGTCAAAATCATCGTCATCTTCAGTCCCACACATTATTACTGATCAAGCAACTGTACACAGACTGACAATTGCACGACCCACCACCACCACCACGATCAATCTTCCTAAACCACCATCAGGACCTCCCATCGAGAATGTCACCCCCCCAATCCGGCAAATCGTTCCGCTCCCTCCTCGGGGTTCCCCCTTCCAAGCCCACCCCCTCCGACAGCGTCTTCATCATCGTCGACGCCCAAAACGAGTACGACCACGGCGCGCTCGCCATCTCCGACGTCTCCTCCTCGCGCAAGGTGCTCCATGATGTTTTAGAGAAATACAGGGGCGCCAAGGGGGACGTGGTGCATGTGGTGCATGGGACACCCGAAGGGGCGCCGGTGTTTACGCCTGGAACGGAGCTGGCGGAGGAGTTTGAGGAGTTGCAACCTAAGAGTGGGAGTGGAGAGAAGGTTCGTGGATTGGGATGCTAACTGCGGAACTTATGCGGATTTGTGGAGGAGAGATTGGGTTGCTAATGGGATTTATGGCAGATGATCCACAAAGTCAAACCCTGCTCCTTCTCCGACACAGAACTACACTCCCACCTTGAGAAGCTAGGAAAGAAGAAGATTGTTCTTGGCGGTAATTACCTTCCCCGTCTCTATCCTTCAAAATGCAGCTAACACTCAGTAGGCTACATGGTACCCTCACTTCTCTTACCCTCAAACTACCACTCCCTCCCAAAGAACGAAACTAACACTTACCCCAGGCCCACGTCTGCATCTCTTCCACCACCCGCATAGGCGCTGAACTCGGCTACGATATCTCGATCCTGCGCGACGGGATTGGAGACAGGGATATCCCTGGGGCGAAGGCGAACGAGTTGGTTGATGTGAGTATTTCCTTTACTTTATTTGTTTTTCTCTGGTTTGGCTTGAAAAATGTGGGAAAAGGAAAAAGAAGAGGGCTAATTTGTCTTATTCTGGGGTAGATAACTTTAGCGGAATTAGGAGACGTGGCAGCTACGATCGTTGGCAGTAAGGATTTGTGAGAAGTGAATACTTGGGGGTGGGTCGGTGGTTGTGTATATAAGAGAGGATGATAGGGAGGATGTACATAGCACAGACGTATAAACCCAAAAGATTCTAACAAGAGATCGCTCTGCGTTTGGAATTCGTCTTGGAATATTCGGGATGAATATATTTTTACCGTTGATTCAATGTTGCGAATTCGAGTGGAACCGAATGGCTGATGGCTCTGGGAAGGGTAGGGAGGGATGATTGGTTTTTGGGATCGATCTTGGTCAATTTTGTGGAACTGGATGATTTATAGTCTCTTGGGAGATAGTAGAGGTGTCCGAGGAGAAAAAGGGTGAGCGAATTATGAAGGAAGGCTTTATATCTGTCTCTTTCCCTGCTGCATTAACCTCTGTCTTTCGGTACTGTAGCGCCATAGAAGCCTTCTCCCGAGCGCTGCCAGAACGCTGCCATATCGCATTGTATCCCCCTTCTCCTCCCGATTGTAGATTCGCTGTCTATCCCCTTTTCTATCCTTCTCTTTTCCCTTCTGTCCGACCCGTCGTTCTAGTGGAAATCGACGTTTCCATCCAGCGGCTCGGCGATGATTTTCGGGGCGGAGCAGGTCCCTCATATCGCCCTTCTGAGCAGGCCTTATAGATCCGGCCATCGTGCTGCGAGGAAAGGAGAGAGATGCGTGTGTCTTGCGTGAACCTGGCAATGCAGTGGACGTCGACGCGTCCCTCCGGCGGCTCGGCCAATGACTCTTGAGGTGGAGCAGGTCCCTCACATTTGGCTCTACTGAACAGGCCTTGTCCATTCAGCTGTTCTGCACCTATAAACACGTTAGATTGTTTAGATTCTGTGATCTTTGCGTCGAAGACGGGTTGATGAGGCCCGTTTGAAAGCCCTATGCTAAGGCTTTGATAATTCACACTTCGTTCTATATATTTAGGTTAAAACTATCTGCAATAAAAGGTTTCACACAAGCTTAAATGGTCCAAGCAAGCAGAATCCCCATTGTCGCAAAACCACAAGGACTAGGTAATTCGTTGTTTGAGCATGTTCATCAGTTTCTTAATTTACTTCTTTAGCTCATCGTTTTGCTGCGTCTGCTGGGGTGAGTTGCTCTTTGAACATGAATTCGTCACCACGGCTGGCGTTTGACGGAGTTTGCAGCTTTAGCAGGAGCATGAATTGATCGCCTCGCTGCTTGAGTTCATTTTTCAATCGGTCAATCTTCTGTTGCTGCAAGCGATTTGCTGTTACTCTTGGTTTTTTAAGTTGGTGGCCCTATGGGGTCCTGAGATGCAGGAGCGCTTGTCGCCATTTCCTGTGAATCAGGTAGTTCTGATTCGTCGACACTAGCAACTGATGTGAACGAATCGCCAAGTGAGACCCCAAAGTCCAGGTCGGCTGGTATGTCATCAATGGCCGAGCAGATCAACTTGTGATGGTCCGGCATCCTTACCACGTAATGCTCAAAGGAAAAAGGGAAAGAAGATGGCTTCGAACGAGAAAGGCAAGAAAACTACATCCGCATGAATCGAGCTGTATGAATCAAGTTCCAAGCCATCCGTGTTCTGACCCTTGTTGTTCAGCGACCTTTTCTTCACCACGCTTGTCCCAAACCAAGCTTTTATGAGCCGTTCGCTTCCGCAAGCTGCCAACCACTATTTAACCACTGAACTCGCTCTTCTTGATTTAGCCCCAGGGAATGCCCTTCTGGCCGGACCCTGATAATTAGCTCTTGCGCTGGATCAGACCCACGAGCATCGTGGTCGACACTCATGTGCGAGAGGGATGAAGTTGGTGGGAAAAGTGGCAAGAGAATCTGGCCAAAGGGCAGCCAAAAGCAGCGCCGAAGGTTGCTGGATCCGGCTGCCATTCCGCCGTCGCCTTATTTAATTCTATAAACAACAAGTGTAGGACAAGGCGAGGATCGGCATGCAAAAAGAACACCATGTGAGCCTCAACAAGTGCTACAGCACAACTAGCATTGCTCCTGCTTTCCAGAATAGCTCCAGACAGATTTTGAAGAATGTATTTTGTTGGCCAGCAAACGATTCACTGTCCAGCGAAGGGTATTATAGCTGAAGTGTTTTGGTTCTTGATTGCCATCTCTCGAATAATACATAAAATCACTTGCTGTAGTGAGCCAGACGGCTTGCCATGCTGACAACTCATAAAGTAGCCGTCGGAGGTTTGATGAATATTCAAGTTGTTTCTTCGCATCGGCATCATCCAAGAATCCTCGCTATCAAAGAGTAACATCTACTGTAGGTTCTGCAGAAACGAGTGCAGAATTTCGGTGTGAGACTTCAGTTCGTTTTGTTTATCGGTTACGAAGTGGGTGAGGAAGACGATATCTCCGTGGAAATGCGTGGGATGTAGAGTGTGCCTTAGCGATGGAAAATTCCACAGCGCGTGTAAGCAGGCGAGAAAGGGTGTTATGGCGAGTTTGCGGCCGAGAGAGTGGTGGTAGAACGGCAACGGCGACGAGTTGGTCAGGATTAGTTGGGTAGGATTAGTTGGGTGTAAAGTTCGTGCTTAGTGACGATTTCGACCAGCTTGCCATTCTCGCGCTCGGTGCTGGAGGCAAGGATGCTCCAGCTGGTAGTCTCGGCACGAAGGGTGGTGGGATTTCTCCTGCTTGATAATGAGATTTTTTTAAGATCAGATCGGCGAATATGTAGCCGTAGAAGTCGTGGGTTTCGGCGGTATAGAAGGGGACCAAATTGTCGGCATGAGGTGTTGATAGTGGAGAAAGTAGAGAGGGGAGGTCGCTGGCTATGGTGACAAGAGAGTTTCCTCTTTGGGAAGGGATCCCCTCTGCTCTGGACAACTTTGGCGCCTAGACCGGCGGGGCGTAGCTCAACCGATCCGATCAGTTGCCCCCATGGTGTTTGAGGCGATTAAGGTACGTAGTATATTTGGATTGCGCTCTCCGCCGGCGACGAATGATGCTCCGCGTGGCGGAGGCCTCCAGGGGGTGGGGGACATGTATAACAGGTGTACAGGAATCCGTCAGGAATCAGCTAGGGTCACCCGCGCGACCGTAGGGCGGCGCTCACCCGAATCCGCATCGGGGGTGCGTGCCACGCCCAAGTATGTAAGAACAGTGACCCTACGAGGCTGAGCCCCCACACTATTGTAAAGCAAATAAAAGATCAAAGACCAAAGCAATACAATGCCTTCTGACAAGGATAAGACAGTAAGCTATTGAAGCATTACAAAGGTCCTTGAATCCAGCCTAACTACTTCAACAGACTCTACCCTTGGCTCCCGTGACAGTTCCTGTAAAGCCAACACATGAAAGCCTACCTTATGGAATCAAGGTCCTTGCGGAAGGCGTCCATCCTGTTCTTGAGTAAGTACATCCTGCCTATAGGTGCTTCGGACACTTACTGAACCTTTCGCAGTATCGTGGCTATCCATGGACTCAACGGACACCGGGAGAAGACTTGGACGGCAAATGACGTCAACTGGCTTCGTGACTTCCTTCCACTGGACATCCCAAATGCGCGCATTCTCACTTGGGGTTACGATGCCAATACCCATAGTACCTCCCAGATCAGTGCGCAATACCTCTACGACCATGCAAAAACCTTGGTCTCCGATCTATGTCTAAAGAGGAGATTGACAAAGGTACGAGAGCCGTGCCTGAAGAAGGATCGCCCTACTAAGGAACGGCCTAGACCCGAACGCGCCCCATCGTCTTTGTCGCTCATAGCTTGGGCGGGATAGTTGTCAAAAGCGTAGGTGTTTTAAATTAGGCCGCAAGAAGCGAAAACGTTGACCAAAGTAGGCTTTAATTCATTCCGATGCTGCTCGGCAAGGTGCTTTGGAGGAGCACCGATCGATCAAGCTCTCGACATATGGGAACTCCGCACCAAGGCGGTAGTGGGGTACATCTCTGTGAGCTTATGCTGAAAGTGGCGTCGATATTCGTGACGGCCGACGATAAGATCCTTAAGCATCTTGAGCGAGATTCGGAGTGGCTCCAACAGCAGCTTAGTCAGTATGGTCCGATCAACAGAGACTTTGTTACCAAATTCGCCTACGAGATGTTCCCTACTCGGGTAGCTTTGGGAAAGACAACGATGGTCAGTAACGCTCACTCTGTTTCTGTGAAATACTGATCAAGTTCAGGTGGTACCGCAGGCTTCGGCGATCATTCCGGGTATCGCGGATGCGGAGCCCGTTGCCATCCCGGCCGATCACCTTAACATGGTCAAATTTACCTCGCGTGAGGACGGTGGATACGAGAAGGTGTCAGGGCATCTGCAGTTATTAGCGGAAGAGGCACCAGGTGCTATCACTGCGCGTTGGACCGAGCAAGATATAATCAGAAAGGGTACGAAAGCCGTTTGATAGAAATGAATAAATGAGATACTTAATAACATGCTATTTACAGTTCAATTTGGTGCTGAACAAGATTTTTCAATCTCATTCAGTCTGTCCGAAGTTCCTGAGATAGAACATTTTGTTGGTAGGGAGGAAGAACTTGCCAAGATCAAGGAAACTTTTCAAGGCGATGGGTCTCATCGCAAGACTGTACTTCTGCAAGGACTTGGCGGAATAGGCAAAACGCAGTTGGCAGTAGAGTACGTAAAACAGCAGAGAGATGCTTACCCAGCCATCTTTTGGCTAAATGGGAAGAGCGAAGACATGTTGAAGCAAAGTTTTAAGAATATGGCCAAGCGTTTATTCGACCAATTTCCATCATCAACATTACTGAGGACAGCTGCAGAATCAAAGGACGCAGATCAGGTTGCTGAGGCTATGAAACGATGGCTCTCAGTCAAAGGCAACAATCAATGGCTGATGGTTTTCGATAATGTTGATAACCCTAAACTACCTGGTATCAAGGACCCGCAGGCATACAACATCAAATCATATTTTCCAGAAGCGCATCAAGGCTTTATTCTCATCACCACAAGATCTTCTCAACTGAAGATTGGTAACATTATACCTGTGAAAAAGCTCCAGAATGTCCGGGAGAGTATTGCAATTCTAGCTTATATGTCGGATCGGCCGATTTCAGATCAGGGTAGGCGTCGAGATTAAAATTACATGTTGCATGATTAATTTGATATTAGATCCTCACGCAAGAGAGCTGGCAACAAAGCTTGATGGGCTTCCACTTGCACTTGCAACAGCAGGAGCCTATCTCAGTCAAGTCTCGGCAAGTCTCGCGGATTACCTTCGTTATTACAACAGTTCGTGGCTGAGGCTTCAGGAGACGAGTCCGGAACTGTCTTCATATGAAGATCGTGCTCTATACTCCACCTGGAATATCTCATATAAGCATATACGTAGCCGGAACGAATCAGCTGGGAAGTTGCTTCAGCTTTGGGCATATTTTGATAATCAAGATCTCTGGTACGCGCTTCTGGCAGGAGGAAGCAAGTGCAGTCCTGAATGGTTTTCAACTATAATCGACGATGAGTTGAACTTCAATGAGGCTATAAGATTGTTGTGTGATCACGCCTTGGTTGAATCTCACGGGGTCTCAGGTGGATACGGCATGCATAATTGTGTTCATGCTTGGATAATGCATGTGCTAAATTCTGAAAGAGACATTCCAATGGCCAAGTTAGCATTAATTTGCGTGTGCTCAGCTATACCAGATAAGACTGTTCTTGAGTACTGGGCACTACAACGACGACTCCTTCCACATGCAAACAGATACTTAAAATTGGTCTATAATGCTTCAATATTTGATTTAGAGAACGATCAAATTCTGAACGCTGCTTTTAATCTGGGATTCCTGTACTCAGATCAAGGCAAAATGAAAGAAGCTGAAGAGATGTATCTGCGAGCACTGACAGGATTCGAAAAGGCCTGGGGTCCTGAACATACATCGACTCTCGACACAGTCAACAATCTGGGAGCTCTGTACTCAGATCAAGACAAAATGAAAGAAGCTGAAGAGATGTATCTGCGAGCACTGACAGGAAAGGAAAAGGCCCGGGGTTCTGAACATACATCGACCCTCGACACAGTCAACAATCTGGCAAATCTGTACTCAATTCAAGGCAAGATGAAAGAAGCTGAAGAGATGTATCTGCGAGCACTGACAGGATATGAAAAGGCCTGGGGTTCTGAACATACATCGACCCTCGAAACAGTCAACAATCTGGGACTTCTGTATTCAGATCAAGGCAAAATGAAAGAAGCTGAAGAGATGTATCTGCGAGCACTGGCAGGATACGAAAAGGCCTGGGGTTCTGAACATATATCGACCCTCGACACAATATATAATCTGGCCATCATGTACATGAAACGGTTGATGTTTGAAGATGCGGCAAAGCACTTTGAGCTTGTCGTGCAAGGCTATACAAAAATATTAGGCCCTGAACATTCGGAGACGGTTGAGGCCTTAGATCTATGGAAGAGCTGTAAAGGTAAGTAGAGTAGTCTAACAGTAATTACAGTAATTAATGCATGCAAAGGTTCAGTGGCCAGAACGGCTAGAGATCTGACAACTAGAGACGAAGAAACATTTTATGCACATCCGCGGTATGCCTCTTCAAAGCCATGACGCTCGGTAGGATCGATTTCCCTGCCATACACTCTGGACGTTTTGCACGGAACCTCGTCATTCGGTGCGTACTTGAACAGATACATCAACTCAACATGGTTCATGATCTTGTTAGGTCTACTGTATTCGTACGTTCGCTCTTCGTAGGGTTTGGCTTTATCAGAAAAAGAATTCTTCTCTCATGATATCTGGACCTCCCTACCCATGAGTTCACGCGGAATTGGGGCTCTCAAGCCTCGTCTCAGTGCAGTTCTTAGAGAACAAATTATTCTTGAGTTTCCGAAGCTAATCCGTGAGCTGGAGGTTGGTATTGACGAATGTCGAAACCAACTGACAAAGCTAGGGGATGCACGAACGACAGTGGCGAAGCAACGAGTTTACCTTATGCGTATCAGTCAATTATTCAGCTCTTTGGTCAGGGCTGCCTTGGAGGGAGTCTATATCTATGACTTCTTCGGCGACGCAATGACGGCTGCGGGGTGCAGTAGGCGACTCCGCGCTGCAATTCAAAATATTCTGTTAGGACTTGCAAAGGATATGCGTTGCGAGGGACGCGAACAAGAGATTATCGAGGAACCCGTTGAGAGAGAAGACCCAAGATTTGCAAAACAGATCTCCAGGTTGGACTACATGCATCATGTGCAGGAGGTTATGAAAAGGAGCAGGGGCCGTGAGTTGCCGGGACCAATTAATGCTCTGATAGTAGGAGATTTGTTCTACCAGTAGTCAAGGCCATAGAAAGAGCTTGTAGAACGCTATAACGAGAGTATTCTACAGGCCATTAGTCTTTCCTTAGAGTCAACGCTGGATCATATAGCAGATGATATCACAAGGGATGGGGTGCTTCGGGAGATCTTCGAACCAGCAATGGAAAGCTGTAGGGAAATGTTAGAGAAAAAAGTCGTGGAGATTATACGACCACACCAAAGCAGGGCATCCAATCACATACAACCACTACTACTTCACGGATACCATTCAAAAGGCGTGCCAGGAACACCAAAAGCAGAAATAAAGTTTTTATCGGTCTTCACAACCCATAAGTCCGAACACAAAGATATGAAATAGATATAGAATATGATAAGCCTCGTTTGAGTAGAAGGAATGTAATTCGTATAGCTGCGCCTCGTGCGAAAAGCTTTCTACCTCTTGATGGAAATGATCCTAGGAAATCAATGGTTGAGGAGTAAAAGAGCAAGTATGCAAGTGATATCGACTGGTGCTGCTGGTGCTGCAAAGAAAAGTAGAGCTGCGGAGCATCGTATTTTCCTATCTTGATCGGCAGAGTTAGCTCGGGTCTCCATACAGCCATGACCCGATACTAGCAGTTCAGAGCCAGTCCTGTCATAAATCTCATGTCCGTAAGTGGTTTCATCTATCGGTTCATAGCTCCTGTATCTGCAAGCTTTCAGATTGCAAACCTTCGAGCTTTCCAATCTTTCACTTCACACTGACAACCCAACCCTCGCCCTCTACTTCCCCCTTCGCATTCATCCCTCCCCAGATCACTACTCCCGCCCCATCAACATCCTTCCCCAAACCCGCACAGCCAAACCACCCTCTCGGCCCTGGATGGCTCTTTCCATCCGTCTCGAGCCCTCCTCCTTCTTCGTTGGCGACAACCTTGACCTCCGCCCATGTTTCCGCACCTGTAGCGATGCCGAGCTTGGAGCGCGTTGCATCTTTGATGCCGGCGGCGGATGTTGCGGGAAGGGGGATTTGGTAGGAGAAGGCGTCGGAGTAGAAGAGACGGTCTTCGGAGGAAGTATTCTCGGCGGAGCTTGAGGAGGCTTTCTCGCCGAGGAAGAATAACAGATACTCCCTGCCATTTCCCGTTGTCACAGGTATGAGTCCTGCTCCCTTACGCGGTCGTGGGCCAGGTGCTAGGGGATTCGTGGGGAATGTGGTAGTTTTCCATTGATCCTGTTTAGCTATGAGTGCCAGGTCGTTCTCGCCGCGCGCATCTTTGTAGGTTGAACGGATGAGGGGAAGGGAGTGGATCTCGCTACCGAGATCTGCGGAGGAGGCGGAGTTGCTGATGAGGTAGAGGGCATTATTTGCGAGGGCGAGAGATGGTGGGGAGCCCGAGGACGAAGGCGGAGAGGGAAAGACCGACCAGGTTTGGGAGGCTATCGTGAAGGCGTAGGTGTCGTTGAGGGGTTCAGAAGACGAGAAACCGCTACAGACTATCAGAGTGCCGTGCGGCTCTGTAGAAGGTGTGGGTTTGCTCAGGAGGCTAGGGAGTTTTGAAACAGTGGTTTTGATCTGCTCGGTGTAGGTCGATGTCGGAGAAGCGTTGCTACTAGAGAATGGGATTTCACTAGAGACACAGCCGTGATGGAATCTAGCTGGTGGGTGGATTTCCGAGAGAGGGTCGAGGTGGCTCCAGTGGAGACTACTTGTGTCAAAAACCCAGACGCGGCCTCTTTCTTCTAAGGGCGCCATATCCTTGCCCCTCCCGCCGTACACGTATATCTTATCCCCAACTGTACATGCTGTATGACCTGATCTTGGGCCTGGTACTTCTCCACTCTCGCCCTGACCCAACGAGGGGACACATTTGTACTCGGGCTCGCCATCTCCCCTCGACTTCTTCGAGGGTATCCTGACGATGTGTAGCTCATCATCGGCGAGTTCTCCAGGCGACACCTCCCCACCAAAGATGTAGGCTCTTCCTGCAACGACTGTGAGGGAATGATTGAATAGAGGGAGGAAAGCCTCGCTGGTGATACGGGTGAAGGTGGCGCTCAAGGGTTGTGTGGCTTGGGCTAGACCGATGCTCGCGATAGCTGCTCCTTCAACTGTCGTAGAGACTACCTGCTCGGCGACGAGAAGACTGGCTGGGTCCATTGTATGATGTATTATACACTAAAATGTAGGAATGATTTTTACCTCACAATGTGTTGATGTTTATGACAGAGGGAATCGCATTGTTTGGAAATTCTAGCTCTCAAATCAATCAAAGTTCCTGCCGTTATTTTGGATACCTTCTAATAACTATGTTTCAAACCTGAATACTGTTCATCAAAAAGATGAGATGATCTTGATGCTAAGATATATTGTCAAAGCACTCCAAATAAAATTTTCTTCTATTCAATTTGCCATGAAAATTCCTCACTTCCTTCTGCTCCTAGGGCTCCTCTGCCATCTGGCGTAACCAACTTCGATCCTTACACTCCCTGTTTTCTATCATTTAGCACTCCCATCTTGGTGAGGCGAGACGTAAACTTACCGACTGGAAATAGAGTTCGGATTGGTGTACCTAGGGTACCCTGGAAGACGTCCAAAGGTTTGATTCCATTCTGAAATCACGGCTTGCAGATCCTTCGACCCGTTTGGATTCTGGTGGACACGAATGATGCTTCGGATTCTTATGACCCCTTCGGCTCGTTAGCTGCCTGGAGAGATGCTGAAATATAGTGACTTACGATTTCTCTTCGTGTGCCATTCTGTCTTCTGTTTGTCAGAAAGCTATAGAGGAGCCTCTACCGGAAACTCCTCCATCCCTAGTTCTTCGTTCCAATCTTCCTCTTCGCTATTTTGCTCTTCTTTCTCTTCCTCTCCATCGTCTCCCGAATCCACCCACCAGATCGGCTCACCGTCAACCGGATGCTCTGGGTCGACTTGTCGTAGCATAGCCACCATGGTGGGGGTTGATAAGACAGTCGTGGATGGGATATTGCCGAGGAGACATGAAGTAACATGGTGGTTGAGCAGCGCACAACTGCTTGTGAATGTTACCTCACATCTCACGCACGTCCATTTGACTGGAGGCGGAGCTCCTATCTGTAGCAGCTGGAGAAGCTCGTGGTAAGGCTCATCTGTGAGCGAGCCCGATTGCGAATCTATCTCGCTTAGTGAACTTGTCGATCCTATTGATGAAGCGGTCATAATTCTACCGTCTGATGGTACGCTAACGGGTTCCACACCAGATGAGCTCAAGCCGATGTGGTTCTGCTCGGCCATGTTGGCTGGTGTAAAAGAAGACATTGTCAGCAGCAACTGGAAACACTTTGCTTATAGCTGAATGAGAGGAGGTGTATGCGTCGAGGGTGTGTGAGTAGAAAAACTAGAAAGCAATGTAGGTGAGGAAAATAGTTTGTTTGAGGGAGAAAAGGTCTTATCACCAAGGGCGATAAGAGACTGGTGAATGAGGTAAAATCTGTGCATGTGTGGTGCTGGCAAGCAGGAAGAGTTTAAGAAGTTATATATGGATGGTAGGAGGTGTTGGAAAATGGGTGTTGTGGGGATCAATACCGCCAATCAAGCATTGTCGTGAACAGTAGAGTGAAGGTCGACCATGATGGCAGCTTGATAGCCTATAGACCAGTACTTCACCAGGGGTTTGAATGATACTTAGTGCGAGGGGACGATAGTATTGATAAGCCTATCGCTTGAATCGTCGTGAATGCATCGTACATCTTAAATTGACTGTTACTGAACCCAACGAACTTTTGACCTCCTGGCAATAGGTGAAGATCATCCATGCCACCATTTGTTCAGCCAGAAGTAGAGTGGTAAGGCTTTGCAGTACTGAGTGGTTTAAGGAACCGAGCACTAAGAGGTATGGGTAAGGACAGTTCGGGCAATTGAAGGGAGATAATCCAAGTACGCAGAATATTGCAGGTGGCTTGAAAGATAACAGCGATTCGAGACATACAAACTATTGAGGCGCAAGCGAGAGAATATTCCGCCTTCCACCCCTCGAGCTAAGACCAAGACTGAACAAGATGTATCGCAACTCTCACTGCTCAACCAGCCCTTTAATTCAACACGAATGTAGACCGCAGCTCCAACCAAAGTATTCGACTATAGCCGAAACCTCAGTTTTGTGATCCGAATGCACCTACTAAAGGTACACAAAGAACTCCGTCATATCGAAGATACCGTTTCCAGATTATCTTCCTTCGAGTCCGCCTACCTTTAAGTCTCCTTACCGTCAAGACTCGTTCCTCTGGAGACTCCCTCCCTTCGAGTCTTTACAGGCCCATCTGGAAACTTCAATACCCCATAGCTACCCCTCCCTCTATCTGTATTGGCCAATGAACCAGAAATATATCAGAGACATGTTACAAGGCGGTGGCGGGAAGAAAACATTCAGAAGCCCCCCACCGCCCACAAGACCAGTATACGATATCTGTTCGATTCATTGTCAAGAAGCGAGACAGCGCGATCGACATTGTATACAGGACATGCAAAACTAACGAGGGAGGCAACCGAGTAGATCAAGAAACAATCTCAATCCACTCCAGGCGGCACTAGGTAGTCTATACCGTACTGCTAGGGCACTTCTCCAACATTGGCGTCCGATCAAGGACGGGTAAGCTCGAAGTTCGGAGCACCACCACTTTTCCAGTGGTGATCTGCATAGCATACGAGCATGCTTAATGGCACATACCTGAAGTAGAGTAACACATATGAACAATCTACCCCACCGTCAATGCCCAGACAACGAGGCTCCCCCCCCGCGCTCATCACGTGGATTGCGGTAGTGACCTAAATGCCACGCAGCTTAGATGAGATGGTAGAGTCTGGGACATGACGTAGTAAAGGACGGGTCCCAGTTGATTGATCCTATTTACATATTACATCAATAGGCATGGTGAAGATGAAGGAAAAGGTGCATGGATAATTTAGTTGTGCGATCGGAGCGGTCTTTCATTCTTCCTCCCATCTTTCTTCTTTGGGTATCGCTCGAGACATAGCGCCCCGTCCCTGGGTCACATAAGGTTTTGTTGGAAAGTCTGTTGTTCAACATCGCCTTTGCATATCAACCTCATTGTTAACCTCGATTGATGACGAGATCCCGGCTCTCCGCAAGATCTAGAGATACTATTGCAAAGATATATCCACTCGTCGATGACTTGCTTACAACTCTTGACCTACTTCAGTTGCAATGCGCAAGCTTAGAGGCACTCGAAGAGACACTTCCTCGTCATCCGTTTTGGTGCTGTTTGAATACTTCTCAAGAAGCTTTTGAATTATTTGATTTGTACATCATCCAGAGTAGTGGCCGTTGAATTGCTTCACTCTATGTAAACGCCTTGCCTTTCTCTGGAACCTCCAGCCCGCATTTCTAATACTTCATCCCTTCTCAAGATCCTATGAGCTTCTCTTAGTCCCTCCAAATTCGTTCTCGGTGTTTGATTCAGTGTACTATTGATTACATCTCTAGCCACCAGTACCGCCAATTCCTTCGAAATCTTAGCATGAGAGTCCATGTCAACCCTATAGTAGGCTTTCATGCAAAATAGCGCCCAGAATACGACAAGAATTTGGCACCAATTCAGTATTCGGTGAAGGTCGCGGTAAAACGGTGCGCAGGTGGCAAAGTAGGTACCAGCACTATGGCTTATGAAGATATACTTGAGACAGGACATCTAGCCTGCAGTTTCGGAGGTCCATGCCAGGCTCAATTTTGAGATATATACAAGCAATGGGAGTCGGAGTCTAACTGGTCTTGACGCTCACTCCATTAATGACCCGGTGCTTAGGGGAAAATTGTCTCTTTCGAACCTAAAGGCGCGTTCACAACCACTAGTTGTGGCTGACCATATTCAGAAGTCCACCCTGCCGCTTTGCAGAAGAGTATGGCCCCCTTCTATCAAGATGATGAGGGTTCCTGAAGTGTTTCTGCAAATGAACTTTTGAGAGCCGGCCCCTCTTTCGTTCGTTTAATGAAAGGTAAGGCGGTAGGTAGGTACACGAAGTATAAGTTGTGGAGATCTGCATATCTTTGATACCCAGACGCTATTTAGTGAACGCTTGTTGAACGTCGCAATGTGTTGCGTACGTACAACTGGTGGCTTTGTTTCCTTGAAAGATATACTCGTGTGGCAACTCCAAAGCCAAGGAAACATTTCAGTTGTTCGATCGGTCCCTTATTCCGAGCCGGAGCTCTCATCTTCAACCTCAAAACTTTCACTTTCACACAGGACTTCCCCTAGATGTGCTTCTGTCAAAGACTCAAGCAAAGCTTCGTCGATTTCGGCCATTGGTCGACACCAAACAGCTTGCCACCGCCCTTTGCATTCAATTGCATACTCGGTGCGTACAGATAATTGCAAGCCGGGAAGCGTGACGCGCGCTCTAACCTGCTTTTTGCCGCCAATCTCGAGGAAGCTCTCTTTGGATGGAGGCATTTTGCGTCTCAATCTAAGGAAATCCCCTTGGATCAAGTTCTCCCCTTCGACGTCGCGGGCCTGGAATATTCCTAAAATACCGGCTTTCGGGTCAAGAGGAGAGTCCCAAGTTAGGACAGTTATGGGATGGTCAAGACTATTTCGAACAATCACGTCAACAGCGAAAGGGACTCCAGGCTTCAGAGATGATGCAACTGGGCGGATTCTAGTTTGAAGTACCCAGGAAAGGCCTCCAATCGAGTTGTCACTGCTTGAAGACATGGAGATTGAGGGAGGTAGTGTGGTAGATGGAGGAGCTTCTGGGGATGAAGCATTGCGACAAATCTGAGAGCAGAAGCTACTCGTACTTATGATTTCCGATGAATTATGCTTTCGAATATGCTTTCCGACTAATCTTGCTAAATCTACCTAGTGAAGTGACGCCAGGCGTTTATGCAAGCGTGGCACGAAAGATCTGATCACATGATTGGGTAATATCATCTGTCAGCAACCAAAACCAGATCTCGAGGGTTGCGCATCGTCAGATCCTGAAATCTTCAACCCGCCGCAAACCACCTCCTCCCCTCACCATTGGATACTGTCCGGTCTAAGTCAACGCTTTCTGATCCTCTGAGTTGATGAGGTCACCACTCGTCGGCCAAGGTCATCTGCATTGTCATCTGGATTACTGCTGTGCGCTGGGTCAGACTACCGAAGCAGTACAACATGTGTCTGGAGGCGCCCAGACGTTGATATAAGCATTTCCAGAACTAAGTTGTAATCAAGAAATTCGATTGGGAAAGAGGAGCCTCGAATAGAAGGGCTATGATACGATTTACCCTACCAGGTACATCTTGACGCTCCATTGATACCATATCCAAATGCCACCTCATTCACCAACCGGCATTGCTCCTGTCAGCCGATCTGGGGCACACCAGCTGGCTCGTTACCTAAATACAGTCTTTCGGTCCCGAGAGTCATCTTCAATCGTTGGACTCGCTAGGGGCTTGGTCCTCGCATAGCAAGTAAGGTGCCATACCTTAGTAAGAGCCAACTTTTGGTGCATTCCGAACTGCAACCCACGGGAGCCAATCAGGATTTTGGAAAATCACTAAAGGTACCTTAGTATGACTAGGGTAGGCTTAATCGGGCGCTAACAAGGTTGCTCAATGTCGAACTCCCCGGAGCAACCGATACAAGACTAAGTGCTTTCAGTCTGCTGGACGAGTGTGGAGTAGTTCAATAAAGGAAAGTACTTACAGGGATTTGGGTGAGCCTGTCCAGTATCTCGAAACTCTAGCTCTTCTTCGAGATTAATCATCGATCATACTTTTCCTACTAGAAGATCACGTACGACGTCGTGCATCATAGCCATCAGCCGTTTCGGGATGCCTCTGCGGCTTGCGCAACCCCTGGTAATCTTCGCCCTCGTACGACAATCTATAACATGTTTCCCCTTTCTCCTCATATCAGCAATTGGCATCGCATATTTATAATCCCACTCGGCTCCGAGGGGAACCTCTACCAGTCAATCGTATGGCTGGATGTCTGATATCACGTTGATGGTATCTCTCGTTACGTGCCTATGTTTAGCCTGTTGGATGGCATCAAATGAAGAGAATACCTAGGGTCGCGATGATGGCACAGGCGCTAGAAGCCTTTTATATATACGGCGGCAGCTATCTTCCACCTCGCCTTCTCTTCGGTCATAGAAAAGCGTACCCACGACGTTACTATGACGATCTCTTCTTACAACAGTGCACTGTCAAAGTTGTTATCACCAATAATGCTGCCGAGAATATTCCTATGCTGATTGCAGGGAATTCCCTTGACCCAGCACCGGGCTATAACTACCAATTGACTAACACAGCGTTCGTGCAGGGAGGCTATCAGTTTTATTCATAGGCGAAGCGCTGTTCTCAGGCCTTTTTATCAAATCTATCTTCTATCACACTGGTCCAAAGCACAGCCTTGGGTTCGAAGACAAAGATCATCGATCCCAATCCCTCAAAAACTATAGTGTATCTTATCCGAATACTGTGAGCAAATCGAGCAAGACCGACTTCTTTCCTTGCAGCCAGTCATACTTGCTACTTCCATGAATAATGATCAGTGGCCCCAGCATATAAATTCTCTTATCTTGATGTTTAGATTCAAGGTAACAGATGTGGAGAACCTGAATAGGCCGCCTCAATGCGAGCCGCGTTTCCTCTTCAATGACCGACCGCGCTTGTGTATAACTGGCGCATCTCAATACCTTGTTCAATGTCATTCTTATCTTGTATCAACGACTCCTAAATCGGAGTTTCTATGATTCAAGAACTGGAAATATACATACGAGCCAGAGTTAAAGCATGACTAGCCCTGCCATGAACGTTGGTGCAACATTAGTCGACTCTCTTCTAACCCACCCAGTACAGTGATCCTTCCCTTAACGCAACTATCCACTAAAAAGCCTCGATAATCCTCCATCTCAAACCCCATCCGGCATCGCCAATGCCGATGGCACGCTCATCCTTCACTGCAACTCTACATCCTCACTCGAGGCTATCACACAATCAACCGAAATTCGAGTCTCCGATCTCAAAACCGGAGCCTCAATTCTAATGTCCAGTGAACCTGAGGACAAGGAGGCGAAGTGGCTTGGCGTCGGAAATCAGATCATCTGGCTGAGGGAGGCGAAATTTGACGGAACGAATTGTTTGATTGCTGATATTAGTGACGAGGGGTTCAGGTATGTAGTCAAGTAGATCAAGAAAAATATAACCATGGTAATACAAGCTCAATCAAAACCAACGAATAATATCAGATCTGACCATCCCTCTAGCAAACACAACGCCGGCCGCATCCAAGCCCGCGCATCCACGTTCAAACTCCAAACTCTCAACGACCGCTACGGCGACATCGGCGTCGCAATCCCCTGCCTAGCGCCCCCATCCCCATCCCCATCCCCATCCCCATCCCCATCCCCAGTCCCAAGTCTCTCTCACCCTCGACCCGCAAGCCCCTCTACGAGCTAAGAAACTCATCCCGCACCACCCCGCCTTACGCTCTTTTACCTCACCCTCCGCAAAAAAGCCATGGACAACACCTTAACAAACCTAAAATGCATCATCTCCCCCCCCGGCCCATGGATATCCTACGAAACACCAACCTGCAGCTTGCATCCCCTTCATCGGGTAACCCAAACGATGATTTCGTTATCTCGCCCACTGATATTACGTTCCTTGCCAAAAGCCACGGAGGCTCTTCGGCCGCGGCACTGTACCACGTTCCGCTGATTTCGTTGACGCAGGGGTCGGTTGTCAAGAGTTTGCTCCCGCTCGATCCGAGGCTTGGGCTGCTTAGGACGAAGGTTTTAAGTGAGGTTAGTGGGGCTTTGGAGGAGGTGAGATGAGAGGGGTGATGATAGGAGGTCAGAAGGTTTTAGTGGGTGTGCTAAGTGAGTTGTGCTAATTTGTTGGTTTTTCTAGAGGGGAGGGACGTACGTGTAAAAAATGAGATGTACTGGAAAAGCCAACTTTTACTCTGAAGCAAAGAAAGTAAATACTCACATCTCCACCTCATTCCCCCCTTCTGTACGGCACAAAAACCCACTTCTTGAATCCCTTATAACGTGTCAAACAACCTCTCCACCTTTCTAGAACTTGAAAACTCCACCATTGCAAAGACCGACCGCGTGTTGGCGGATTAATGCATGCGGGAAGAATAAATTTGTTTATGTAACCTTTTTAGGGAAGGGCGAGTGATTGACTATGACGTGAAGGGCCGACTGTGATGCAAATAAAGAGCCAACGGTTGGGTACGTAGACTTGCTTACTCTTTGTTGTTGCAATCATGAATTGTTGTGAACGGAGAGTGGGTGAATGCTTCAGGAAGGAGACATGTAATGCTTCAAGTAGACGGGACGTGGGTGAAAGTTTTAGGAAGGAGACATGTGATGTAGAAGTTTGGAGCCTTAAAGGACGATGAGTTTGCTCGCGGATGTTTGATGAAAGAAATAACAAGTTGGAAGTTTGGCGCTTAAACTACATATATAATACATGGACTTTGCTGCTGAGAACAGCGGCAGGCAGAGAATTCATACTTCGCTTTTTAGTATATATTCAACAGCGCTTATCTTTCTTGATAACACCTTCCTTGCCACTTATCCCTTATAGAATTTGAGGAGTTACAATCTCACGGTCCGCCAAGAACACCTTAGATCCCAAAATAGACTCTCCGGATTGGAAAAGTACGGGTGCAGCAACAGAGAGGCGAGCGTTGCGTAACAAAGAGAATTGATAAGAGTCTTGAAAGGGAACGGTGACGCCAGCAAGCCCCGTCCGTACGATTCAGCACTTGAGTTCTACCCACACTTTATATACGTTATGAAAGCCGGTGATCACTGCGAGCGTGTACTATGTGACGTGGCTAGGAATCGAGCGCGTCAATCAGCTAGCACTGTGGATACGTCCTGAGAAGATATGCGCCTAGATCCTCAACCGAGTCAGTACAACATCCTCGATCACGAGACGCAGCAATCGTCGAGGTTTAAGAATGATTGAACGATGTAAGAACGCAAGTGTCAGAGGAGGACGTCGCACTGAAAGACATCCCAAGAGAAAGTCAGAAAGAAGATAGCGTCAAAGTCCCTGGCTGCACGTCGGATGCCTGTCTCATCAAATCAACAGAGAAAGAGTGTGTCAAAAAGACTACTCTCGGCATTGCATCCGCACCTTTGGTTTATAGAGAAAGAGATGTGTGGTATTCCAGAAATATATCATGAGTGAAACAAGAAAACTTCGTCTAGGTCTCACTTCACTCCGCCTATCCTTGCCACATGTCCTGTAGCCAGATCTATTAGGAAGCACAGCTTGTATTGATCTCTAATAACACATCTGCGGTTAAATTTGCCTACGTCCTCAAGCGTTTTTTCGGCAGTACTTCACAGGATTGCAAACGAGTTCTCCGCAGTGTTCAGCTCCATAAGATCTTGGACTCGACACACATTGAGAAGGCAAGGAACGCAGCAGTCTATATCGTGAGCAGCTGTTTAGAGGCGTCGAAAGGAAGCCGCACAGTCTCAACCGGATACGGTGTACCTGTCCCATCGCCTCGCTGGGTAGATCTGCAGGCGATCTTAGCAAAGTTTGAAGAATGCTCTTGAGAGTCACCAATATTTCTTGGGTGTTGATAATCTGTGGATTCGGTGGCGGAATATCATTATAAGAGTGGAGCCTCCCGGTCATCGCAAAGAGAAGGCAGTTAACGAAGAAGGGAGGAGAGCGCTGTTACCATGGAGTGAGGCCCTGTTTTTTACCTAGGATGGTTGGCTAGGACTTGGCCGCCGTAAAAGTCTTGCCGTGCATTAAAAGTAACTCGAGCACTTTCGACCAGAAGAGTTGGAGCGTAAAGCCCGAGAGAAGCGTGATCGAGCCTTTGCCGAGAGAATAGAGCAGCAATTGGAGCCAGCGATGTTCAATATAATGGATTCCGCCCAGAACAATTTCGAGCGGCTGAGGCTAGGAAGAAATACCACATTTCGAACGCCTGGAATTTGTCTTGCCCTGAGAAGAACCGTTCATAAACACTCTTGCAAGTCAAAAGTCCGTGAAGATGGTCACCAGACAAAGCTGAAAGACTCCTTAGTTTTCGGTAACACCGGCACACGGACCATCTTATGGCGCATATAGAACACCGAGAGCTCAAAGATGAACGGAGTGTCCGACACAGCGGCATTGGAAAGGCCCGAAAAACCTATATATAATTCCTCTGGAGTCTTAGAATTAACTCCACAACAAGCTCTGCAAAACAGTGTTCTACCAACAGCACGAAGAACTCAAAACCAAGAACGCCGGTACTGTTGATCTCTGAAACACTGTTCCAGTCATATAGTGATCCAGGAACAGCTTGCTGTTCTGACTTATCTAAGAAACCGAGCTCAGTCTTTATGATCCTATAGGTTCGGCTCCTGGAGATCAGCTACTTGGGAATAGTGCTATTATGAGCATTCATCTGTCATCTTTCCACATATTATAAACAAGAATCTTGACCTCGCTGCATCGTCTCTTTGTGGAGCGGCACGTTGATCTTATATTTTTCGCCCCGTACGGGCTTTTCTTCACCAAGCACCTCAAGTGGTAGAGAGAGCTTCGCCTGCTCAGAAGTACTGCTCGCCGCCAGTTGTTTTTTCAGGGTCATCCGCTTCCTGGATTTCGGCAAAGCTCTCTTTATACCTTAGCTATAATCGCGTCTACCGATTAACACCACAACGGTGCAAAATCCCATCGTGGCCAATGTAAGATTCCACATCGGGAGATGCAGGCATCTTTGCTCACGTTAGATAGAGCGGATAAGGCATACGAGCAGGAGCTCAGTGTCGATATGGATAACAGCTTCAGCTGGTCGACAGCTGTTGCTGCTACCAAACTTCGTAGGGATTTATATTTACCCCCAGCACGACCAGCTCCTGAAGTCTCGGTGTACCCAGAGGAGCATCGTGCACCGTACAAGGCAGACGACTGGTACGAGCAGCAAGGTTGGTATCGTCGCATGCGCAACACCCTCGACCACGTAGCAAGGATTTCGAGGACTGTCCTTGCGATAGATGAAGCTCAGCTTGCATCAACCCGAATGGGAGAAAGCTGCAATGAGGAGGATATGATAAGACACGAGAAAGAACTGCCTGTTCGTAACACGGATGACCTCGTTGTGGATAAGAATGGGGTAATACTCGGGGTTTTCTTGAAGGCCGGGCTGTCCGTGCCTTGGTCGGACGATAAAGCCGAGGAGCTTCTCAAGATTGCTTTCGAAGCTACTTCGACTCTCACGGAGGCATACCCTCCGCCTATGCCTAAGACGGAAGACCAGCGACATATAGACCATGTTGCTGAAAGGAAGAGAATGGACGATTTGGGAAGGCCCCATGGTGTCTGGCATTTGGGAGTCCGACGGTAAGAAAGCGCCACGCTCGATCATCCATATAGCTGACTTTACAACACAAGCCCTTCTGGAAATAAGACACAAGATCCAGCAATGACTACACGGTCTTGGCCAGACACTGAAAGGGGCGAGGCAGTCACCAGATGGTTCAAGGCAATGGCACCCATCCACCAGACTGAGGCTATGATACTCTCGGTCGTAGATCCAGAGCAGTATTCTTACAATCGTGCTATCTGTGATCACTGGGCCAATGAAGGGTCGCTTGCCAACTTCAAGCGCACTGGACGGATGGCTTGGGTATACTACCCTACACTAGTCAACGCACGGGTCAATCCTCACAAGGATAAGCATGATCTACTATCAGGACTGGTCTCTATGACGTGTTGTGGAGACTTCGAGGGCGGTAACGTCGTCGTCCCAGTGCTTGGAAAGCAGTACCAGATGCGAAATGGAGATATACTTCTCTTGCGAGCACCACTTCTGGATCATTGGATCGCGCCGTACGAGGGCCCCAGATACTCCTTCGTTCACGCGATCCCAGAGGATATGTGCAACCTTAAGGCCGCAATCCCCGCTCGAACTCCAGGGGAGAAAAAAGAGCACAAAAGGATCCGGAAGGAGGCAAGGTCAAAGGACGCAACGGATCCAAATAGAATAAAGTGTCCAATGTGTGCGAAACCAATGAAGAGCGAGGGTGGACTCAGGAAACACCTCGCGCCTTATATTGGGTCTCAGCCAAAATTCGACAGGACTGGGCATCACACAACAGCAAAGGTACATGAGCATTTGCTGAATCGAGAAAGATCATTAGGGACCAACAAGAAGATGAAGCATGGCGAACGGGAGGCTGCAGATATAGAGTAATATCTGACCCTCCCTAAGACCAGGTTAGCGAAAGTGGGTAGAAGATGGCAAATGGGAACGGTAGGGCATGATAGAATTAGAACAACACAGCGCCCTTGGGAAAGGGAGATCTCTTGGTTTTTTTCTGTTCGAGGCTACCTAAAGTTAATTGCTTGCCATTGTTTTAGTGTCAGACACGGCAGTCGACAGTTTAGAAATCGCTTTTATAAAGACGTATATCTTAAGGTTTGAGGAGATATCTGAACCGCTCGCCTGTAACATTGACTTCGAGATGAGAGTTGCTGCCTAGGCCAATAGCTGCCCAAAATGCGGTCGACTCGGGCACTGACTACTGCTGTACTAAGGTTTGGGGGATAGTTCGTTCCGTCAGTGTCTCTTCGCTGCTCTCATGCCACTATTCTAGAACCAGGACACAAGCTTGAAGGTGCAAGACTAGAGTCAAAGAAGGAAGTATAGTCTCAGCACCGCGTAATCGGCGGCTCGAGATGAGAGTAGCGGTAGAGTGTTGTAAACGCCCCAGCTAAAGTGTGCGTTGAAGTCGACTCTTTCAGTACAAGTCATGAGCAGAGCAGGGTCTCTACCCACACAGCTATGGTCTTGAAACGTTGAAATGGCTGTACTGAGACCGCACAGGAAAGATTTAAGAAGGTTCAGCTGGGGACTGAGGGTACCTTGTGCAATAATGATGACGATTCACAAGACACGGTGGAGGTGATAATCCGGCTTCTTTCGATTAGAATATACCCTAGGCCAAGAAGGGCTAATTCTATTCCCACCCCCAATTTATCACTACTCATACATATTAATGGTAAGTTGAAAAGAAAATGATGGAAGTATTTCATAGATTGATATTGCGAGAAAATCGTCAACACCTTTGCCTTCGCCATGACTAATCGGATCCCCGATGATAAGCACGTGTTTCTCCCCGGGTTACAGCTGGCCGGGGGGTTGAAAAAGTTGAGCCGGGGTCAAAAAAAATTCTTGGCGTCGGGTTGGACTTTAAAATTGGCATATGCCTCGCACATCCAAGATCTGACGTCGGGTTGGAAAAGCTTCGGGCCCTATGCGAAGCATATGCCAAGAGCATTAAGCGAGGCCACAATAAAATTCACATCTGGTCACCAAAGCCTCGTCTGTGCATATGCGTAGCATCAACTGAGCACAAAGAAACATCGATGAACGACTTGAAGATGAGTGTCGCACTTCGCATATGCTGCGCATATACTGAGAAGAAACTCAGCTCGCTCAAGATTCATTCAATGCAAATGTTGAAGACAACGAGAAAAGCGATGATGCAAATCATGAGCTGAACAACGAGAATGAAGAAGAAAACGGATGAGAATAACGTGAGCGATAGCTTGTTGATGAGCATGTCACAAGTTGAGTTCATGATTGAGCATGTTTTGTGCATATGCTAAGCATATCCTATGTAAAAGAATCTTCGTCGTCTTGCTATCATGTCGATGCTTCGCTCAAGCTGTGCATATGCACGGCTTCAATACTTCGCTCTTGCTGTTTATCTTCTAACTACTTCAACTATAGAACATCAATTCTTGAGCTCATGATTAGCATATGCAGAAAGCTGAGTCGGGGTTGGAATAATTTTTGAACTCATGGTTAGCATATGCAGAAAGTTGAGTCGGGGTCGGGATCAAAAAAAAAAAGTTCCGGCCCTGGCTCAACTTTTCCAACCCCCCACCAACTGTAACCCCGTTTCTCCCACCAATCGACAGGTGGATTCTGATTGGTTGGACGAACCACGTGCAACATTTCCTTCGTTCACACCTTCCTTGTTAGTTATCAACAAACCTCCACGGCGAGGTTGAGATATTGCAATTGACAAATGCTATGCCCCCCATTTGGAGCACATCTTCAGCCATGATGCAAACATGAGAGCGACAGCCAAGTTCTCCACCATGGAGGC